>MDSY01001438.1_pt1 | contig 11640 bp, 13 predicted proteins | sample 811131 | NCBI WGS metagenome assembly MDSY01 (sample SAMN05326643, study PRJNA326480) | marine metagenome | isolation source: seawater | place: Atlantic Ocean: South West | collected 2010
CACTCGATGATCATAGCTTAAATCCAAGGGCACCATCGGGCGAGGATCGAACGCTTCGCCATTCCAGATCGGCTGCATTTCTGTTCGCGTCAGCCCCATAATCGCCCCCTCGGGCGGATTCACAATAGGCGTAAACGGCCAGCTCCGCGCGAATCTGTCGGCCCACCTCAGCCCTGCGCTTGGCCTCAGCCCGCTTGGTGGCGGTGTCCAAACCAACTCCAGATCAACAACGATCCACGCTGCTTCAAGCTGTCATTGTAAGACGACCAATTCTTGGTCATGTACTTCGTAGGCGCCCAACTGCTCACCCCACTCAGCTATCACGCTGGATTCATACAGTGAGTCCCATCAGCCCATTTATGCAACAAAGCCGTAGCCACTATGCAGGCTGCGACAGACAAGATCAAATGTTCGTATCAGGCGGTCCACATTCTAGGAACTGCCCGCGCCCTCGCTTTGCCTTAAGTTCCCCTTTTTGTACCACCACTTCGCCGCGCGACAGTACTGTTTCGGGCCAACCCGTAACTTTGCGGCCTTCATAGGGCGTGTAATCTACATTATGATGCAGCATATCATTGGTGATTATCACCTCGCATGTCTGGTTCCAGATGGCCAGATCGGCATCTGCGCCAATCGCGATGGTGCCTTTGCGCGGATAAAGTCCATAGAGACGCGCCGGATTAGTGGCGGTCAGCGCCACGAACTGATTCAGCGATATGCGCCCCTTAACAACGCCTTCGGAAAACAGCAGCGGCAACCGCGTCTCGACTCCAGGTATACCGTTGGGGACATGCACAAAGCTCGCACTGTCACCGCGCAGTTTCTTGCCAGTGTCGCTGTCGAACCTGAACGGTGCGTGATCCGAAGAGAAGACCTGAAAAGTACCATTTGCTAGTCCACGCCAAACCGATTGTTGGCTGGCAACATCACGCGGCGGTGGAGAGCAGATGTGCTTGGCACCGTCAAACCCATCCAGATCAAGGTCATCCGCAGTTAGCAGAATGTATTGCGGGCAAGTCTCAGCAAACACCTTTAGCCCCTTGGCTCGCGCTGCCGCGATCTGATCCATCGCTTCGCCACCCGAGACATGGACGACCAGCATCGCCACATCAACGATCTCAGCCAACGAAATGGCCCGGTGCGTTGCCTCACGTTCCGCAATGGCGGGGCGGGCGTCCGCATGATGGCGCGGTGCGGTCTTGCCGCCACGCTCCAACGCTTCAGTTAACCACGCAATAACGTCGGAGTTTTCCGCATGCACCATCGTCAATGCGCCTTCACGTTTGGACAACGCGAGGACTTCGATAATTTCGCGATCATTCAGCTTGAGGTCGTCATATGTGGTGTAGATCTTGAACGAAGTATACCCGTCGCGGATTAGCGCTGGTAGCTCTTGACCCAGAACAAGGGGTGTCGGGTCCGTAACAATGAGATGAAACGCATAGTCGATTACTGATTTGCCGTTTGCGCAGCTGTGATAATCATTGACTGCCGCGCGCAGAGATTGGCCTTTTTGCTGGCAAGCAAAGGGAATCACGGTGGTTGTCCCACCAAAGGCAGCTGAGCAAGGGCCACTGTCGAAATCATCAGCCATGACCGAACCATCTGAGGTAGGCTGATCGAAATGACAATGCGCATCCACTCCGCCAGGTAGCACAAGGCGCCCGAGTGCATTAATCTCATCTCGCCCTTTGGCCAACAACGCGCCCAGGGCGACGATCCTGCCGCTCCGAATACCTATATCCGCCTCAAAAATGTCGCTGGCGGTGGCAATCGTGCCACCACGTATCACGAGATCAAATTCTGTGCTCATCGGGGGCCTCACTTTGGTGGGGCTTCAAGTCAGCCTTATCCAACTCGGTCTCAACCGCATGATGGGTGTACCAGTGTCGCGCGATATCGGCACGGCGGGTAATCCAGACTTCGTCATGCGCCCCGACGTGATCGAGAAAACGCGCCAGAGCGCGAAGACGGCCAGGACGGCCTGCCAGTCGACAGTGGAGACCCACCGTCATCATGCGCGGGCAATGCGCGCCTTCGATCCAGAACTGATCAAAACTGTCGATCAAGTAGTCGCTCCAATCCCTGCCTGACACAAAGCCAGGCGTTGACGCAAAGCGCATATCATTGGTGTCAAACGCGTACGGAACAACCAGATGATGCCCGCCAGAATGGGGCACCCAATAGGGCAGATCGTCATTGTACGCGTCGCTGTCATACAGGAACCCGCCATGTTCGAGCAAAAGCTGCCGCGTTTGTTCGGAAACGCGCCCCGTATACCAGCCAACTGGTGCAACCCCAGTCACCTTACGGATTGCAGCGACGGCGCGACGCATATGCTCTGCCTCTTCCTCGCGGGGCATATTGCGATAGTCAATCCAACGCCAGCTATGGGCAGCAATCTCGTGTCCGTCAGCGACCATTCGGTGTCCGATGGCAGGCACACGTTCCAGTGCTTGACCAACAGCAAAAGCTGTAACAGGCAACTGGCGCTCGCGGAACATATTAAGTAAGCGCCAAACGCCCACGCGGCTGCCATATTCGTAATGCGATTCAAGATTTAGGTTACGCTGGCCCGGGATTGGATCGCAATTCATATCGGTATTCAAATTTTCAGACGCGGAATCGCCGTCGTCGATATGACGCTCTGATCCTTCTTCGATGTTCAGAACAATCGACAAAGCGACGCGCGCGCCATTTGGCCAACGCGCGTTCGGCGCATTTTCGCCATAGCCTTGAAGATCAGTTAGACGCTCGGCGGCGTCAAAGCGTATTGCGGAGGGCATCTTCAATATCCACGTCTTGTGAAAGTGGTTCAAGGTCAAGGCGGCTGATCATGTTTTGTATATGCTCGACCATCACCGCTTCGGCGCGGTCAGCATCACCCGCCTCGATCGCATCAAGCAGAGCCGCGTGATCTTCGCATAGGCATCCGGCAGCGCCGCGCGCGGCGTAAACCGCTTGCGTCAGCGCGCTGCGCGACAGCAGAGCCGCGAGGATATCTTCCAGCACTGGGTTGGATACTGCATCTGCAATGGCACGATGAAAGTCCCGCGACATGGTCACGGCTGTACGGACGTCTTCGGCGTCCCATGCTGCACGTTCCCTTTCTACGAGGTAGCGCATCTTCTTCAGGTCCTGCGCAGTAGCCCGTTCAGCCGCAAAGCGCGCCATTGTGCGTTCCGCCATAAGTCGTGCTTCGCAGATATTGCGGGCTTCCTCGACCGTGGGGCGAGTCACAAAGGCTCCTCGATTGGCCTGCAAAACAACCAGCCGCTCATTGGCGAGCAGCGCCAGAACTTCGCGCACTCTGGCACGGGACGTGTCTAGCGCGCGTGCCAGCTTCTCTTCGGGAAGACGCATACCTGGAGGCAAACGTCCGTCTTCGATCGCAGACCGCAGCTTATTAAGCGTGTTTTCAAGGGGGGCTGCCTTTTTGCGAGCGGCCTCTATTCCAGGGGCCAGCTGTACTTTTATCATATTTTTATGCCAATTTATTGATCCTGACAAAAGCACAATGGCATTTTTTCCGGCAGTTAGGCAAGTTTTTGTTTGACATATATCAAATTATCGTTGGTGATGTGATTAAAAATTGTAAACAATATTTGGAAATTATGTTGATGAAAATCAGACTCGGAATGCTGACACCCTCGTCAAACACAGTACTGGAACCGCTTTGCTCCGCTATGGCAGCGGACTTGCTGGAAACAAGCGTACATTTCAGTCGTTTTACTGTCACGCGAATTGCAATGGATGACACCGCGCTGGGCCAGTTCAACACGGCTCCAATGCTAGAAGCGGCCAAACTTTTAGCTGATTCCAAGGTTGATGTGATTGCGTGGAACGGCACTTCTGCCAGTTGGCTGGGGCTGGACAGCGACCATGCGCTGGTGCGCGAGATCGAGGCAGAAACTGGTATCATGGCTACAACATGCGTTCTGTCGATGATGGATGCATTAGAGGCACTTGAGGCAAAAACTTATGCGCTCGTCACACCCTACACTGGCGATGTCCAAGACAAAATTGTCAACAATCTTAAGGTGCTTGGTTTTGATTGCGCTGCTGAGCTTCATTTTGATATTTCCGACAATTTCAGTTTTGGTACCGTACCCGAACAACAGATCGAAGATGCCTTACGGGAAGTTTGTCTGGCCAAGCCCGACGCAGTCATTATTCTTTGCACCAATCTCGCAGGCGCTCCGGTAGTTGCACAAGTAGAAACAGACACCGGCATTCCGATCCTCGATTCTGTTACGTTGACCATGTGGGGAGCGTTGTTACGGACTAACAAGCCGACAAACGGACTGGGCCCCTGGGGCCCAAAACTTGCCGCGTTGAAAATCAAAAAACTGTGGCCGCCACAATGACCCAGATCATTGACCTGACTCTCCCACTTGTAGATGGCGCACCGGCACTTGGTCGCCTTGCACGACCAGTGATCATCCCGCACACCACGCACGAAAGCTCTAAAAAGCTCAAGCAAGGCACGCCAGACGATCTGTTGACGTTTACCACCACCTATATGGGCATGCTCGATCATTCCGGCACCCATATCGACGCGTTTATCCACAACAATCCAGATGGCGCACCAATCGATGAAATGCCAGTTGAGATGTTCATGGGCAATGCGGTCTGCCTTGACTTGCGCCATGTTGGTGATCGGGGCGACATCACGAGCGACGACATGGACGCTGCCGAAAAGGCAGCAGGTGTGGTCGTGGATGAACATATTGTGTTGATGTGCACAGGCATCAACGCACGCCACTGGCCAAATGATGAGATCGTGCGGATGAATCCGCAAGTGACAGCTGGCGCCACCCATTGGCTGCACGAACGTGGCAGCAGGGTGCATGGAGTCGAGGGATGCTCAACGGATAGGGTTGACGAAAATCTTTTCGTCAACCACCGCATTTGCCGCGATCTGGGCATGGTGCATTACGAATGGCTCTGGAACCTTGAATCCGTACTGGGCAGAGGTGAGTTTCAGTTTCAAGGTATTCCACTCCGCATTAAGGGAGCTTCGGGCTCTCCAGTGAGGGCACTAGCCTTCTTAGACTAGGTGCGCATTAGACGCGTGCGAAACAAAACCAATCAACCAATAGGGAAAATCAAATGATCAGACCAAAGATAACAAACTCCCTCATAGGGGCATTTACCGCCCTAGTACTGCTGACGGGACATGCAGTGGCCGAAGATTTACAGCTGCGCGCGCTTGGCCTTGTCTCGAAGCACAAACACCACACCGCGCTTGAAAGGTCTTTCTATGAGACCCTGAGCGAAAAAACTGGGCTCGCGGTTGCCATTAATTTCAACCCGTTAGATGTAGTGGGCATCAATATGCAGGACACTATGCGGATAGTGCGCTCAGGCACGTTTGACATTGTAGAAACCACCATCGGCTCGGCCTCGCGCGACGATCCCTTTCTTGAGGGCCTGGATCTAATCGGCGTGTCACCAACTATCGATACACTTGAAGAGGTGGTGAACGCTTATCGAAACGTGTTCTCGGAGAGAGTGGAAGAAAAGTTCAATGCTAAAGTTCTGACGCTCTGGCCTTTTGGGCCACAAATTTTTTACTGCAAGGGCGATGTAAAACGCATTGCCGATATGGAAGGGCTACGCGTCCGCTCTTACACGCCAACAATGTCGGCGCTTGTCGAAAGCTTTGGCGCAACCCCCGTGACACTACAATTTGCGGAAGTATATCCAGCGCTGCAGCGCGGTGTGGCTGAATGCGCGATCACTTCACCAACGTCTGGCAACACTGGCAACTGGCCAGAAGTCACCGACAGCCTTTTTATGTTGTCAGTCTCTTGGTCGGTACAGACACATTTAATTAACCTCGACACTTGGAATGGCCTGTCAGCGGACGCGCAGACCAAACTAATGGCAGCCTATGCTGATCTTGAGGATCAATATTGGGAAATGGCTCGCACCAACAATGGCAAAGCGGTTAAATGCTCCACCGGTCAAGAGTGTGAAGAATACCTGCCTTTTAAGATGACCGAAGTTACTCCGAACGAGGCTGATCTTAAAAGGCTGAACGCGTCAGTTGAAGCAGTGATCCTCCCCACTTGGGCCAAAACCTGCAATGCGAACTTTCCCGAGTGCTCTAAGGTCTGGAACGAGACCATAGGTGTAGTGCGCGGGCTCAGCATCGATTGAAAAAGCTATAAAAATATTGGGCTATCCTCAAAACGAGGGTAGTCTGCATTAATAATGGGAGGGACTGATGCAGCCTGATAGCAACGCCTTTGGTATTCTGAATGGATTGGCGAATGCGGTCGCCATTGCCTGCGGTTGGGCGCTACTCGCTCTGTGTGCACTGACGGGATACGACATTGTGGCCCGGCGTCTGCTTAACCATTCGGTGCAAGGTGTAGACGAGATCGGCGGCTATGTCCTTGCTATCACCGGCTCTGTTGGTTTTGCAGCTGCGCTGCTCAATCGAATGCACACGCGGATCGACCTTATTCTTGCAATCATGCCGGCCGGACTTCGCGCGGTGATGAATACAATTGCTGCGATTGCTCTGGCTGGGTTTGCGGTCTTCATAACGCAAAAAGCATTGGTAACTCTAATTGAAACACTCGAATTCGGCTCACGTGCCTCAACCCCGCTACAAACGCCACTTTGGATTCCGCAAAGCCTCTGGATTTTTGGCATTGTACTATTTGCCATCGTCTCCTGCGTTATGGCAGTCCATGCAATCTGGCTGCTGCTGAGAGGGAAGATAGACATGCTTAACAAACAATACGGTAATCCTTCGATTGACGAAGAAACCAAGGCTAGCCTTACCGTAGCAGGCTCGCAATTAAACTCCGAAGGATTGAACAAGTGATTGATTTCACCGGCGCAGCTATCGGTTTTGTCCTGATGCTTGGCATGATGGCGTTCGGGTTGCACGTAGCCGTTGCCATTTTTCTGACATCCGTACTGGGAGCAATCGTCTATTTTGGTTCCGACCTTCTAGGAACGTTCGCTACTCAGCTTTGGGCGGTTATGAACGACTTTATCCTCACCGCCATTCCATTGTTCGTTCTGTTGGGCGAATTACTGATGCGTGCAGGTGTCACGCAGCGGATGTATGATGGGTTGTCCACATGGCTCGGACGTCTTCCCGGTGGACTACTTCACACCAATATAGGGGCGAGCGCACTCTTTGCTGCTGTGTCCGGATCATCCGTTGCGACGGCGGCAACAATTTCCACGGTGGCGCTGCCGGAACTGCGGCGCCGTGGATATAACGAGCGTTTGGTTTTGGGATCCATCGCCGCAGGTGCAACGCTTGGCATTCTCATTCCACCCTCGGTAAATCTGATCATCTATGGTGCTCTTACAGGCACCTCCATTGGGCAGCTCTTCGCTGCTGGAATTGTACCAGGGTTGCTTCTAACCGGGCTCTTCATGCTAACTATCGCGATCATTTCATTGCTCCTGCCAAGTGTTAGTGGAAAATTAGACGAGCCAGCAACCCTGTCAGCAAAGATGTCCAGCTTACGGCACCTGCTTCCTCCGTTGTCAATCTTTGTTGTTGTTATGGTCACCATTTATGCCGGTTGGGGCACTCCAACCGAGGCAGCTGCAGTGGGCGTTTTGATGGCTTTTGGTCTTGCCGCGGTGAACAGGGCACTGAGTATCTCAATGTTGCATGATGCGTTTCTGAGCACTGTACGCACAACGGCGATGATACTTCTGATCATTATCGCGGCGTTCTACCTTAAATTCATCATCGGCATCCTTGGCGTGCCGCAAGCTATGACCAGCATGGTCGCTGCGATAGATCTCTCGCCACTCGGATTCATCTTCGTACTGGTGATCTTCTATTTGGTCCTTGGCTGCTTCATCGAAACGCTTTCAATGATGGTCGGCACCATTCCAATCATATTCCCGCTAGTGCTGCACATGGGGTTTGATCCAGTGTGGTTCGGTATTTTTCTTGTTCTGATGATGGAGCTTGCACTGATCACGCCTCCTGTGGGAATGAACCTTTTTGTGGTGCAGGGTGTGCGGCGTACCGGATCAGTGATTGATGTGTTTTATGGCATTATCCCTTTTGTAGGCGCGGTTCTCCTTGCTGTTGCTCTGATCGTTGCGTTTCCAGAAATTGTAACATGGCTGCCAAACAGGATGTTCTGAATGATGAGCAGCAAATCAATCTGCGACTGGCCAGCAACCAAATTAGCCAGTCACCTAAAAGCCGGAGCGCTGTCATCTGAATCCTTAGTTGTGGCTTGCCTTACTCGGATAGACGCTTTGGATGGCCAACTGCGGGCCTTCGTGACGGTGGATGCAGAGGGTGCTTTAGCCACCGCGCGCGCTGCTGATGCGATCCAGACCAAGGGTGGCGACTTGCCGCCGTTGCACGGTCTGCCTGTCGCAATCAAGGATGTAACCGCCACCAAAGGGCTGCGCACAACCCAAGGCTCGACCATCCACGCCGAAACTGTTCCTATAAAAGACGCCGAATCGGTCGCCCGACTACGCCGCGCGGGTGCGATCGTTCTTGGTAAGACCAACACGCCAGAATTTGCCTTCGGCTCGATCTGCACAAATAAGCTTTGCGGTCCAACGGCGAACCCGTGGGACACTGCCTTAAGTTCAGGCGGGTCAAGTGGAGGCTCTGCCGTTGCAGTGGCGGCGGGCATGGTGCCGCTGGCCCAAGGTACGGACTTCGGGGGATCTGTCCGCACGCCCGCATCCTTTTGCGGCATCGTCGGGTTGCGCCCTACCCCCGGCACGATACCCGAACCCGAACGTGTCTTGGGCGAAGCAAAGTTTGCCACACAAGGTGTGCTGGCCCGTTCAGTTGACGATGCGCTCTTGATGTTGCGCGCAATGGCCGGACCACACGCACTCGATCCTGTGTCCCTCAATCTGTCTCTGCTCCCAGAACCAGATTGCGCCACACCCATACGAATCGCCACTTCCGTTTCTCTTGCCGGCACATTTGCCGTAGATCAATGGGTGCGCAATAATTTCCACACAGCCTGCAAGGAAGTTGAGAATATCATTGGCCCGGTTACACAAGCCGCCCCTGATATGACCGGCGGGTCAGACGCGTTTCGCACCCTCCGAGCCGCCGAATCCTGGTACAAATTCGGAGCGATGGTAAAAGCAAACGAAGAAACACTAGCCCCATCCTTTGTCTGGAATGTCCATGAAGGCCGCAACATCAAAGCGGAAGACTACCTGGCGGCTGAGGCCACCCGTACCCGCATTATTCGCGACGCAATGCGATTTTTCAACGATTACGATGTGCTACTTTTGCCCACCGCGTCTGTGCCGCCATTTGACAACAAGAGCGGTGAGGTGATGCAGGTAGGTAAAACGAAATGCGAGACAATTATCGACTACCTGGCCTGCACTTTCCTAATCTCGCTGATTGGCTTTCCCTGCCTGTCTTTGCCTACCCCCAAAGGCCACGCTGCCCTGCCTTTCGGGCTGCAACTCGTGGCACCACCTGGGCGCGAGGCCCTGCTTTGGGGGTTGGCGCAACGGCTTGAGGCAGCGGGATTTGCCTATTGCCCGTCCCCATTGGTGCGTGCAGCATGACGCGACCTCTGATCCTGCTTGTCAACGGTAACAGCCGTGTTGAGCTAACTGACCGCATGGCAGCCATGGCCCGCACCAAACTGAGTGATCTGGCCGAGATTGAGCCGATGACCATCGCTACCGCTCCGCCTTACGTGTCAAACCGTGCAGAGGCGACTGAAGCTGCAGGCGAAATCCTAAGCGCCGTTCGCACGCGCTTGGCAAACACGAGCGCTCCCCGTCCCGATGTTGTCATGCTGGCCTGTTTTGGTGAGCCGGGTCTTTGGGCATTGCGCGAAGCAATCCCTTTGCCTGTCACTGGCATGGTCGAGGCCTCTGTCGCGGCGGCGTCGCAACTTGGCAGGCGTATCGCGATCCTTACATCAGGGCGCGACTGGCCGGCACAAATCGAAGATCTACTTGAACTTTACGGCCAATCTGCCCGCGTCACCCGCATCACCGCCTTGCCCGATGCGGCATTGTCCGAAGACCGCAACGTCTGGCACCCAGCACTAACAGATGCGGTGGCGCAAGACGTAGCACTTGGGAGGGCCGATGTGCTGATCCTTGGTGGCGGACCACTATCAGGGCGCGCAGAAACACTCACTCCGCCCTCCGGCATCAAAATGATCGACGCGTTTGATGCCACTCTTTGGCAAAGCCTCGCGCTTGCCTCGCTTAACAAATTACCTGGAACCAAGCCATGACCGCTCAGGTCATTGCTGTCGCACAAGACGGCAAACACCGCTTCTCGAAAGCTGTCGTACCTAGAATCAAGCTTGTTGAAGGGCTCGGCGTTGAAGGCGACGCCCATTGCGGAGAAACCGTTAAACACCGGTCGCGCGTGCGAATAGATCCAAAACAACCAAACCTTCGGCAAGTCCACCTGTTTCAGGCTGAACTCTTTGAGGAATTCGCCCAAAAAGGCTTTTCTGTCGTCCCTGCCGATCTTGGGGAAAATATCACCACACGCGGGATCGATTTGCTAACCTTGCCGCGCGGAACAGTCCTGCGCATAGGAAATATAGCAGAGGTTGAAATTACTGGCTTCCGCAACCCTTGCGCTCAGATTGACACTTTTATGCCAGGCCTGTTGTCAGCTGTCCTAATCCGTAAATCGAAACAATTGATCCGCCGCACAGGGATTATGGGTGTCGTTCGCACAAGCGGCGTGGTGAGTAGGGGAAACACAATCAAAATTTTTCTGCCAGCTGAACCGTACGAGGCGTTAGAGCGTGTGTGATACTTCCCTACTGTCGCGACCAACACGTGGGAACCATAAAACCGAGTTCCAGTTTCAATGCGTTCTTAAAAGACGGTCATCATCTCACCTCAAGAAGGTCGCTTAATTACGATGTAGACGCCCGCTGCCGAAAGCGCAAAGCCAGTTAACGCAAGTTTAGTAATAGCCTCGCCCAAAATGACCCATGCTATAAACATTGCATGCGGCCGGACGAAATAGAGTAGGGACGATATGCTCGTGGCACTAGCCAATATGGCGCGCAACCAAAGTCTGACCGAAGAGTATGGCGTCGCTTCGGGAGACGTTCGGAACTCTTTAAAAATAGTTGCTGGACAGGGCGATGGCCCAGGCTGGATTGACCGCCTACGTCAAACGGTGAAAGACGGCCTTATTCGTCCTTCGATAGGCGCTTTCGCTTTAGGCGCAGCACTTCCTCAAGGCTACTCTGATGCAGAATAACACGCTCTGGCTGATAAGCCCCATAAAAAGCATGTTGCTGATCGGCCGACATACCTACGCGAAGAACACCGCCATCGTCAAAAATGCGCTCTTCCCAATCGCCGTGATCGATTACTTTAGGTTCTCTAGACATCGTATTTGTCCGCTTTAGTGCTTCAGCCGGGTTGGCAAGGCGCACAAGTTGGTGGTTAAAAGCCCGTCGTAATTATCGTCAGTTTTTAGTCTTTAATTTGTATCCGGCATTACACCCTAGTGGCGGTCAATTTTGCCGAATGTTTCCGTTAGCGAGCTGTTGTTCGAAGGCATCCACGGTTGCCTTAATCAGGCGCTTGTGTTTGTCCTCTGCAATTGCTTGCTGTTGGAATATGTGGAGCAGCGCGCTGGTGTCTTTATTCGCGGTTCCA
>MDSY01077329.1_pt1 | contig 11640 bp, 8 predicted proteins | sample 811131 | NCBI WGS metagenome assembly MDSY01 (sample SAMN05326643, study PRJNA326480) | marine metagenome | isolation source: seawater | place: Atlantic Ocean: South West | collected 2010
AAGCTGATATAATATCATTAACGGACACATCCATTAGACTTGCTAGTTCACTTGCTGCAACAAATTCGGTAACTCTTAAGACACCTTTCTCCATTTGAGCTTGGGCTTCTTGCTCAGCAAGTCTTCTCGCGTGCTCGTCTCTTTTATTCCTCCTTTGTTTTGCACCTCTATTCTTTCCTTTACCACCACTTAATCGTGCAAGAGTTTCCTGAATCTGCTTCTTAACCTGCTCTTCTGTTAATTCTGGTTTGGGTTCTCGACCTCTTCTGGCACCTGGACGACCAGCGCCTGGGCGACCTACTCCTCCTGGGCGACCAACACCACGGCTTGGTCCACCTTTATTTCCTTGAAAATTCTTATCAGGAGCAACAGGCCCTTTTCGAATTCTTTTTCTTTTTTTCTTACTCTTATCACCATCACTACTTGACGCAACAGGTTTTTTCTTGGGTCTTTCGACCGGAAGCTCAATTTTACCTAAAACTTTTGGTCCGTCTATTTTTGCTGTTTGTATCTTCAGAAAATCCTCCTCAGGCTTCTTTGAAACCGAAGGTTTTTCTTTCTTCACTTGAGTTTCCACTTTAGTCGACACCTTTTTCTCAACAGAATCATCTGCCTTTTTAGCAGACTTATTTTCTTCCTTTTTTGGCTTTCTAGGAGGTTTTTTTTGCTTTTGCTCTACCTCTTTTAAGTCTATTTTACCTAAAACCTTCAATCCTCCTTTCTTAACAGGAACTTCTTTAATATCAGGCTCCGACTCTAACGCTGGTTTAATTTCCAGCTCTGGATTTATTTCTAAATCTGGTTTACTTTCAACAACAGGTTCAGGAATCGAAATTGCTACAGGAGAAGGATCTGGCACTTGAGCAACAACCTCAACCACAGGCTTTGGCGCTGCTTCTTCTACCTTTGGCTTTTCGACCACAGGCTCGGGTTTAGGCTTTTCTTCCTCAATAGAAATAGTCTCTTTGATAGGTTTTTTAACCTCAATCTTGTTGGACTTTTCCTTTACTTTCTTCTCAGTTTGAAATTCACCAGACAAGGCTTCATACATTTCGGAAGAAATCTTTGCATTCGCATTTCCTTCCACCTCGAATCCTTTTTCTTGCAAAAAATCAACAACAGTACTTAACCCTAGGTTAAATTCTTTGGTAACTTTACTTAATCTTTTTGGTTTTCCAGCCATAAACTAAAACCTATAAAAGTTTTAAAATTACGTATTTAAACTAAATTAAAATACGTCTTATAATTAACAAATATATCTAATTCCTTTTAGTCTTCGAACTCTGCCGAAAGAATATCGACAACTTCCTTAACAGTTTCCTCCTCGAGGTCTGTTCTTTTTAGAAGATCGGCAACAGGAATTTCTAAAACACTTCTAGCAGTATCGCAACCGATTGACTTTAATGCCAAGATAACCCAAGCATCTAATTCATCCTTGAATTCATCAAGCTGAACATCATCAATCTCCTCTTCGGTATCACGATATACATCAATATCAAAACCAGTTAATTCTCCAGCTAATTTAATATTAAACCCTCCTTTTCCAATAGCTAAAGAAACTTGGTCAGGCTTTAGATAAACCTCGGCCTTACCGTTATCGTTATCTAGGGTAATGGAAGTGATTTTCGCAGGGCTTAGAGCTCTAGAAATAAATAAAGAATCATTACCTGAAAAATTAATCACATCAATATTTTCATTACCTAGCTCTCTTACAATCCCATGAATTCTTGCACCTTTCATTCCAACACAAGCTCCAACAGGATCGACTCTCTCATCATACGACTCAACAGCAACTTTGGCTCTTTCACCTGGGACACGAACAATTTTCTTAATTGTAATTAAACCATCGAATATCTCAGGAACTTCTCCTTCAAATAATCTCTCTAAGAATACTGGAGATGTTCTTGAAAGCACAATCTGAGGGTTATTATTTCTCATTTCAACTTTTAAAACAACAGCTCTGACATTATCCCCTTTTTTGAAATAATCTGTTGGAATCTGCTCTCCTTTTGGTAAAATAAGTTCATTTTCCTCATCATCTAAAATCAAAATCTCACGTTTCCAAATTTGGTAAACCTCACCAGAAACAATTGTACCAACTTTTTCTTTGTATGTTTCGAATAAATCTTCTTTTTCAATATCTAACACCCTTGAAATCAAGTTTTGGCGAACTGAAAGCACTGCTCTTCGACCAAAATCTAAAAGCCTTACTTCTTCAGAAACCTCTTCTCCTACTTCAAAATCAGGTTCAACCTTAATGGCTTCTTGATAAGATATCTCTCTATTATCATCTTCAACTTCACCTTTTTCAACAATAGTTCTATTTCTCCAAACCTCTAAATCTCCTTTATCAATATTGATAATGAAATCATAATTGTCATCAGATCCATATTTTTTTTGAATCATGTTTCTAAAAACATCCTCCAAAATTTTCATCAACGTCTCTCTGTCGATGTCTTTAAATTCTTTAAACTCCTGAAACGATTCTATTAATCCAACTGTTTCCATATTCTACTTATTTAAAGGAAATTACAACTTTAGTATCTTTTATTTTTTTTTCACTATTCTCATTTTCAAAGAAATACTCATCTACTTGGGTTACTTGCTCTTTTTTCTTTCGACCTTCAATTCTAACTTTTTCTTGGTAAGTAATCTCAATTTTGTCAGCGTCTGCATGAGTTAATTCTCCCTCATGTTTTTTCCCATCATGTGTATATACTTTAACTTCTCTACCTAAATTCTTTTGATACTGTTCAACAACTAAGAAGGGAGCATCTAAGCCAGCAGATGAAACTTCTAATTCAAAATCTTGCGTTTCTCCATCTAATTTATGCTCAACGTCTTTACTTATATTCATGCAATCAGTAATAGAAACCCCCTCATACCCGTCTATTAAAATATTTATATTGTTGGAAGGACTTACCTTAACATCTACAACAAACAATTTTGTCCCTTCAATTTTGGCTAAAACTAACTCTTTTATTTTATTCTCAGATATCATTTAAGTAATAAAAGAGGGGACTCACGTCCCCTCACTAATTATTTAATATTTCACAAATGTAAGTATTTAAATTTAAATTAAAAAGAACCATATGATTACGGCTCTTTTTAATTTAATATAATTGGAAAATTAGGTAGTTTTTATAAAGACGCTTTATAATATCAAGAGCTGTTTCTATAATTAGAAATTAATTTTGGATCGGATCAAAAACCATGTATCCTAGTAATGTTGTCAAGAACGATCCCAAACTGGCCCCAACAGCAGAATACACTTTCCTGTCTATTACAGTTTCTTTATACCCAATCATAAATAATTCATCTTTAAACATCTCCATATCATCTGCCTTGAATTTCTTTGAATTTGAAGCCGAACCCGCGTAGTAAATATATGTTCCTATTGGAATTATTTCCCAATAAGGAATTGGAACTGTTAATGCCTGGCTATCTATATACTTAACGGTCACTATACTATTTGTAATAGTATCTCTTACAAATAGTAATCTTTCCTTTTCTCCATATTTAATTGGAAAAAGAGAATACATTGCCACACCAGTTCCAACCCCAGCCCCTATTAAAAGGGTTTTATAAGGTTTATAATATTTTCTTGCCTGTCTTCTACCTTCCAAATAAAACTTCATCTCAGTAATTGACCAATAATTATCAAATAATGAATCTTTACTGTATATGAACAAACTAGAGTCTTGATTATTTACAGAAAATAAATGATCAAGGTTTTTCTTTTTCTTTTTTCCTTTGCTTCCGTCTTTTTTTACTTTTTTATAATACACGAAGTCATAATCCATTGTGTCTACAAAGGCGAGTTTCATCTTACCATTTAAAAGCATTAAAGTATCCTGCGCGAACAAACCGGAGGATAACAAAACCAAAACAAACACAAACTTTTTTGCCATACGCCCAAATTAACAATTTTTCCACCAATTAGTTAGGTCTTCATATCTTTAAATTTATGACGCAACGAGAAGCATTAGAAAAAATGGCTAAATATTGTGCTTATCAAGAGCGGTGCCAATTTGAAGTAAGACAAAAATTATTTGGCACTGGTTTTTCAGAGGAAGAAACAAATAACATAATTTGTGACTTAATTGAACAAAATTTCATTGATGAAGAACGTTTTGCTAAAACCTTTACAAGAGGTAAGTTTAGACAGAAAAAGTGGGGGAGATTAAAAATAAAACAACACCTTAAGCAAAAGCAGATATCTGAATATTGCATAAATAAGGGACTCCAGGAAATCACAACCAAAGAATATCATGAAAAGTTAGAATTAGTTATCTCAAAAAAAAGCTCAAATCTGATAGAGGAAAATGAATTCATAAAAAAACAAAAAGTTGCAAAATATGCGCTTTCAAGGGGTTTTGAAAGCAACCTGATTTGGGAAATATTAGGCGACTAATCTACTAATTTGATGGTCTTCTTTTTTGAAATATATCGGCCAAAACCTTGTCCTCCTGCTGATGTTGAAAAAACTTCTATTTCGTTCCATCTTTCAAAATGGACTGTAAGATCACCAAGTGGTAATTTATTTAAGCTCGTACTTTTTATATAAATTCCATTCGTATTTATAGAATCTTGAGTAATAACTGTTAAGTCATTATCTAATGCCCCATCAAAAATAGCATTAACAAACTCTCCGTCCTTTAATTCTAATCCGTTCCATGGTAAATAAAATACTGAATCAGAATAAATAGTATCGAGATTTACGTTTATTTCTGCAACTCCTGAAACCTCAATTGAATTTGAAAAAACATTACCTTCCAAGTCTTCATATTCAAACAAAATAGGACTTTGCTCTCCTTTTATCATTAATTGGTACCATTGAAATATACCATTGAAATCAGGGTTTATTTCATTAATCAAAATTTCCGATTTAGAAGACAATTTAAGACTCTCACCATTTTTATCCTTATGTTTAAAACTTACCCTAGCAAAAGTTGTATCCAATTCGCTACTGTAAATCACTTTATAATCTGTCCAAATGTCGTCTTGATTAACTTTCTCAGAATTTTCCTTTCTACAAGAAACAAAACATATTAAAACAAAAAATAAAAAACTCAAAGAAGAATACCTCATCTTGTGAATTTAATAAAAGAATTGTTCTCTAAAAACATTTACTGACTGTTATTAACATCGGTTGATAAATTAAGATTTATCAACCGATATGGATTCCGTATTTTTGCTTACAAATATTCAACCATGCTATTTACTCAAAGACATATAGGAACTAACGATAACGATAGGACTTTAATGCTAAAAGAATTAGGGTGTTCATCTATAGATGAATTGATTGAAAAAACTATTCCAAGTAAAATACGATTGAAGACAGGTTTGGAATTTTCCAAAACTATCACAGAAAGTAAATGGCTGGCTGACATCCAAAGGATTTCGAAAAAAAACAAAGTCTTTAAGACATACATTGGTTTAGGATATCACGATACTGAAACACCATCTGTCATTCTAAGAAATATTTTTGAAAATCCAGGATGGTATACCGCTTACACACCTTACCAAGCTGAAATTGCTCAAGGAAGACTAGAAGCTCTGTTAAATTTTCAAACAATGGTATCTGACCTCACAGGACTTCCATTAGCCAATGCTTCCTTACTGGATGAATCAACAGCAGCTGCAGAAGCAATGATCATGTTGTTTAATGCAAGAAAAAGGAGTGTCGTTAAGGAAGGTGTGAAAAAATTCTTTGTAGATAATGAAGTATTTCCTCAAACCCAAGCTGTTTTAAAAAACAGAGCAAAACCTTTGGGGATAAAATTAGTTTTCGGGGCGGTTTTAGACACCGTTTTAGATGAATCTTTTTTCGGTGCCTTCGTTCAATACCCAAATGCAAAAGGAGAAATAGAAGATTACCAACAAGTTGCCAATCAGCTTCATAATAAAAATGGATTTCTTGTTGTTGCCTCAGATTTACTAAGCTTAACGTTAATTAAAGAACCAAGTCAATTTGGCGCAGACGTTGTTGTAGGAAGCACTCAAAGATTCGGAGTGCCAGTTGGGTTTGGAGGGCCCCATGCTGCATATTTTGCAACGTACGATGCATTCAAAAGAAACATTCCTGGTAGAATTATCGGTGTAAGTAAAGATATAAAAGGCAATACTGCATATAGAATGGCCTTACAAACAAGAGAGCAACATATTAAAAGGGAAAAAGCTACTTCAAATATTTGCACAGCTCAAGCACTTTTAGCGGTAATGGCAAGCATGTACGCTGTTTATCATGGATCTGCAGGAATTAAAAAAATCGCAACAGATATAGCGAAGAGGACAAAATCCTTAAAAAAAGGTTTAGAGAAGCAAGGCATTGAGGTTGTTTCTCTAAATTACTTTGATACTATTGCTGTAAGAGTTGATGATAAAGAAGCCCTTAAAAAGAAAGCCGAAGAAGTTGGTGTAAATTTCTTTTACGGCTTAGAAGATGTTGTTTTGATTTCACTTAACGAAACAACCAAAAACAAACATGTTAAAGTAATATTAGAAGTTTTTGGAAAGAATAATTTCGAACCATCAAACGAAACTGAAATACTTTCTAAATTTACAAGAACTACTCAATATTTACAACACCCTGTTTTTAACAAGTATCATTCCGAGACAGAAATGATGAGGTACTTAAAAAGACTTGAGAACAAAGATTTATCATTAGTGCACTCAATGATTTCATTAGGATCCTGTACAATGAAATTAAATGCTGCTTCTGAGATGATTCCTTTATCATGGAGAGAGTTTAACAGTATACATCCATTCGTTCCCGTAAATCAAACAGAAGGTTACTTAGAGGTTATAAATGACTTAAAAGAAGCCCTAAAAACAGCTACTGGATTTGCTGATGTAACTTTACAACCAAACTCAGGCGCACAGGGAGAATATGCCGGTTTAATGGTCATAAGAGCTTTTCACGAAGATAATGATGAGCACAATAGAAACGTATGCTTAATACCTTCATCAGCACACGGAACTAATCCTGCCAGTGCTGTAATGGCTGGATTTAAAGTGGTGGTTGTTAAATGTGATGAAGATGGGAATATTGATATTGAGGATTTACAAAATAGGGCTGAACAAAACAAAGATAACTTGGGAGCCTTAATGGTTACCTACCCATCAACATGTGGTGTTTTTGAAGAGGGTATTATTGAAATAACCGATATCATTCATGAATTTGGAGGCCAGGTTTATATGGATGGGGCTAACATGAATGCTCAAGTTGGATTAACTAATCCTGCAACAATTGGAGCTGATGTTTGCCACTTAAACCTTCATAAAACTTTTGCTATTCCTCATGGTGGTGGTGGTCCAGGTTTAGGACCAATTGGAGTTGCTCAACATCTTGCTCCTTTCTTACCAAGTCACCCAATCGTTACAACAGGAGGGTTTAAAGGAATTGACGCGCTTGCTGCTGCTCCTTATAGTAGTGCTTTAATTGCAATAATTTCATTGGGTTACTGCAGAATGCTAGGCGCTGATGGAATGAAATCTTCTACAGAATCAGCTATTTTAAACGCTAATTATTTAAAGGTTAAGCTTGAAAACCATTTCCCGATTTTATATACAGGTAAGAACGGGACTGTTGCTCATGAGATGATAATTGACTGCAGAGGCTTTAAGGATGCCAATATTGGTGTAACCGATATTGCAAAAAGATTAATTGATTTTGGATTCCATTCTCCAACTGTGTCTTTCCCAATAGCAGGAACTTTAATGATTGAACCAACTGAAAGTGAATCAAAGTCAGAACTTGATAGATTTGCTGAAGCTATGGTTACCATTGCTGAAGAAATTAAAGAGATAGAAAACGGGATTTATCCAAAAGATGATAACCCTCTAGTAAATGCTCCTCATACTGCAAAATCATTAATCTCAGACGAATGGAATCATGCTTACTCTAGAGAAAAAGCTGCATATCCTGCAAGTTATTCTTTTCAAAGTAAATACTGGGTTCCTGTGTCTAGAATTGATGATGCGTATGGAGACAGAAACTTAATTTGTAGTTGTCCTCCTATTGAGGAATATGTCTAACTTAAAATATCATATAATTAAACTTTAACTGTCAGAATATTTATCTTTTTAAAGAACTTTATACCAAGAGGTTTTAAAAATGGAATGATTTCATTTTTGGATTAGAAACGAATAAGTATTAGTCTATTAAATAAGCATGAACAAAATGCTATTCAATCTAAATCAAAATATCTTTTATCTTAGTTAGCGTTAATCCAAAATCATGAATCAAGAGGACCGACTTAATTATTGGAAAAAAAACCTTCGCTATCTACTTGTTTTATTAAGTATTTGGTTCGTTTCTTCATTTGTATTGGGGATAATATTAGTAGATTATTTGGATGGAGTTAAAAAAACAGCAGAAGGTGTTGTTCAAGATCCAGACTCATTTTTTCATGGTTTTAGACTCGGAGGTTTTAAACTTGGTTTTTGGATTGCACAGCAAGGCGCTATTTACATATTCTTAGGAATTATAGCCGTCTACGTTTGGCTAATGAATAAGCTGGATAGAGAATTTAATATTGAAGAGAAAGAATTTACAAGTTCAGATCACTAAACTTCATTAAAATGAATGTACAAATTTGGACGTATATAATCGTCGGAATTACTTTTGCTCTTTATATAGGAATTGCAATTAAAGCGCGCGCTGGATCCACTAAGGAATTTTATGTGGCTGGTGGTGGAGTTTCCCCACTAGCCAATGGTTTAGCTACTGCTGCAGATTGGATGAGTGCTGCTTCTTTTTTAGGAATGGCGGGGATCATATCATTTAACGGACGAGATGGTTCAGTTTACCTAATGGGATGGACAGGAGGATATGTCTTGTTAGCCCTTTTACTAGCCCCGTATTTAAGGAAGTTCGGGAAATTTACTGTTCCAGATTTTGTTGGTGATAGATATTATTCTCAAACAGCCAGGATCATAGCCGTTATTTGTGCGTTATTTATTTCATTCACCTACGTTGCTGGCCAAATGAGAGGAGTGGGAATAGTTTTCAGTAGGTTCTTGCAAGTAGATATTACATGGGGTGTTATAATTGGTATGGCCATCGTTTTCCTTTACGCTGTTTTAGGTGGAATGAAAGGAATCACCTACACTCAAGTCGCTCAATATTGTGTTTTAATATTTGCCTTTTCAGTACCTGCGATATACATTTCCATTATGTTAACAGGTAATGCTATTCCTCAATTAGGGTTTGGAAGTGATTTAGTTGATGAACCAGGATTATCATTACTAGACAAATTAGATGGGTTAAGTACGGAACTTGGTTTTGATGAGTATACTACAGGAAAAAAAGATACCATAGACACCTTTTTTATTACAATGGCCTTAATGGTAGGGACAGCAGGCTTACCTCACGTAATTGTACGATTTTTCACTGTTCCTAAAGTTAGTGACGCTAGAAAGTCTGGATTATATGCATTGTTTTTTATAGCTATTCTGTATACCATGGCTCCAGCAATTTCGGCATTTGCTAGAACAAATCTGTTGGATACAATACCAAATACTAGTTATAATAAAGCACCTGAATGGTTTAAAAAATGGGAAACCGCAGGACTAATCGCTTGGAAAGATAAAAATGGAGATGGTAAAATTCAATATACCAAAGGAAAACCATTTGGAAATAACTCTCAAGGTAAATTTAAGCCAGAATTTCTGCATAATAAAGATGGTGAATTCATAAGAGAAAAAGATGGGCAAATAGCTTTAGCTAATCCAGTAAACTCAGGTAAAAATGAGCTTTACATAGATAAAGACATTATCGTTTTGGCAAACCCAGAAATTGCAGGTTTACCTGATTGGGTTATAGCCTTAGTAGCAGCAGGAGGTTTAGCTGCAGCACTTTCAACTGCTGCTGGATTACTTTTAGTAATATCAACATCGGTAGCTCATGATTTAATTAAGAAAAGTATAAATCCTAATATTTCTGAAAAAGGCGAATTATATGCAGCAAGATTGGCTGCTGTTGGCGCCGTAATTATAGCTGGGTATTTTGGTGTTAATCCGCCTGACTATGTAGCTGCTGTAGTAGCACTTGCATTTGGACTAGCAGCAGCATCATTTTTCCCTATCTTAATTTTAGGGATCTTCTCGAAAACAATTAATAAAGAAGGTGCAATTACAGGTATGGTTTTGGGACTGAGTTCAACTCTTGCCTATATTATATACTTTAAGTTTATAAACGTTGGTGCCAATATTCCTGAAAATTGGTTTTTTGGAATCTCTCCAGAAGGATTCGGGACTGTAGGTATGATTTTAAACTTTGTTGTAACTATTGCTATTTCTAAATTTACTCCGAAGCCTCCGCAAGAAGTTCAAGATATGGTTGAAAATATCAGATATCCTGGAGATTCAAAAACCCAAATTAAAGGTTAATTATTTACATAACCACTTTATACAAACCCCTCAAAATCATTTTTGCTTTTAACCAAGTGTAAATTGTCATTAAAAAAAATCTTATTGTTCAGATGGCTTCCAAACAAATGATAACCAACAGCAGTTACTACAATAATAACCTGAAGAAGCGTGGTAGAACATGTTTTTGGATAGATAAATCTTCAACAACTGGACCTACAGCGTTAAACAAACCAAGGGCGGCATGGTTATTTATTCCGATGTTACAATTGAATTAGCTCTCATATTATCCTGTGCATAAAATCTACCACAAAGGCAAACAGAAGGTTTTCTCAGTAGCCTCTTTAAAATTCACAACTGCCAATTAACTATTCCTGATTACACCACCCTTTGGAGGCGTAAAAAAGACATAGATTTGAGTAAGAAGGTCAGAAAATGGAACATAAAACCTAGTGTTTGCCTTAGATACCAGTGGACTTAAATATTTTGATGAAAAAGAATGTACACAATCTCATTGCAGAAGAACAAGAATACGAAAATTCATGCTGGAATTAATATTAAAACTCGACATGTCCTATTCAATAAATCGACGACTTGAAGAACATCTGAAATTTCAGTATTATCAGAGGCTATAAATAATGTTGCGGGTAAAATTGATATGATTTTTGCTGATAGCGGTTATGACTATAGGTGCTCTTACCTCCTGTTTGACCACGAAACAAAAGTTGTTATCCCACCGAGAAGTAATACTGAAGCGAACAAACATACCCATCAAAGGAATGAGGCCATTGAATAAATCCGAGAACATAAAAAGTCAGGATGGAAACGAGAACAAAATTACCATCAACAAGGATTGGTAGAGAATCTCTAGCCGATGAAAAACCATAAGTTTCGTTGAAAAAATAAATTAGATAAAAGACATTCTAAAAAACCTTGGCTAATTAGAGATCACCACTTAACTTCAAATACACCCAAACTAGGCTTAGCATTGAACTAATTACTATGGTTGAAATTGATAAAATCTTCGCTAATGTTGTAGACTTTTCAGGATTCTTTATATTCTTGAATAAACCGATGCAACCTAGTGTCAAACCAACAAGATACAAGCCAAGGAAAGGTATTGAGAAAATAGTAATAAGCAAGCCTGACCCTCCGTAAGTTAGAGAGGTGTAGTATTCTTTCTCACTTGTCTTTTTTGATTCATTCTTATCATCAGAAACAAATATATCTTTTGTTCCATCTGAGTAAAGAACCATTAAAATATCA
>MDSY01076809.1_pt1 | contig 11638 bp, 4 predicted proteins | sample 811131 | NCBI WGS metagenome assembly MDSY01 (sample SAMN05326643, study PRJNA326480) | marine metagenome | isolation source: seawater | place: Atlantic Ocean: South West | collected 2010
AATATACCGAAGCAAATACAACATATATAACCCTCTGTTTTACAATGTATATTATGGTACAATTGGGAAACGGTGTTTTACAGCGCGGTGGCGTTGAGCAAGTTACATGGAAATTGCTCCACTCGCTCCACCGCTCCCCTTTGGCCTCCCAGTTTAATCTCACGTTCGCCCAACAGGTCCTTCACATTACGGAGCGAAGCGGAAATCGAACGTACATCATTACTGCAAGTCAGATGAATTCAGGGCTGGTTTTAAAATAGCGAAACGGAGAATGTTTTGTCATTCGGCATGGTTAAAAATTAGCCCTGCCCGCTTTAAGCGGTTTTCTCTGACAGTACCATTAACGGATATGAATAGCATTTATTAACTTATTTATATGATAGAATATTATCCATCCAGCCACTTTAAACCAACGCTTATAATATTAGATCTTCAGTAATTTTAAATGTTATGCTTAATCCGCTGTTTTTTGTCCTTCTAACCTTGCGTTGTATCGTTGCCCACTATGGAAAAATTGATCTGGGTAGATGATACTATGTTTCTTTGGGCATAATTTTTCTGTTGTAGTGTTTTTTACGCTTTGGTTATTATCTTATGGTCTATTAAACCTTGAATGTGGCTGGATAAATCACCTGGAATTTCACCTCCACGAACTAATAGGCCAGCTTCAAAGTTTTTCTCCATGGCGTGCCCAGTCAAATTTGCACTTGTGACAAATGCAATTGCAGCGTCTGCAACCGCAATTTTGGCATGAACTTTTCCACCTTCAAATTCGTCAGATTTTGATGTCCAGTGATAGACATTTGCCAACGGCACCAGTGATTCAATTTCCTCAGCTTGATTTTTCTCCAATGAGCCACCGTCTTCTTTAGAAGCCTCAAGGAGAACATGAACGCGAACATCTCTAGCAACTGCCCTTTGTAATGCCTCAAGTATTGATGCCCAACGGTATGTAACAAAGCTAGTAAGAAAGAGCTCTAAACTTGCGCTATTAATGAGATCTAATAATACCTGCTCTGTTCTTCTTGTAATAGCAAAAGGTGTTGAAGGCCCTGTCAAAACTAATTCAACCTTTTGCTCTTCCAAAGTATTTTTTCTAGTATGGCCGGCAGTCTGAAGGGCTAACGCTACGGTCTCACCAGAGTAATTTGTACGCTTCCACGCATCCAAAAAATCCTGAAGGGTCTTTTTTGCTAATCCAGACCCAACTAGTGAAACGATACCGATGGGATCCTCACCTGAGTTCAGTGTCTTCAACCGGCTAGCAATAGAATTTAGCCTAGATGGCGGAAGTAACTTCGCCAATTCGAATGCTGCATCCAACACGCTTTTCAAAGGAAGGCCCGGAAAAATGCTGCTTCGGCGTTTTCCAGTGTGGGCACTACGAGTGCCCTATCAAGATTACGGTTGCCGCACTCACAAGACGTTTCCGCTACAAAGCTACAGGCATGACATGCGGCTCCGTGAAGTGATTGATCTTTTGAAGGATCATGCTCCGAACAAAGAGGATCTGATGCGCAGATTTGTGCTCGCTTCAAGGCCTGCTCAAATATCCGACCGAGATTATTTGGTTTTCCAAGATCCACCAATCCACCTAGGGTCCCATCCGAGTCTGCGGCCGCCGTATAGATCAGAATGCCAGCTTGGTCTCGCCCGTCCTCAACGTCAGCATAGATACGTTCTCTGATGCTAGCCGCATTATATCCACATTCTAAGGCCAACTCTCGTATTAAGAAATGTGCTAGCGTGTGCAACATTGCGTGTCGAACACCAAGATAACCTTCGTCTGGGTTTAGTCCTCGTTTTAATCGCCAACCCTGATGCCCTTTTTTAAGCTTTTGTTCAATTATCTTTACCGCATTTGTTGAAGACCATTTTTCCAGTTGATCTGGATCAAAACGAATAAATATTCCCTCGCCATGAACCTCTGATGCGGGCACCCAAGTCGGGGTGTCTAAACCAAGGGGGGCACGAGGTGCGGCAGTATCTCCTGTACCCTCATCAGGTGCCTCAACACGTGTAAAGCCTAATAAGGCATTTACTTCGCGCAACCGCTCGAGAAGTAACACACGATTTATTATGCTTGAGAACGCATTGGGCGCACCAACTTTTTTAGCCATGAAATGTGGATAATCCTGCGGTAAAGTGTCCGACGATAACACCTCCCATTCAGGATTTTTTAAATCGCTGTCGTTATCAGGCTCTGTCCCTGCTTTTAATGCACTCACCGCGCCCCAGATCTGATCAATGTCAAAACGATCAATTCCTGGCAGTATCCCACCCATCTTTAGAGTGCTTACTATGGCTTCCAGTTGTTGAATATCAGCGCAGTTTTGAAAGAATTTCCATCCATCTTGTACAAGTTGGGCAACCGAGTCACCACTTTTAGGAATTGCTAAGACAGATAGTGAAACGGCAAACCACCCATTCGTTGCGCCGAGGTTTATCATGCGTGGCGTCTCGTCACACCCAGGCTCGAAGATATCAATATGTGGGTGACGGCCCCTACACGCAGGGAGATTTTCTCTTCCTATTTGGCCTGAGGCTTGCGCCATATTTTTAGCAGCGCCACATTGGTCACACTTGACCCAAAGGTTTTCGGTTTGAAGGGAGGCACCACTTTCGTAAAATCGCAGCGTTCCACTGCAACTGTTTTGTCCACCGTGGACAAACCAGTTCCATGGGAAATCATCCAAGTGGCCTGCGCGACACGCAAGTAGAAACCTTGCGGCAACAGCATCGGCATCTCTTGCCTGAAGGTTCCCTTTTGACCCACGACAGCCTTCATGCACAAAGCGCGTCGCTTCCGGTTTATACTGATTTTTTTTAAGTGAGAATAAGCCGCTGTCGAAGGGAGATAAGAGACCACATTTCACACATCTTAGCCATCTGGGAAATGGTTTGACGGGCACCCCTATCTCAGTAGATTCGTCGTCTGATATCGGGGGCATGTTGAGGGATGTAACTTGTGGTCCCAGCACCTTTTGGACAGCCGAGAGTAATCGGGCTTCGAGGACTTCACTGCATTGGCTAACATCCCAGGTATCAATACCCTGCGTTATCACAGATATATTAGGAAGGTCGACTAGGGCACCAGGACCATAGGTCCAGAGCAGTTGGCTCGGGCGGATTTCTCCGACGGGTGTTGGGCTCATTATTCGTCCTCCGTCCGGGTTTTCTTAATTTGGGCGTGCCATTCGGGATCATTGAGCGAGCGACCCTCTGACATTACCAATTTAACACCTGGTTCAACTTCTCGCATCGACATCGGAGCCGTCCACATCTTCCAAGTGTCTGACCCCGGTTCTTCTAAAAATTGGTATTCAGTGCCGCCTTTACCACGTTTTTGATATACAAGAGTTCGCCCAGAAACATTGGCCTCTTTTGCCCAATCATCTGCGCGCGCGCTTATTTCCTTCTCGCAAAGTTTTCTGCGAAGGGGGTCTTCAGTGATATCCCACGCGCGCGCGCTTATAGCTGTTCTGGTCTCGTTCAGCTCTGAAAGCGTTGGACTTACCATCTTGCCTGCATCGTCATTCCCTCTCAATTGATCGTGACCATGCCGTGTGAGCGCAAGCATTGTTCCAGACAGCCCTCTGTCTAAGGCCCTAGGCGAGAATGGTGTCACGGACTGTGCTTCGACGTATTGATAGAAGGTGGAATGGTAGTGCTCAAAGCTCTCATAATGGGAAAGATCTCGAGGGCGTGCCCAAGTCAAAACTGATGCTACCAGGCCAGGAAAAGCACGGCCAACGCGGCTTGTCGCTTGGATGTATTCTGCGGTCCCTTTGGGTTGACCATTCACAACCATTAGGCCAAGCCGATTCACGTCCACACCGACAGAGAGCATGTTAGTCGCTAATACAATATCAGTTGGGCGATCCTCTCCTGGCGTTCGATTTGAAACCCATTTTTGGGTTGCGTCATCAAAGACCGCTTTGAAAGTCAAATCTAAGTTGTCCAGATACTGGGGTATTTGTTGGCTTGAGACCCGTGAAGTTAATTCACTGACCTGCTCAATAGACCTTTGTGCTAAACCTGGCCGTTCGACAAGGCTCATGGCAACCCGATAAGCCCGCGTCTGGACGTCGTCTTCTGCTAGCCTGCGCATCCCACCAAGTTCTCTGAGGGAGTTAAAGTATCCCACGAGTGTCATATAAGGATCTGCGACAGGACCGAAGCGATCGAACAGCGACTGTGATGCGGTTAAAAAGGCCGTATAAACCCTGATCAGAACGGCAGGACGTGAGCTGCCCGGCGCGCAGATGCCAAGGTAGCGTCGACCCGCTTTTTCTTCGATCGGCCTTTGAACAGAGAAGAAGTTGTCCTCAATGTCCAAACCGGATGGTGGGAATACTGACACTCTTCTCATGAAGACGCTGCGTACCTGGTCGTCGGCACGCCTGACTGTCGCCGTCGACGCCACAATTTTTGGTCGAACGCGTTTGCCATCGATAGACCAACTGCTCAGCTCATCCACTGCCGTTTCATAGAGGCCCACCATAGTTCCCAAAGGGCCACTAATGAGGTGAAATTCGTCTTGGATTATTAAATCTGGCGGACGTACTTTGCGGACTGGGAGTACTCTTGCCGCAGGAAGTGAACCTTTCTTATGGTGACCAGTCCCGCATTCGTGACCCGGCCAAAGGAGCCCGTGCCGTCCACATTCCTCGCTTACATTACCGAATAGATTTCCAACTTGCGCGCGCCATGACATCATTGCGAACTTGTCTACTGTTGCAATCATCATCGTCGGTGGTCGGTGGTACATCTCGTCATCGACTACCGTCACCGGCAAGCCGGGGTGTGTCTTATTATAGGATTTCCCTTTAGAAAATACGCATTGGTTGAACTTATCGCCACAATAGATGGTGGTTCTTCCAACGGTGTTGTCGACTTCAATGTCACGTCCTGGTACGATTTCAGATCCGCACCATGGGCAGCTTGTGAGCTGGGCAGGCGACGCTAGACCTGCTTTATTGAAAGAGTCACCCCTTAGTTTTTGCAATGCAGTCTTGGCCGCCTCTGTTGTTCCAGGTGTGACACGGTTTCCAACCCACAGGCCAAGTGTAAAGGGTTCAATTCCCCATTTCACTTCATCGCCTTGTCGGATCACTTCCATAGCGCACAAGAGTGCAGTGGCTCGTTGGAACTGCTGCAGAGTGAGAAGGCGCAAGGTGTAGCGCATTATGACGGCTAGACCGCGTGACGCATCAAGATCGCCGAGATTAGGATCCAATCGACGCATAGCCATAGCAAATGCTGCTACACCTAAATAGGCTTCGGTCTTGCCGCCGCCTGTCGGAAACCAGAGAAGGTCAGTCAATGCATCTGAGGCACCTGTTCTGTCTGGATGTGTAGGATCGGCAAGCGAAGGTATTGCCAGTAAGAGAAATGCTAATTGGAATGCTCGCCAGGACCTATTTTTAGGGACATCAAATTGCGCTGCGTCAATGGTATCATCATTCCGACGTTTTTGTGCGTAGATGCTTTGAACCCGTTGAGAGGCCATGGCGTGGTTGGCAAATTTAAACGCTGCAAGCGCCGCACTATCCGTGAACAGGCGGTCCATGCCCTCGCGTAGGCGCATATTTGTTTCTCTACACCTATCAATAACATCGCGCCCGGCTGCATCAAAACCAACGATCTCTGATCCCAAACGTGCCTCTTGTTCTGTGATCCAAGCTACATGATCGTCAAGGAGGCAGGACAGAGCAGATTTAAGTTCCGTTTGATCCATTGTGGCCAACCGCGTCATATCTAGCCAACCCTGGTCGATCATTCTTCGCATTGCTGGGCGATCGCCTGGTTCAAAGCCTGGCGTTTCAGTCACCTCAATTTCCTGTCGCGGCATTATCTCAGTTCGAACCTGGAATGCCTTCGAACTATCGCCTGGATCGACGTCTGCGTGCGTCGAAACACCATGACCCACTACAAATTCCAGTCGATTGCGGTAGATTAACGCAAGCCGATCCAACTCAGGATCTTCCACGAAGGCCTTGCCAGCGGGCCGGCGTCTGAAGATGGTTTCACCAAGTTTGGCATCATTGCCGTGAACAGTAAGTTCAGGCTGAAATATCCAGGCAGTGTCTTTGTTAGTTTCCGATTCTTCTTGCCCGTTCACCAAAAATAGGGTGACTAGCCTTTCACCGGCAGCGTTGGTCCGGACAGTACCCTGCACGCGAACAAATTCATTCCCTGAATCTGGAACTTTAGGGTCAAGCGGACCGTCCTTGAGCAAAAGGTTTATGCTCCCGCCACACGGCACTCTCCGCCAGACGCGGGCAGGGGTTTCCTCTTTCTCACCAGTGTCTCGGTTATTACGCGTTTTTGTGATGTCATGTTCGTCGCTCGGTACACGTTCATATCGCCCCCAGTGCGCCTCAATGGTAATGCTGTCCACTGCAGGTGCCACGCAAAAGGTCATGCCCAGGCTCGATGGGACGAGAGATTGATTGTTGGATGTATCTATTTCATCAAGGGCGTCACTCTCCGCGTCGACCCTTCCCGAAACCTGTGGAAACTCTGCACCCGGTGCGTGAGTAGGTGCGTTAATAAGTTGATTTAGATCGCCTTCTTCGCCTTCTTCGCCAGCTGAACTGGCTGGCTCAGTACGCTGTTCGTCAGAAATGCGTTCACTGAGTGGAGCAAGTTTGCCGACGAGATATCGATCCCTCACACCCATATCGACGATCAACTCTTCTGGCCCACCGGCAGGGCCAAGAAGATCATCGCGAACAGCGGCTTCGAGGAGGTCGCGTACATAGATCGCATCGTCAATCAAAGGAATATCAGCCACTTTTGTTACGCCAAACTCTGGCAGGCTTCGCTCAAAGTCATCCCAGCTTAGCCGAACAATCGGTGTGGAGGTGGGTGATAAACCTAAACTAGTCGGGCTTACAGCTGCGAGAGCCTTGGCGGTTTGGTCGAAATAAATCGTTGTACCGTCACGATCATGACGGATCCGCGCCACCCGGCCGACCCTTTGGATTTCGTCATCGTTTGAAACCAGAACCCAATCGTTTTCTTTGACTGCAGTCTGCGATCCAGCTGGCGTGACCACCCGAACGATGTAATCGGAAGACGACGGTTCGCCAGGCCGAACGAGCCAGCCGGACGGTTGGCTGGTGGTTCCTGTTTGATCTTCGCTCATATCGCACTCCCTGGAATTTTAAATTCGTTCTTCAATAAGGTTTCTACGAGTTGAGCCGTGTTGAAACCATTATTGGACAAAATGTCGGCGATGTCCTTGCCACAAAGAAATATGATTGGATGGCTGTCTTCGCGGACTTCCTTGTAGGCTTGCCGTCCTATGGCCGAAGTGGTCACCAGAACGCCAAACTGTCGGTGTCTGAGGCGAGAAATCAAACGCGCGACATCTTTCACGCCAACCGTCGTTGGTTTCACCCCTTCGAATGACGGCTGATAGCATTTCGCCTCCAGTGCGAACTCGGCGTAGACAGGATCGTCATCAAGACCGAGTAGATATCTACCGACCGCATCACGCCCACCATCTACGGTAGCACGAGTGATATTGTCGATGATCACGCGTTGATCGTGCATTTGGAATATGCACGCTGCGAAAGCTTCGAATGCGAACGGGTTGTCCTTGAAGTGCGCCCATACGGCTCTCAAAATAGAGATCTTTGTGGGTGAAGTGGGGAACTGTTCCAACGGCTCACGAATGTCGGTCGTGCTTTCTGCGGTCAGTGACTTGTACCGTCCATTCTGGGTCCAATCTGACCAAGCTTGCGGTGGATTTTTTGAAAATCCAGTGTCGTTCTCAAGATTAACTAACCAACTGCGTTCGATGACGGGCACGTCGAGTATGGTGAAACTAGCTTTGTAGTTTTGGAAACGCTGGCCATCTGAACTCTTCCAGACGGCGACCAAATCCGATGTTGTGGGTAAACCAGTGAACCCAGGCACTGCCAGGCCCCTGAACCGTACTGATCTTGAGCTTTTGTCTGTCGGATACTTTTCGAATACGAAAAATGGAGGGATCTCGTCTCTTCTCGGTGGAAACGAGTGTAGGCGGTCGAAAGCACGCCTGAGTATTCGGTTCCCGCCACGCCTCGTGTCGTGCAGCTCGTGGCCTGGGGTCTTGTTGTCTCCGTGGTAGACGAACTGCCCAGTGTTTAAATTCAAGTGGTCTGGCCAATCTTTATCTTCGCCGCTCGTGTAAAGGACAACGAATTTCTTTTTTGTACCGCGCCCGGCAGCTCGAAACCCCCCTTGATTGCCAGAACCAGCAAGGAGTTTAGAAATGGGATCGTCTCCAGAGTTACCCGCGTCCCCTCCTTCATAGACTGCATCCACGATAAGATCTGAAGTTCCTAATTGAGAAAAGGGCACGATCTTTGTCATGGTTTAGGTCTCAACCCTCAGGAGCATCTCTTCACCCTCATCACGCACTTGCAAGTCACCATCGGCGACAAGTGTGCTGATGATATCCTCGACTTCTTCCGTTGAGACGCTTATGGCCGCAGCGGCCTGGTTCTTGGGCATCCACTTGCCACCCTGGTTGTAAAGCCAATTATAGAGCCGTTCGATTGGAGGTTCAGGCTTCACGACTTTGGGCTCTTCAACCGTAGTTGCAGAACTTGGTGTCTCCAAATCCAACGTTAGTGCCGGTGCGACAGCTTGCTTCGTTTTGCAAGCAGTCGGGATCTTTTTTTTGGGCTGTTCAACATCGACGTGGAGCCTTTGCTCGACTTCTTCTTGGTGCCGTTTACGGTTCAATTCGGACAAACGTTGAAGGATTTCGCGACGGGCATCTTCAGAAATAGTGAAGCGAACGCGATCGTGTTCAGGCAAATAACTAACTTTATGAAAGTCGTGAGAAAGAAAAATGTCATTCCACAAAAATAGGTTACTGACTCTTTCATCGATTGCGCGCTGTATTTCTCGAAGTTCGACAATGCTATCATCAAGAATGTCGGGATTGTGAAACTCGTTGAGTAACTTCGTTAACCCGTAATTTTTGGACTCCATTCTGTTACGACGGCACTCCTGCATTTTCTGCCCAAGCGCTTCCAAGCTTTGATCATGTTCTTTGATTGTGGCGGCAGACCATGGGAAGGGTTCGAAAACGTCTGTTGGGGTGTAACGAAGATCGTTTTTCAACAAAGAAGCATTTTGCCAAGCAAAAACAATATGGTGGCTTGAGTTCATAGCGGCAAGTTGGGCAAACGAGTCGATGGCAATAACAATAGTCATTGCAGAGAAGATGAGATCATTTGGGAGCAAGCTAACTGAAAGGTGCCGGGTAGTTTGTGCGGCTACTAGAACATTTTTTAGCCTTTCCGAGCGAGGGATCCATCCGTCTGGGTGGTTTTCAAAAAATTCACCCCAGCCGATGGAATGATACAGACCAGGTCTCTTTTCACCAAATTGCCACCACCTCTCCGGAAGTGGTTTGCGAAGCTTGAAGCTGCCATCTGGCTTTTTCCTCTGTCTCACCGGCTTGACGTATTCTTCAATCCATGACCAAGGACGTCGATAATTTCTTGCTCTCTCCTCTGGCCAATCCCAGAAATTTATTACCCATCGGCTAGGTTCTTGACGTACATTTGAGTTTACGTCTTGTCCATTCAGATAAGGAAAAATAACGTCCTTGTTTTCGGGATCGTCTTCTAGCATTTCCTTCGCGATTTCATCGCTTATCACGAACCCAGTGCCGTTTGTTTCGGAGCCTTTAAATGATAAGCCTGAATTTGCTTGCAGTTTCTTCGGGCTCCATGCCTCTCGATCCGATAAATAGGCAGAAATATGGGTTACATCGTTTCCGGATAGAAACTTTTTTCCATTCCACTGGCCTTTGTGCATGTGCACTCGGCTTGTTACAACCGCGGCAGAACCTGGCCAGATTTCATTTGGAAACGCCGAGTGAATACAGAAATTTTGAGTGAGCATCGACTCGAGGCCAACTTGTCGTGTGTCACCTTGCGCAATTGTGTTGACCGCAAGTAAGCCAAAGCCTCCATTAATTCTGAGAAGGCGTCCCGTTCTAAGAAAGAAATATGCGACAAGGTCTGCACCGCCTTTTCTTCCCACTGCGACAATTGAAACAAGCCAGTCTCGGTACGCGGTACCCATTGCACCCGTGATTCTATGCCCTCCTACGAACGGTGGATTACCTACGAAGGCATCGAAACCGCCATTTTCCCGCCCAAACACCTCCGGAAACTCCAACGGCCAATGAAACGGACGGCGCGGTCGTTTATTCGGGAGGTCTACGGCAAGATCCTCGCTCGCCATGCGCTCAAGCGATACAGCGGCATCCCCATTTTCGGTTGCAGCGTCGTCCGAAAGCGCGGCGATTGTTTCGATCCGCGCATTACGATCCGTGGCCTTCTTGTTGGCGAGGATCCCGCCAACGAACGCATCCCCAACCAATTTTGGGAGATCCAAGATGCGACGGGACTGGCTGTCCAACTGCGCCATGGCCTCGACATCTGTGATGTCGCGTACCGGAATCTCACGTAGACGTACCCTCAATGCAGTGGCCTCTTCGACAGACCTGCGAATACTGCGTCCGAAGAGCCGCAATTGCCCGCTTTGCTTGGGTTTCATATCGAGTTCGATCAGTTGTTCGAGATCACTAATCCCAAGTAGAGTGTCGCCACTGTGGAGATTGTGATCAAGAAAACCAAATGGTCGCCCTTTCGCGACGGTCGTGAGCCAAAGTGAGAGCTTGGCTAATTCGACCGCGAGTGGGTTCATATCAACGCCATATAGGCATTTTTCGGCAATTAATCGGCGGGCCTGGACCGCGCGTTCTTCCGGGTCACCATCCAAGGGGTCCGATACACTTTCTATATCGCCATAAACATTACCCTCAGCATTAACAAAAAGACCTTTGTTTTCTTCTGCAGCCCAAGCCTCGACCAGCCGCTCTGATAGCCAACGGCAGACTTGAACAAGGAATGCGCCAGACCCCATCGCGGGATCACATATCTTGAGATCCAAAAGTTCTGCTGGTGTTTTCAAAGCCCAATCTTTTCGATCGCATCCTTCGGCTGGCCCGCGGTAAACGATGGGGGTGAGCGTCTCCGTGACAATCTTTTCAGTGAGGCTCTTTGGCGTGTAGTGCGCTCCGCTTTCGCGACGATCGGTCCCGTGCACAATCACAATGGCACCCGCATGATGGACGAGTGGAAGCCCCCAGGGATCATTTGCCAACAGGTTTGCAAAAGGCAGAATACGATCGCGAAGGCTAGCTTCCCCTCGACACCCGGTAAGAAGTCGTGCGGCTGTTTCTTTTTCTGGTGGCGTGTCCACGTCGTTTTGGAGAGCGGAGGAGGACCGTTCCGTGCGTTCTTCTAGCAGTGCCAGAAGGTCATCAGAGCTTTTATTTTGCGCACTTTCCAATGCGTGAAGTTGTATTAGAGGTGTACCAATTTTCGCCGAACCTTTGAGTTGTAGCGTAATGCCTTCGACACGGCCAACGGTCTGATCCAGGAGTCCTTCGTAAACGTGTCCGATCTGTTCGACGTCTAAAGCACGGTAAGAAAGATTGCGCCCTTTCAAAACCTGAATGGCTTCCAAAAGAAGCAAGACAGTTCTGTCATCAATTGGGAGTGGGTCCGCTGGATCTTCGTGCCAATCAGAACCTTTCTTACGGCCCTCAAGGAAG
>MDSY01129978.1_pt1 | contig 11638 bp, 18 predicted proteins | sample 811131 | NCBI WGS metagenome assembly MDSY01 (sample SAMN05326643, study PRJNA326480) | marine metagenome | isolation source: seawater | place: Atlantic Ocean: South West | collected 2010
AGGTTTTTTAAACGTGATATTTTATCGGTTAATCTAATACATAACCCAGTTAGTGAAAATTGTTTGTCATCGCTGTTATTAACGATATCTCCGCCTAAAGCAATGTTATTTAAACCATAATCCATATGTTTAGCAGCAAACATTTCATACATTTCATTACCAATTTTTTTAAATTCTGCTGATAATTCTGGGTATTCATTTTCAAAAATTTCTACTGTTGTAGATACTCTTACTCCCTCTAACTCTTCTTGGGCTTTTATTGCATCGGATCTCTCCATATATTTTTTTACTGAATCGCTCATTTATAATATCTCTGTTTTATTAAAATATTTTTCTAATGTCTCTAACCTTTCATCTGATGATGCTAATAATTTAAGAGCTTCGGTACAATTATCCCAATAATCTTTAGTGGAATGATCACCTATACCTGATGGATGTGCTGTTAGTAGTTTAATGCTTGCTAAAGCTTTAGCTTTATCTGCTTGTGCTTCTGCTTTTAAAAAATTGTATACTTCTATGTTCATTTTAATAGTGGTTTTATTTCTTTTTTATTTAATCCTATACTGGTCAATATACGAACAATTTCGTCATTATCCAAGAATTTTAAGTAATCTCTTACTTCAGTTTGTGAACATTCCCAGTATGTACTTAAATGTTCTACTAACTGTTTATTACGTTTTTTTAACGTTGATTTAATATACTTATTCCATTTATTATTTTTTGGAATAAATTCTCTATAAATCGAGTATATTTGTTTCTTGTTTTGAGGCATTATCTGTTGTGCTTCATTAACAAGATCTAAATAGTCTGTATTCATAGACATAAATCTATGTACCATATAACTATTCCAAATCTCCCAATCTTTATTAGAAAAAGAGTCAGGATCAGCCTTAATTGAATTAATTTGCTTAAGCCAATCCCAAATATTTTTCATTATACTAATTCATCTTTAAGTTCGTCTCTTAACTCTACAGGTATTCCTTCACCTAATATTTTATTAGTTGATGGGTCATAAAAAACAGGTATTGGCATAATAGCATCATTATCTGTTCCTGCTACAAATTTGGATATTTTTCTTAAAATAACTCCTGATTTGAAAATACTACCACCTTCAGAATTTTTTAGACCTTCAGTAGTTTTTAGGTCTACATTAAGACCTCTTTGTTGTTGGTTTGGTTGTTCCATTTACTTATTATTTATTAAATTATTAATTAAACTCATTACATTTATCTCTTTATCTATTCTAAAATTAGCTTTATATTGATGCTCATTAATTAGAAAAGTCGCTGTACCTGCTTTACCAGGAAGATATTCGTCAGCATTTTCATATAGAAACCTAAATATTTCTTCAAAATCATCAACATTAGAATCAGCGATAATTTGTCTAATAATATTAAATTTAGGTTTTGCTTTTTTTAATTCATCTAAAACAGCAGACAAGTAACTAGTACCAACAAGTAAAGAATCATCAAGCGCTAATTGACCCTTATTATTACTTGCTTGGATAGTGTTAAGCATTTTACGTAAGTCCGGATAGAACTTATTTACAATTTTACCAATGGCAGTTGGTTCATAACTAATGCTTTCCTTATCACAGATACTAGCTAAATGTACTGCTACCTCTTTTTTGGTAGGAGGAATTACTTTTATTGTTTGACACCTAGACTGTAAGGGATCAATAATACGCTCTACATAATTACAAGTTAATATAAATCTAGTAGTGCGCGAAAACGTTTCAATGATATTACGGAGAGAAGCCTGCGCCTGTATAGTAAGAAAATCAGCTTCATCCAGAATGACCACTTTAATTGATTTATGTGAAGCCACACTCGCAAAACCTGATACTTTATCACGAATAGTTTCAATCCCTCTTTCATCAGAGGCATTAATATAAAGATGATCGCAATCAAGATTTTGAACACAAAGTTTTGCCAAAGTTGTTTTTCCTGTACCAGCAGGTCCATAAAATAAGTAATTTTGAATATCGTTGTTATCTAATTGTTTTGATATTGAGGATTTTAAATTCTCATTACCAACATACGTATCCAAAGTTACTGGTCTGTACTTTTCGTTTAATAAACTATTGTCCGTATTCGCCATATAAATTAAATAATTTTTCTTTTGGTGGTTCAATTATTTGTTCTTCAGTTGTTATAGCATATAAAGAACTATTTAATGGTTCTAATCTATAATCACCCTTAAAACCTGTTTTAACCATATATGCTTCTAAAGCTTCAGTTAATGATTGGTGTATTTTACCTTCTGGTTCATCAGCCAATCTCCATTTATCGCCAGGAGGAATTCTCCTAGCGATTAATGTCTTGTTTTCTATTGTTTTTGTTTTATTTTGCATATCATCAATATAATGAAAATTATTACATCATCCCAGCCATGTTTTGATTTTCTAATCCACCTGTTGGGCTTGTCTTAGTACCATCATTTTCTTTATCTTGTGTAATAGTACATTCAGTTAATAATACAGTTCCAGCAACGGATGCAGCATTTTCAAGTGCTAATCTTGTTACTTTAGTTGGATCTATAATACCTTCATCTTTCATATTAGCAACTTTTTCAGTTTCAATATTATATCCTGCCCAAACATCATTACCTGAGTTACATAATTGATCTGCTAATATTTGTCCTTTAACATCTGTATAACCAGCATTAACTAAGATTTGATTAAATGGTTGTGCACATGCTTCTATTACAATTCTTGCTCCTGTTGAATCAGCTTTTATACCATTAGAAGCATATAATAATGCTGCTCCACCTCCAGGTACTATGCCTTCTTCAATAGCTGCTTTTGTTGCATGTAAAGCATCATCTACTCTATCTTTTTTCTCTAGCATTTCAGTTTCAGTATTACCACCTACATGAATAATAGCTACTCCTCCGACAAATTTTGCGAGCCTGTTTTGTAGTTGTTCCGTTTCATATGGTGTTTGAGCTTTTTCGATTTGTTGTTGTAATTCTTCAACACGTGATTCAATTTTCTCTACTGTTCCTTTTCCATCTACTATTGTTGTTTGATCTTTAGTTATTGTTATTGTTCTAGCTTCTCCAAACCAATCCCAACTAAATTTATCAAGTTTCATTCCTTTTTCTTTACTGAATACTTGACCACCAGTTGTTATAGCTATATCCTCTAAAACTAATTTTCTTCTTTCGCCAAATTCAGGAGATTTTACAGCACATACATTAACTGTACCTCTCATTTTATTAACAATTAAAGTAGCTAAAGCTTCGTTATCAATATCTTCAGCTATAATAAGTAATGATTTTCCATTACTTGATACTGCTTCTAATATTGGTAATAATTCTTTAACTGAATTTAGTTTTTGATCTAATATCAATACAGCAGGTTCAGTTAGAACAGCTGACATTGTATTATTATTAGTTACAAAATATGGTGATTTGTAACCTCGGTCAAATTGCATTCCTTCTACTGTTTCAAGGTATGTATCTCCTGTTTTAGATTCTTCGATATGTACTACACCTTCTAAACCTACCTTATCAATTGCTGTAGCAATTAATTTTCCAGTTTCAGGGTCATTATTAGCTGAAATAGAGGCAATTTGTTCTAATTGTCCTTCCTCAGATATATCTTCAGAAATCTTTTTTCTAAGATTTGAAACTACTTCTTTAACTGTTTTATCAATATCTCTTTTAATTTTAACAGCATTTTCTTTATTATCTAAAGCTGTAAGACCTCTGTTGATCATTTCTCTAGCTAATAAAGTTGATGTTGTTGTACCATCACCTGCTTTATTTGCTGTATTAATAGCTGCTTGTTTAATTAATTCAACCCCTAACTCTTCTTGTGGGTCTGCTAATACAACATTTTTAGCTACTGTAACACCATCTTTTGTAGATTGGGGAAATTCACCTACACCTCTAAATAATACAACATTTCTACCATTTGGACCTAAAGTTGATACTACTACATCAGCTAATTTATTGATCCCATTCATTAATCCTGTTCTAGCGGATTTACCAAAGTTTATGTTTTTTTCCATTTTAAATATCTGTTAAGTCGTTAAATTCTTGTTTAGTTAATTTTTCCTCAGTATCTTTTAAAGCTTGTTCAATTTGAGCTGGTGATGATACTCTACATAAGATTTGGTTTTCAGGACCAACATAATACTCTTCACCATCAAATGGTAATTTAGTAAAACCTTGAGTAGGTAAAACAACCATATCTCCTATTTTAATAACCATAGGAATTAATTTACCAGTTGCTGTATATCTACCTTCTCCTATTGCTATAACTTCTCCAAATTCATTTTTTTCCTTACCCATATCAGGAACAATAATATTCCCATATAGTTGTTCTTCGTTTTCAATTGGTTTAACGATAACCGCATCAAATAATGCTTCTAATTTATTGCTCATCTTTTTTGTTTTTTAAGTAACTTTTAATATTATTTTCAATTGTTCTAAATTCTTGTAAAAATCCTTCTAAACTAGAATGGTGTTTTTTATCATGTAATTGATCCTGGGTTATTCTATTTAAAGCTTGTTCAAAATTAGAATGAAACGTTAATGCTTTAGTATATTCTTTACTTTTTCCAGTTGATCTAAAATGATTAGCATTAGATTGAATACGCTGATTTACAGTGTAACAATTGTCATCCCTTGTTATAAAATAAGGTTCTAGTGCTGGGTCTTCAATAAGAGTGTGTGATTTCAGTTTTCTTGCCATATATAGTTTATGTATTTATTTATACGTAAATATACGAAAAAAACATTGCTAGGACACGTTTTTTTGTGGGAGTCTTTATTTAATTTTAATAGACTTTGGCTTAGCTTCTTCAGCTAATGGGATGAAAATTTCTAATAAACCATTTGTTAAAGCTGCATCAATTTGTGTTAAGTCAAATTTAGGTGCAATTTTATATCTTAAATCGAATGATTTTTTAGATAAACCATTATGAATCATTCCATCATGAAATGTTTCTTCTTCTGGTTTATTATAACTAATTTTTAAAGTATCCCCTTCAATATCCAATACTACGTCTTTTTTAGTTAGACCAGTACAGGCAACTTCAAATGACAAACCTTTGTCATCATGGTAAATATTAAGTGGGTGTGGTTGTTTGAAATTTCCAACAGGTTGAAATGTGCTGTCGGATTTAAAGTGGTTCCTAAATAGGATGTCGAAAGGACTTATGTGCCTTTCTAAGATTTCTAATGTACTCATATCATTTGTTTTTGTGGAGCCGAAGCTTCCGGTTAATTTAATTTAAACATAACAAGTGCCCTAGCTAAATGTTTTGTTCTATTATACATATAATGTAAGAAAGTAAAGTCGCTACTCCAAACTATCTTTTAATTGCTTTTCAGTTTCTTCATCCATAAATGCATTCCATTCTCCAATAGGACAACTAGCAGACATGGATCTTACTTTTAAATTTAATATACAACCACAATCTGAACAACAAGGGGCTGTTCCAGGTACAACACAAGTTGTTCCTACAGTATCAAAATTTCTACAACGGGTACAAATGTCCCATCTTATTTTAGCAATCTCCTCAACCTCTTTATTTGTAAAAACACGGTTTTTTATTCCTTCTATTATAGACGGAAGATTTCCAAATGCACCAATTAATTTATTAAGTCTACTCATTTACTTTAATCCATTTATTATCTGAATCTAATTTTACTGATCCTACAAACAATTCATTCCAACATTCAGGTTCAATTAAAGATAAAAATAATTTTTCATCTTTTCTTTGGTATAAAAAGTAAGTATGCCCTTTAACTGGAATAAAACTAAATTCAGATTTATTTACTAATTCATTCCATTTATACAAAGATATAAGTTTAGCATACTCTTCTTTTAATTCAGTGAACTTTGATGATAAATAATTATTTACATCTACTGATTGTTGAGTTACCCATGCGTTAGTATCTGGTACTACAATTTTAGGAGCTGCAACACTATCTCCATAAGGCATAATTGCCTTATTTTCCGCATACATATCTGGTTTATCTTTACTCATTAAATTTCTTCGTTTCTACATAAAAAATACTCACTAACTAAACCTTCGTTTTCAAATGTAAAATGGCTCCAACCTACTGATGATATATTCATTTTACATGATACCATATCTTTATTAGCATCTAATATTTTTTTAAATACATCTGAGTTGTAAGTAACTGAACCTTCTAATTCTTTATTAAGTACACAAGCAGCATTAAATACTATTTTATTAGCAAAATCTGAGTTATCACCAAACATAAATTCACAAACAGGATTGCCATCAAAATCAGTGGTTGCTGTTATTTTCATTGTATTAACATCTCCTAAAGCATTTTTAGCTTTAATTAGATGATCAATTTCTTCATTTGATAAAGTAACTTCCATTTCATACCCCTCTTCAGGATGATTATACCAATCATTTTTACCTATTAAAAATATATCAGCTAAATTGTAAGTTAAATCAAAATTTTGATCAGCAATAAATAATTTTTCTAATAAATCTCTATTTTTTTGTACTGATAACATTAATTCTCCATTAGTAATAGATATTAATTTTTTTAATTTATCAGTATCGAATACAGCTAATTGACAATCTTCTAACTGGAATTTGTCTAAATATACTTTACATGCTAAGCCACTAGCATTAGCATAAATAGTAACAGTATTATCTTTAACTCTCCATTTAACTTTATTAATTAATCCCCCTAAATTGTATTTTGCAATAACGGATTGTAATGTGTTTTTATTTATCATAACGGTAATATACGAAATTTATTTTATATTTCAAACTTTTCTAGCGCATTTAGATATGGGTTTAAATCTAAACTCCATTCTAAATCACTAAAAAATCCTTCTAATTTATTTAATAATATTGATTCAAATATTTTTTTTCTATCTGCGTACTTTTCTAAGAATTCATTAATTTTAGGTGGTGTATCATAATCTAAAAATGCTAATGATTCTATTTTATATGGATTATCTTTCATATAAATCCATTTAACTTTAGTAGCATCAGTAATTAAAGTGTGTTTTCTATCTAATTTCCAAAATTTTAATAAATCATTATGTTTTATAGAAGCTCTTACTGCTGCTGGTGCACCATTCATTCTTTTTACTCCTGGTGTAGTACTTGCAACTTGAATTATTTCTGTAAATATTTCTCCAGCTCCTGGTTTTCTACCTTGGTATTTATTTATATTTTTAACACGTGTTGGATTACCTAAAGCAGTTAATGGTATTTTACCACTAAGTATTTCAGTTTTAAATGCTTTAATTTGGTTTAATATATTTTCATGAGTAGCTCCTTTAAGTACTTCTTCTAATATCTTATTAAAAAACTCTCCTAATACAGGTGGAAAATTAGCTTTCATAAATTCTAAACCCTTAACATCAAGCACTTCTTTTTCAATACCTTCCTGTTTAGTAATATACTGAGCATACCTTCTAGTTGCTCTAAAATAAGCTGTTCTGATTACACATTCGGTTTTCATTTCTAATCTATGTTCATCTGCATTAAAACATTCTTTAGCAAATGTATCGTAATAATCAGTAATAATATCTTGATATTGTAATGCTACCTTTTCTAATAACTCATCTTTTTTCTTATCATCAAATGATTCAAAATCAGGATACAAATGTTTTAATATTGGCTCTGCATTAAAATAATTAGAGTCAGTATCAACATAGGCACAATAATTAGTATCATTCCTATCACATATAAACCAAGGTGTTTCTTCTATATATTTCATTTTAAATCTTTCCAGCTATTTTTATCATAACCTACATGGTCAAATATAAATTTTTCTCTTGAATAAACCAAATCAGCTAATTCTTGAGTGTAATAAGATGCAACTTTTTGTTGATTATCTTTAGTATAATTATCTTTATCTCTTTCACCACCATAAGTGTTAAACCTAACAACAGCACTAGCAATTTCATCCCATCTTTCCTGACTACAATTATTTGCTAATTCTGGTATGGATTTTAAATCTTCTTCCATATGTTCAAGTCTAACCATATAATCAGGGTTTCTACCAATTTTAGGCCATTCTAACCAATAGAAAGTATCCATTGAAACGTTATTTTCCCAATTTCTATATCTACCAAGATCTCCTGTTAGATAATCACTAAATGATACACCTGTTTCTTCATTAATATCAGTCCATGATGAAAAACACATTGTATAGGGATTTCTAGTATTACAAATTATTTTGTAACTATCATCAGCACCTTTAGGTATTCCTTGTTGATGAGTATGTGAACCTTCCCCTTTAAAAATATTAATCCAACCACGTTCATCGTGGTAAAACATTAAATCTTTAACGTAAATACCGGTGATAAAATTACTAACTGCTCGTGATGCACAACCTGCTGTGCCCCAATAAATTAATTTTAAACTATCGCTTTTATTCATAATGATTTTGCTATTAAATTTTTATATTTTGTTGTTGACCAACCATGGTCTCTATTTAAATAATGGATAGGGATTTTTAAATCATCACCTGTAAATGGTTTATTAATATAATCATCGCCTAAAAATCGTATATTAAATTCACCTATTTTAAGTAAATCATGTAATTGATATTCAAAAGTATATCTAATTACATCATCAACATATTTTAAACTTTCTAATATTTCTTTCCTATCATCTGAAGATAATATTGGTTTTAATTTATGAGGACGTTCAATTGAAGGATCTGTATGTAATAGAACTACTAAACAACTACAATGTTGTCTCATTTCCTTAAACATTTTAATATAACCTGGGTGTATAACATCAAAATTGCCTGCTATAACACCTTTTGCTTCGTATTTATTAACCCCTTTCATTCATAATATTTTATATCTAACCAATCAGAACCAGTTAGAAGATTAATATCATTAATTAATTTATTTCTTTCTTCATTTTGTTTAAAAATTTCAGTAGCATATTGAACTAAATCTTCTGTTTTAGTGTCATTTCTAACTAAATTTTCTAAACCCCATAATATACCATTTATTTTTGCTAAATCCAAATATAATGACTGAAGTTCACTATCGTTATTTTCAAATAATTCAACACATAAAGGATTTAATGATGCAAATTGTCTTTCAACACTAGCTAGTTTATCCGTATCCTTTACGTTTAATAATTTTAATTCTAATATTGAGATTCTATCTAATAGTTCTCCGTTTGATATTTCTATTTTCATTAAAATGTTCTTTCTCCTGGTATTGGTGGCACCTTAACTGGTTTATCACCATTTGAATTAATATCGCTTCTTTCTTTTAAATCTATTTTATAAGTAACTCCTTTTACTTTAAATCTAAATACACCCTGTTTTAAACATTTTCTAAACATGTTTTCTTGAGCTTCAGACCAAGTTTTGCTGGTTTCAATTAAATCTTCTTTAGATATTGGTTCATTATCAGCATATACATGCATATTACTTCTAATTGATTGTTTTTTTAATGTCATATTTCTAATTTTATTTCTCCTTTAATTACTTTGTTCATGTGCTTATTAGCACATAAAGCAGATTCTTGAATAATCCTGTGACCTGATAATGTTATAGCTTCACTTAATATAGATAAATTCATTCCATATCTAAATGAAGGTAATGCTGTAGCACCATATAAACTATTAAGCAAAATTTTCATTGTGTACTGCATTAAATAATAATATTCGCCTTTTTCCTTATCACCTGATTTATATGCTTTTTTCATAGCATTTTTATAAATAACACGTTCTTTAAACCACTTCTTTAAAATAGTAGATAATACAGATTCATCTTCAGTATGAAATATAGAACCATTAGCAGCTATCTTCCATTTTTCTTTTTTAATTAAATGTACTAAATTTCCCACTTTTATTTCTTCCCATTTTTCTTTACCAATAAAATGTTTTTGTTGAAATTTAACCATAGTGTGAGGATCTAACTTACTTAAATCATTTAATCCTAATCTATTATTACGAGTATGTTCATTTATTATTATTTCTCCATTATCTAGTTTAGTTTCAACTACACGACCAACTAATGTTTCTTTACCAATATTACAAGTCATAATAATTGAAGGGTATAGTGAAGTTAAATCTTCATCAAACATATATTTGTATAAACCCGCTTGAGGGCAAAATAGATAACCACCAGCATATCCTTTTTTATTTTGTTGATAGAATGTTTTAGGTGGAGGTATAACATTTTTATCTAATAAGTAAGCTGAAATTGCTCCATCTTGTGTAATACTATTAGCATAAACTTCATGATAATTATGTTTACCTTTGTGTGATAGATTTTTAGTTAAAGCAATATATTGAAGTTTTTCATCTAATAATTTTAATATTTCAACATCACGGAAATTATATTGAATAAATTTATTTATATCTGTTTCAAATAATTGATCTAAATTTCCTTCATATTCAACTTTACCAATACCAGTATATTTTTCACCAATAGCGTCTAAAGTCCAACTTGGTTCATCTTTCCAACTAAACTTCTTATGTAAACGAATATAATCTAAGGATTCAACACCTTTAATTTGAACAAACATATTTTGTTTAGCAAAATAATGTTTATCTTGTTTTACACCTCCAATAACTTTTTGAGATTCTTGTCTATCACGATTAGAAAATTTTCTAGATATAATTGGGTAAGCTGTTTTACCATACATTGGGGACATTTTATCTGCTTCGTCTCTACCAATTACATTACACATTCTGTAATATAAGTAAGGAATATCAAAATAATCACTATTATAACCAATTAAAATATCAGGTTCATTTTGTTTAATCCAATCCCTAAATTTTAATAATAATTCTTCTTCAGTTTTACAAGGGATAATTTTTTTATTTCTTGCTTTTTTAGTAGTACCTAATTGTCCTTTTTTATCTAAAATTAAGATAAACCATTCATCTTCTTTTTTATCCCACCAAGCAATTGATGTAATAGGCATTGGTGCACTTTCAATATAATCTTCAGTTAATGCACCACCAATCTCACACTCAATATCAAAAAATATTTCTCTATGATTTGTAGAAGGTTCATCATTAATCCCATATTTTTCAACTAAAAACTTTTGGACAATATTCATGTCCTGAAAATGAAGATTTGGGGTATTATTATGACTATAATCTCTATTTTTTGTAAAATACCATTTTAGTACTGGTCTTAAAAATTCACCATTTAAACCTTGATACTCAGCATCTTGCTCATCACATTCTTGATAAGCTATATTATTATACTCTAAAATTTGTTTTTCATCATCACTCTCGGTTAGAATTATTTCAAATTGGTTTGGTCCTAATTTATATCCTAATTCGGCTTTTTTATACATTTATATTATTGTATCAACTTCATAAAATTTTTCTAATTCATAAGTTTCAAAAAATTGGTGTAAATCGGGTCTGAAGTAATTGATATTTTTCATTACCTTTCTGTCTCTTGTTCTATATACAATGTACCGTCCTTCCTCAAGTTTTTCAAAATGGCAGGCCTCACCTTGTTCCTTACTTCGTTGGCTGACACTTTGTATGGCCTCTTCTTCAGTTTTACAAGCTTTTGACATATTACTTGCTTGTACTTCTTGATAGGCTGGCCATATCTTGCTCTTAAGACCATGTAACATAGTACCGTTCCCAAGGGAAACATAAGCAATGTCGCACAAAGCGTCCAAAAC
>MDSY01036300.1_pt1 | contig 11637 bp, 9 predicted proteins | sample 811131 | NCBI WGS metagenome assembly MDSY01 (sample SAMN05326643, study PRJNA326480) | marine metagenome | isolation source: seawater | place: Atlantic Ocean: South West | collected 2010
GATCGAAGTATGTTCAAAAAGAGCTAAATCACATTTAGGACATGTATTTCCTGATGGCCCTGGTCCATCTGGATTACGATATTGCATTAATTCTGCAGCCCTGCGATTTATTCCTAAGAATAAGTTAAAAGAAAATGGCTATGAAGATTTAGTAACATTGTTTTAGTTCTAATCCCTACGATTGCTTTCCAATTCTATAAGTATGGGGAAAGTGTGCGATATAGTTAACCGTTTATATAATTGATTTAGTTGCTAGAAGTCTTGAATATTTGCTCGTTCTAATTCCAAGTCACTTAATCGGTGAGAGATAGGACCGTAATAGATGTATTAAGACGCTAATAACTAGATCAATAAATTTTATACAAACAGTGAGCAATCACAAAGTCGAAAGCTGAAGTTTGAAGTAATGTGTTAAATTTTAACCAAGCCCATCAATAATATCAAAAAAGTTAGGAAATGATGTTTTAATGCAGTCAATCGTATCTAATGTAATCGGGCATCCTGATGCCAAGCTGGCAATAATAGCTGACATTGCAATACGATGATCAAAGGCCGTTTCGATAATAGGAGTTGTTGGAGCAAGCCCCCCGGTTAAGGTAAAACCATCATCATGTTCTTGAATATGCCCTTGAAAGGCTTGAACAAGATGAACAATTTGTTTGATACGATCGGATTCTTTATAACGTAACTCTTGAGCTCCAGAAATAGTCATAGTTCCACTAGCAAACATGCCAGCAACCGCTAAGATAGGGATTTCATCAATAATAATTGGAATCAGGCTTTCATCAACGGTAATATTGGTTAAGGAAGATGACCGAACGGTGATATCAGCATAAGGTTCGATTTCCATGGTTTGATTAGAGAGGGTAATATCAGCTCCCATTGCTATTAAAACATCTAATAGTTTTGAGCGTGTAGGGTTAATACCAATCTTGGATAGTGTAATAGTTATGTTAGGATGAATAAGGCCTAAGACAATAAAAAACGATGCCGATGAAAAATCAGCAGGGATTGTAATAGGTTTGGAAAAGGGGTTATGTAAGGGAGTAGACCCTGTAATAACAATATGATTATGATTGGTTGTAAGATTGGCTTGATAAGCCGTTAGCATAATTTCTGTATGATCACGGCAGATAGCGGGTTGTGTAATCGTCGTTTCTTCCTTTAAAAAAAGACCGGCAAATAACAAGCAAGATTTTACTTGAGCACTAGCCATAGGGAGTAAATAAGAGATAGGATTTAAGTGTTGAGTAGGAGAAATCGTTAAAGGAGGGTAGATATCATCCGCTTCATTACCTGCAATAATTGCTCCCATTTCTCGTAAAGGTTCAATAATGCGTTTCATAGGACGCTTTTGAATACTATGATCACCGGAAATGCTAGATTCAAATTGCTGCATAGCTAAAATGCCTGTGATAAGGCGAATACCAGTTCCTGAATTACCAACATCTAAAGGTGAATCAGGAGCCTGAAGGCCCGTTAAACCAACCCCCTGGATAGTAACAAGCTTAGTATCTTTATTGATTGAAATAGAAACACCTAATTGCTGAAAGATCTGAAGTGTATTAAGACAATCCTCTGAGAGTAAAAATCCTGTAAACTGACTTTTATTATCAGCTAAAGACGCAATAATAATAGCCCTATGAGAAATAGATTTATCGCCAGGTATTGAAGTAATATGAAACTGTTCTTGAGAAATTAAGGGAGTAAAATTAAATGCCATGAAAACAGTGTAATGCTAGATTAAGCAAGAATCAATAAAGCTTAACCTGAAGCAAAGAAAATAGATAAAAAAAATATAATTCTAGAAGCTATAAAATAGAATTAAAAAAATCCATAAGTAACTATATTGTCAGGAATGATTAATGATTGACGGTTAGCTTTTGGAGTGTGGGAATCTATTTTAGAGGGAGTTTTGGAAAAAGGAGTTTTATAAAATTCTTTAGATTTATCCTGTTTAAAGGGAGTTTTAGAAAAAGGAGTTTTATAAAACTCATTAGATTTTCCCTGAGTGACACGAGAACCACTATTACGAGACCCTCTAATAGGATGAGGGGGCTTAGATTTACCTCCATGAAGACTCCCAATCAGTGTAGTAGCTGTAAAAACAAATGAACATACACGCATAAAAAACTCCTTTTTCATCTAAGTTATTAAAAAAAATATAAAATTATAGTTCAGTTAATAACTGTACCCTAACAAGCATTTTAAAGTACTGTCAAACACAAATTTTAGGATAAAAAGGTTTTAATAACGATGGAGCAATGCTGTAAAATTATTAAGAATTTTGACGTAATCCATTTCAACCGATAAAATAGAGTTACAATTACTAGTAATCAAGAAGGAAAGAATAATGGAATATAAAGAACTTAAAAAATTAGTTGAATTAGTTGAGAATGCCGCCATAACCCACTTAAGTATCGATGAAAATGGCACTAAAATAGAAATAAAAAAAGAGATTCAAGAAACCAATTCGGTAGTATTGCCACAAGCTGCGGTAGCTGCTCCAATTGTACAAAATACAGTTCAAGCTCCTGTAGAAACACAAGAAACAAAAGAAGCTCCTAAAGATAATAATTTAATTGAAATCAAGGCGCAGATGGTAGGAACCTTTTATCATTCAGCCAATCCAGATTCACCTCCCTTTGTAAAAGTAGGAGATACGATAAAAAAAGGAAGTATTATTTGTATTATTGAAGCAATGAAATTATTTAATGAAATAGAATCTGAAGAAGAAGGGGTCATTGAAGAAATTTGTGTAGCAAACGAAGCTGCTGTGGAGTATGGACAAACCTTATTTTTAATTAAAAAGGGATGATAGCGGAAAAGCGCTGGAAATTACATGCTCAAAATCAAGAAGTTGCTGATAAGTTAGCTACAACGTTAAACATATCTCCCGTTATTGCGCAGTTGTTATTAAATAGAAATATTACAACGCTTAATCAAGCCATTGATTTTTTAGCGGAATCACCAAAAGAAACTCAGTTTCAAATAGAAAAATTAGACTCGTTATATGCAATGATAAAAGCATGTATTGATGATAATAAGCCTATTTTTGTTTATGGAGATTATGATGTTGATGGTATGACATCGACGGCTATGATGGTGAAATGCTTAACAGCTTTAGGGGGTATTGTGCGATACAAACTACCCCATCGATTTAAAGATGGTTATGGATTAAATAAAGGGATCGTGAACTTAGTTAAAGAAGAAGGGTGCGGTTTATTTATGACATTGGATTGTGGGATCACAAATGTAGAAGAAATTGCGTTAATTAAACAAGAAACTGATGTTAATGTCATTATTATTGATCATCATCAAATACCTGATCCAGCTCCAAATGCTGATATTACGTTAAATTCAAAAGACCCTGAGACGCCATTAGCCTTACAGGATTTATGCACAGCTGGTCTTGTGTATAAATTAGTTTCTTATATACAAACGAAAGATTCTCGAATTGATATTAAATATTACTTATTATTAGCTGCCATTGGAACGGTAGCGGATGTGGTGAGTTTGCAAGGTGAAAACAGGCGCATAGTGAAAGCTGGGTTAAAGTTATTATATAAGGTAAAAAATATGGGATTATTAGCTCTATTAAAAGAAGCTAACTGGGATAAAAAAGGGTTGTCAGTATATGATGTAGGATTTGTAATAGGGCCTCGATTAAATGCATCAGGGCGATTATCGTCAGCAAACTATGGGGTGGAGTTATTATTAACCCAAGATAAAGATCGTGCTAAAGAAATTGCCAACTACTTAGAACGAATTAATTATCAAAGACGAGAATTAGATAGAAATGTGGTAGCAGAATCGATGGATTTAGTGAACGAATCTAGTGATTATCAGCAGCAATCCGTATTAGTCTTAGGAAAAGAGGATTGGCATGCTGGGGTTATTGGAATTGCTGCATCAAAGTTAGTTTCTGAATATTCAAAGCCAGTAGTGATTGTTGGGATTGATGATACGATAGCACGAGGATCAGCACGATCGATGGGGGAGGTTAATATATATCAGCTCTTAAAAGAATGTTCACATTTGTTTACCTCATTTGGAGGTCATAAATTAGCAGCAGGATTTAGTTTAAAACCTGAGAATTTTGGGAAATTTAAAGAAACATTAGAAAATATTGTAAAAACAACAATTACAAAAGATGTTTTGGTGGACAGTATGAGTTTAGATATGAAATTAGAAACAAGGGATATATCATTTGATTTAATTGATACTCTAGATAGTTTGGGACCTTTTGGTCATGGAAACCCAAATCCTATTTTTTATTCGGATCAATTTAGAGTGATTGATTCTAAATTAGTAGGAAATGGAAAACATTTAAAAGTAACCTTGCAAGATACACAAACAAAGCAGTGTTTTGATGGGATAGGCTTTAATTTGGGAAATAAACTATCAATGGTTTATAACAAAACAAATCATATAGCTTATTCAATAGAGCGTAATGAATGGAATAACCAAGAAAAAATACAAATTAATATAAAAGATATTAAATGACTAACAAGCATGGATTTGAGGAAGTATTAAATAAGGCTAACCTATATTTAGATGAGGAGGCATTGGGGGTATTAAAACAAGCCTATGAATTTGCAGATAAAGCACATGAAGGACAACGAAGGCAATCAAAAAAACCTTATATAACGCACCCTATTGCGGTAGCTTCAATTTTATGTGAATTAGAACAAGAACTAGATACGATTATAGCGGGGATTTTACATGATACTGTAGAAGATACAGATGTTACTAGCAAACAAATAGAAGAAACATTTGGTAAAAAAGTAAGCATTTTAGTTGATGGAGTAACAAAATTAAATAAATTAAAATTCCATTCTCAACAAGAAGCACAGGCAGAGAATTATCGTCGAATGTTTTTGGCAATGGCAGAAGATTATCGTGTCATTATTATTAAATTAGCAGACCGATTACATAACATGAAAACATTACAATTTTTAGTTCCGGAAAAACAAAAACGAATTGCAAAAGAAACGCTAGAAATTTATGGGCCATTAGCACATCGGTTAGGAATTTATAATATAAAATGGCAGTTAGAAGATATGGCATTTCGGTATATCTATCCAGAAAAATATACAGAAGTAAAAGAACTCGTGGAGCAAACACGAGAAGAAAGAGAAACGTTTGTTGAAAATATCATTTTAAAGATTCATGATCAGTTAGATAAAGAAAAAATTTCATCTAGCATTAAAGGGCGCCCTAAGCATTTATATAGTATTTATCAAAAATTAGACAAAAAAAATACAACAATACACCAACTGTATGATTTAACAGGAATCCGAGTCATTGTTGAAAAAGTAGAACATTGTTATGGAGCATTAGGTATTATACATTCCCATTTTAAGCCTATTTCAGAACGATTTAAAGATTATATAGCTATTAGTAAACCAAATGGGTATCAGTCGTTACATACAACGGTTTTAACCGATGATGGAAAGAGTGTGGAAATCCAAATACGAACAAAAGAAATGCATCAAATTGCTGAATTTGGGTTTGCAGCACATTGGCAATATAAGCAAAGCGATAGAAAAAAACAATTAGAAACCAAATTAAAGTGGTTAAATAATATTTTAGAGCATCAAGATGAAAATTTAGCACCAAACGATTATTTACAAACTTTAAAAATGGATTTATTTGTTAATGAGGTATTTGCATTTACCCCAAAAGGAGATTTAAAAGTATTATCGCGTGGATCAACTGCGCTAGATTTTGCTTATAGTATTCATACAGAGGTAGGACATACTTGTAAAAGTGCCATTGTAAATGGCAAGATTGTTCAACTAGGCTATGAATTAAATAATGGAGATCGTGTAGAAATAATTACATCGAAGCAATCACGCCCTACTGTAGATTGGTTACGTCTCGTTAATTCACGGCATTCTCGTTATAAAATTAAACAATTTTTAAATTCACAAAATAAAGAAGATTCATTAGAAGCAGGAAAAAATAGATTAAAAAGAGCCTTTGTTTCAGAAGGATTAATTTTTGAAACATGCCTCAACGAGATTAATCAAAATGAATTTTATGATCGGTTTAATGTATCAAAAGTAGAGGATTTATATGTATATGTAGCACAGGGAGATTTATCACCAAGAGAGGTATTGCGATATATCAGTAAAAAGTTAAAAAAAGATACAGAACCAAATTTATCAATTAAAGATCCAAGCAAAAAAACAAAAAAGATGTCGGGGGGCATTTATGTGATGGGAGAAAAAAATGTTAAGTTTACCTTAGCAAAGTGTTGTATGCCAATTCCTGGGGATGACATTATGGGAATTGTTGTTATTGGAAAAGGGGTATCAATACATAGACAAGATTGTTTAAATATTGCTTCTATTAAAGCCGATAGTCCAGAAAGGTTACTGGATGTCCAGTGGGATATTGATCGATCAAAGCCCGTAAATTATACCTGTACATTACGAATAGAAGGCTACGATAGAGAAGGCTTATTACAAGATTTATTAAGTATTATTTATGAGTCCAAAGTAAATTTAAGAGAAGTAAGAACTAAAATAAATGCTGATAATACGCGTATGTTTGCATCCATTACCATAGACATAAGTGATATTAAGCAATTTTATGATATTAAACGAAATTTAAATGCAATTGAAGATGTTTATTCTGTGTCACGTGTTAGTTTAGGGTTAGAAAAATGAAGTGTATTATTTTTACCAATAACAGTAAAAAGTGTGATGAATTACAAGCTATTTTAGTAGATCAAGCGATACATGTTATGCGCTATAAAGAGGTAGTAGGTCATGAGATTGATGTAGTAGAGGATGGCGTAACATTTGAAGAAAATGCCTTAAAAAAGGTAAGAGCATTAAGCCATTTAAAGGATGACATTAAATTGGCAGATGATTCAGGAATAGAAGTGGATTGTTTGGATGGAAACCCTGGGATTTATTCAGCTCGCTATGGAGGTGAAGGCTTAACAGATCAAGAGAGGTGTGGATATTTACTTAATCAAATTAAAGATAAAAGCAATCGTAAGGCACAATTTCGTTGTGTCATTGCAATGATATTTCCAGATGGGACAGAGCAGGTAACAGAAGGGGTTGTAAAAGGTACGCTAACACAGGATATAAGAGGTAATAGTGGTTTTGGATATGATCCACTATTTATTCCAGATGGGTATGATCAAACATTTGCAGAGTTAGGGCCTGAGATAAAATATCAAATTAGTCATCGTGGGCAAGCCTTAGCCAAGGCAAGTCATCATATAAAGGCATTTTGTAATACGTTAAATCATTAGCTCTAAAATAACTTTAATTTAGATTCTCTTGCAGTATTCAAGGATAAAAGCTAGAATGCTAATTCATATTTTCGGGGTGTAGCGCAGCCTGGTTAGCGCACCAGTTTTGGGAACTGGGGGTCGTTGGTTCAAATCCAATCACCCCGACCACCTATCATCAATAATCAGTAAAACTCATGGTTCCTAGAAGGCCCTTATTATTATATTTGCACGGATTTTTAGGCCATCCTAATGAACTAGGCTTTCTAAAAGACAATCATAGCTTATATGACGTTTTAGAAGTGCCTTGGGTAAACTTACTTCATGATAATAAGGATGGATCATTAGTTGATGTAGCGATAGCCATCAACACGTATCTAGATCAACAAGAAATTCAGGAAGTATATTTGTATGGATATTCGATGGGGGGACGATTGGCTATGCAGTTAGTAAGTTTATATCCACATAAATGGAAAGGGTTAATATTAGAATCAGCTCATGTAGGGTTTGAAAGCGGCGTCCAAAGGCGAGAGGAACAATTAAAATGGGAAAAAAAGTTTACCAAGTTAACAGCTGGTAATGTAAAAGAGTTTTTAAAGGAATGGTATAGCCAGTCATTATTTAAAAATAGTAAAACGTTAATGAGTGATGATGCTTTAAAGCAGAAAGAATCATATGATATGGATTTGATTCGAAAATGGGGAAGACAGTTACAAACAGCCAATCAAGTTTATTTTGTTCCTACTTTAATCCGCTATAAAAGGCCTATTCTATATCTTGCCGGAGAGGATGATATAAAATATAGCAAGTTAGGACAAATGATTGAGCAACAAGTAAAGACAGCTAAAACCGTGATTATCAAAGAGGCCGATCATAATGTGCATGTATGTAAGCCAGATAAGCTAAAAAAAGAAATGGATCGATTTATAGAGGAAGAAAGTAGTTAAGAAATTTTATCTAGTAATATTTTTGCGTCAGCTTTATCTCGCTCAACCTGATCTTTAAAGTATTTAGGGTTATAAGGCATGTTTAGAAATTCACGTAAAAAAGAACGGGCCTTAGATTTTTTCTTCAGTTTAACTAAAACTCTAGCTTTTTCTAAGAGATACATAGATTCCGTCGGATCCATTGATAAGGCAATATCAATATGTTTAAGGGATTTTTTCGGATCTCCTATAGATATAACTTTGGGAGCCTTACGGTATAATCGAGATAAAACAAAATGTGCACGATGATAATTAGGATCTAATTCTAGAATAATTTTCATGGTTTCTTGGATAGGTTTAATAGAACTAAGTGATTGCAAAATACCCTTTAATTCGGCTTCTCTACCAAGAGAGATTGCATACCAATAATGACCGTCCGTTTTTTTTGGGTACAATTCAATAGCTTGTTTTCCAAGCGTTACTCCTTTAGCAAGAATAGCCAGTTTTTCTTTTTTGGAAGCCACTAAATAATCAGGGGTACGTGATGCTGATCGAGCATAACGCCATAATAGTTCATAATCATGGCGCTTATTTTGAATATAGTCTTTTGATGAATCAATAAGTACTAAAGATTCTTTGATATGATTATCTTGATCACGAGTATCATAGAGTGTGTCAATTTTAGCTAATTGATCATGAATGGTGGTACCTAAGATAAAGACAGGAAACAGTAATAAGAATAATAAAGTAATGTATCGCGTCATGATGCAACTTGATTCGTATTATTCATTTCACTTTCCATGGTATCTTTCATTTTTTCAGCAAAACTTTCAGGGGCTTCTCGTAACGCACGATGTAAGATTTTACCAACATTAGTTTTCGGTAACTCATCACGAAATTCGATATATTTAGGTTGTTTATAGTCGGTTAAATTTGCTTTGCAATGTTCTTTAATCATATCTTCAGTTAAAGAGTCATCTGATTTAACAACAAATAATTTAACACGTTCACCTGATTTTTCATCTGAAACACCAATGGCAGCGCATTCACTAACACCATCTAAACTAACCATAACATCTTCAATTTCATTGGGATAAACATTAAAGCCAGATACTAAAATCATATCTTTTTCACGACTGACAATACGGCAGAACCCACCTTCATCCATCGTGGCAATATCCCCGGTTTTTAACCAACCATCCGTTGTAAAAACGTTTTTAGTTTCATCTTCTTTATTCCAATATCCTTGCATAACCTGAGGCCCTTTAACACATAATTCACCTTCTTCGTTAATAGCACATTCAGAATTATCATGGCGTCGTATGGATACCTCTGTAGACGGTAATGGAAGCCCAATCGCTCCATTAAACTCTTTGATATCTAGTGGATTAACACAAACAGCCGGCGATGTTTCAGTAAGACCATACGCTTCAGCTAATGTACAACCTGTTCGTTCTTTCCATCGGTTTGCTACTGCTTCTTGAACAGCCATACCACCACCTAGACTTAAAGTAAGATTAGAAAAATCAATAGATGAAAAATCGGGATGATTCATCAACGCATTAAATAAGGTATTAACCCCCGTAATGGCAGTAAAAGGAGTTGATTTAAGTGTTTTAATAAATAAAGGAATATCACGAGGATTAGTAATCAGTAAATTACAGCCACCCACTCTCATAAACACCAAGCAATTCGCTGTTAATGAAAAAATATGATACAAAGGTAAGGCTGTAACAACGGTTTCACATCCTTCTTTTAAATCTACCCAAGCATAAGCTTGTTGCATATTAGATAGCATATTAGCATGCGTTAAAATAGCTCCTTTGGAAACACCGGTAGTACCACCAGTATATTGTAAAAAAGCGATATCATTATGAGTCAGAGGAATAGGATGAAACTGATTAAAAGAATTATCCTGGATAACTTTACGAAATGATAGGGTGTTGATCAATGAATGAGGAGGAACCATCTTTTTAATCTTACGAACAACAAAATTAACAAGATTACGTTTTAAAAAGCCAAAACAATCACCAATTTCTGTTGTAATAACATGTTCAATAGGTGTTTTTGATAAACACTGATCAAGTACATGAGCAAAATTTTCTAAAATAACAATGGCTTTAGCACCTGAATCATTTAATTGATGTTCTAATTCACGAGGGGTATATAAAGGATTTACGTTAACAATAGTAACACCCGCCCTCATCGCACCAAATAAGGTAATAGGATACTGTAATAAATTAGGCATCATAATAGCAAGACGGTCACCTTTTGATAAATTAAGCTCATTTTGAATGTAACTAGCAAAATTCTTAGACAACCTATCAAGTTCTTGATAGGTTAAGGCAACCCCCATGCTGTTATAGGCTGGTTTATCAGCATATGTTCCACACGATTGCTCAAATAAATCAATAATAGAATTAAAATCGTTAATACTAATAGATTCTGGCACGCCAGAGGGATAATTCTTAAGCCATATTTTATCCATATTTTTACCCTTTTTTAGTACTCATCATTGTTTGCAGCTGCCCCTGAAACAAAGGGGTTTTTTGCAAATAATGTTACACCAAATAATATCATATTGCCTGGCTGTATTCTACCAGGAAAGTTATAAAACTGACCGGTAGTATCATTGGCCAAAATAAAATTACCGCGAACAAATGCTCGAAAAAAAATAGCAGGTTGATACACTAATTCTAGATTTGCCATATGAACAAAACCGGACGATTTTGGCATAGCGGTCCAATCTGAATAACCTGCAGTCGTATCAGGGTTAGTATTAGAAAAAGCAGAATTACCACCTTTAATATAATCTTTACGATGATGTAAAACGGTGTAGGAACTGTTTAATGAGAGATCATTGATAAAGGAGAATGGTGAATCGGACAAGGATAACGGTAATGATGATAACGAGACTGGTAAATTAGCTTTTGCCAAAAAGATACTACCCGGTCTAATCTCACAGCTTTTGATATCCAAAAAATCTTGAGTCAGTGTTCCCAGTGCAATAAAGCCTGTGGTAAATTCTAAAGAGTGATCAAGTAGCATGATATCTTTAAATAAATAAAAATGGTGTTGAGAATAACCACGTGATGTTTCTAGTTCTTGAACACCGTCAGCTTGTTTCTTTTCAAGCGAGTCATGACCAACCATTAATTTGCTATCGGTACCTTTATAAGCAACTGAAACAGGGCCGACATTTACTTTGACTCCAACAAAAATATCATTCATATTATCGGCAGTTGCTTTGTCAGGAACAGAATTATAACTACTATTTAAAACCCCATTGATAAGTGAGCTTTGAAAAAAATATTCATTAGTATAATCCAATACAGCTTTTTCATAAGACAAATTAGCAAATAATGTGATTTTATTAGTCAGCCCATATGCTAAATCAAGATGAGTTAGTTGTTTTTCCCAACTATTTGCTAATTTGGTATCTATATTTAAGTTAGC
>MDSY01072024.1_pt1 | contig 11637 bp, 12 predicted proteins | sample 811131 | NCBI WGS metagenome assembly MDSY01 (sample SAMN05326643, study PRJNA326480) | marine metagenome | isolation source: seawater | place: Atlantic Ocean: South West | collected 2010
CTAGACATGCAATAGGAAAATTTGCCCATTTACACTTTTGTGCAAACAAAGAATTTGCTAATAGATTAAAGAAAATGGGAGAGCAGAATTTTAGAATTAAAACAGTAGGTTCACCACAATTAGATGAACTTAATTTAATAAATAATAAAAAAAAGAAAAAAGATATTTTTGAGGAGTTAAATATTGAAAAAATGAAGGACTATCTTTTAGTTGCCTATCATTCGGTAACAGAAGAATTTGACAAGACACAAAAAAATTTTGATATTTTTTTTAAATCTTTGAAATTAATTGATTTACCAAAAATATGGATTTTGCCAAATAATGATGCTGGTTCAAATATAATCAAATCTAATGTTTTAAAAAAAAGAACTAACGATATTTTTATTTTTGATAATGTAAATAGAGAAAAGTATCTATATTTATTAAAGCATGCATCTTGCATTGTTGGAAATTCAAGCTCAGGAATAATTGAAGCACCTACTTTTGGTGTGCCTTGTGTTAATGTTGGTAGGAGACAAAATAAAAGACTTAGAGCAAAAAATGTAATTGATATTTTAAACTATGATGAAGTAAAAATATCTCGAGCTATTAAAAGAGCTATTTCTAAAGATTTTAAAAGAAAATTAATCAATTTAAAAAATCCATATGGAGATGGAAATTCATCAAGCAAAATTGTAGAATATTTAGTTAATACCAAAAGAGATAAAAAATTATTTTTTAAAGAAGTTACATATTAGATTTATAAAATGGAAAATATTAATAAATATTGTATATTTGAAAATAGCACAGCAAATGATGCTATTGAAGCGATTTCAGCAAACAAACATAATCAGAGACTAGTATTTATAGTTAATAAAAACTTTAAAGTTTTAGGTACATTAAGTGAAGGTGATATAATGAAAGCGTTATTAATAAGTAAAAATATTGATAATATACTAGCTTCAAGCATTATGAATAAGTCATTTAAGTTTTTATTAAAAAAAGATTTAGATGCAGCTAAAAAATTGATAATAAAATATAATATTACTTTAATCCCTGTAGTTACAAAAAATATGAAAATTAAGTCAATTATCAATTTAAATGATGTCATCAATCATATAGATAATTAACAATTATAATTTTACATTAATCATTTCACATAATTTTAAATCGTCATAACTATCAATATCAAAACTTTCTGGTTGAAAAACTTCAATATAATCAATTTTTCCTGCAATTATTGATTTCTTAACTATTTTTGATTTTGTAATAAAAATTACACCCCCATCTAATGCAAACATTTCTTTGAAAGCTTGTCTATTTTTTTTATTATTCAAATTTTTTAACTTACTTTTTAAAAGTTCTTTTTTGTCATGAAATACATAGCTGGGATGATGAGTGTGCTTAATTTTTTCTACAGAAAATAAGGAGTCTAGTTTTTTTTTGATAAATATATTGTGGGCTTTTACTATAGTAGATTTTTTTCTAAATGGTGATGTTGGCTGGAGTAATACTACTGTAGTTGGAAAATAATTATTGTCTTTAAAATATTCCAAAACGTGTAGAATAACATCTTTCATTGGAGTGTCATCTTTTGAAATAAGTTTTGGTCTCAAAAAAGGAGCGCTGATATTATTATTTTTAGCATATCTTTGAATTCTTTTAGAATCTGTTGATACAATAATTTTATCAAAAAAATTAATTTGCTTAGCTATTTTTAAAGTCCAATATAAAAGTGGTTTACCTTTAAATTTAATTAAATTTTTATTCTTTATACCCTTTGATCCTCCTCTTGCAGGTATTATACAAAGTATTTTATTTTTCATATATTTTTTCTAAGTAAATTAGGTCTTTTAATATTTTATTTAAATTATTAAAGATTGATTTTGTTTTAAAAATTTAGTCCCTATTTTAGATTTTAGCACTCCATGTAAACTTCCACCATTTTTTTCAAAATCTGAGTGATATTTTTTTTTACGATTCTCACTAAAATTTGCCCAAAATTTTTTTTGTAAAATTAACTCTTCTTCAGTACTTTTCCATACTTTTCTCATTCTTTCATCCATTTCAACCACTGCATCCCTTATTTGTTCTGAAGAATTGTGTTCTAAAAAGACACCATTTTCAGTAAAAGTTTGACTAAATAATCCTACTGAAAGTTTTCGATCAAATATATCTGAAACTGATATTTTTTTTTTTGTTTTAATATCTATGTGCTCCTTAAAAATTATAATCGTATTTTCATTATGAGTTTCCATAATGCCTATAGGAACAACGCCAATATAAACTATCGGTTTTCTAAAAATTACCATTACTTCATCTAAACCATAATCTGTTGTCACAGAAAAATTACATTTTGCAGCTAGATATATATCCATGAAATCACTTCTATGCGTGTTGGCATAATCAATAATTTTTGGATTATTTGTTTTCAAAGGTTCAAGAACCTGTGCACCCATACGAATTACATAGTAACCTCTTTTAGTAAGTTCTTCGGCAGCCATGATAAATTTTTCAAGTTTACCATCTCTATAATCGTGATAACTAAAATCTTTTTCAGGGTTTCTACTTGAAAGAAAAGCACTATCTCTTATACCCAAGCACACAAATTTATCTTTATTAGATAAACCAAGCTCCCTTAAAAAAAATTCACCTTTTTTTTCTTCTTCTGCATCAAAATTAAGGCTTGGCTTAAATCTTTCTAGTAAATTATTACTGTCTTTTGACATTCTAATATTTGGCTTCACTATCTTATGTATATTTTCATCAAAAATAAAATTATTAATAAATTCATTAACCCTAGATACTGGAACCATAATATACCTAGGTAATATGATTATTTTTCTTCTCCACATTTTTTCTAATTGTTTATTGCTAATATATTTTGTTAAATAATAAATATCTAAATACCTCTGCACTGGTACATTTATACCAGCTTTCATTTCACAGTATAAAAGTTCGGTCTCTTTCGAAAAATGTCCTATTCTATTGGCATTTAATTGATGCCATCGTATTAAGTACCAAGGGCGTATTATTCTTATTATAAAGATTAATGGAACTGAAATAATATAAAGTGGTGTTTGTAATATGATTAAAAAAAAAGACTTTATTTTTTTTAAAAAAATAAACACTCCTCCTTTTTTAATCTGAAGAAAGTGTTTATCAGTTATTAAAAAAAACTTTTTTAATAACATTTTCATATGATAAGTTTAAGTTTATTTTGTAATTTTAATTTATATTTATTATAATAAATCATCCTCTAAAGCAATATATTTTATTGATATATTATATCACATTGTAGTTTGACTTGATTTAAACATGAAGTATAGTTTTACAATTCCACAAATCATGATAATGAAAAAAAAACGTTGTTTAATATTTGGTTCAAATGGCTTCATTGCAAAAAATTTTGCAAGCAACAAGCAGATAAATAAAAATTTTAATATCTTAAGATTTAATAAAAAAAAAATAGATCTAACCAAAGATTCTTCTATTTCTCTTTTGAATAAGTTTATTAAAAAAGATGATTATATTCTATTTTTAGCAGCTGAGGCGCCATGTAAAAATTTTAAACAATTGCGAAATAATATAAAGATGATAACTAATTTTTTAAGTGTAATAAGAAATAAGAATATATCTTATTTATCATATGTTAGTTCTGATGCAGTTTATAAAGATACAAAAAAAAAAATAAATGAAAAATCAATAGTTGATTCAGAAAGTTATCATGGGATAATGCATACGATAAGAGAGGAATTGATAACTAAATTATATAAAAAAAAGCTTTCAATATTTAGACCAACACTTATTTTTGGACCAGATGACCCACATAATGGATACGGACCTAATCAATTCATTAGGCTAATTTTAAAAAGAAAAAAAATAGTCCTCTTTGGCAAAGGTGAAGAGCGAAGAGATCATGTCTATATAGAGTCTGTTGTGTCGATTCTTTCTAGTGCTTTCTTAAATAAATCAACAGGAATATACAATATTGCTTCGGGAAAGGTTTTTTCATTTTTGGATATTGCTAAAAAAATTGAAAAAATTTCTTTAAAAAAAAATATTATCAAAAAAACTAAAAGAAATGGGCCACTTCATCATTTAGGTTTAAGGCAATTTGACATAAAGAAAATCAATAAAAATTTTAAATCTAATACTCCAACTAACATAATAGATTATCTTGAAAACTATAGATTAGATCAATATAAAACATAGTATGAAAGCCTCAGATTTTATTGCAAAAAAACTAAGTCAATATACCAACCATGTTTTTTCAGGGCAAGGTGGGTCTGTAGTCCATATTCTTGATAGCTTAAGTAAGATAAAAAATATAAAGATAGTACCTTCTCAAAACGAACAAGGAGCATCTCTTGCTGCAGATGCCTACTACAGATCGTCTGGAAAAATTGGTGTAGTTATAGCGACAAGCGGTCCTGGAATATTAAATACATTGCAGGGTATGGCTTGCTCTTATTATGACTCAATACCAAGTCTATACATATCTGGTGCACCTGTCTTAGGCTCAATAAAAAAAAATAATAAACTTAGACAACTGGGATTTCAGGAAATGGAAGTTGCAGATTTAGTTAGATCTATGACGAAATATTCAACAAGAATAACCAATACAAAAGATATTAACTATGAAATAGAAAAATGTATACATATTGCACATGAAGGAAGACCTGGACCTACCTTAATAGACTTGCCTGATGATGTCCAGAGAATGGAGGTTTTAGAGAAAATCCAAAAATCATTTAAAGAAAAAAAAAAATCAATTAAAAGTAAAAATCTAAATAAAATCGAAAACTATATAAAAAAATCTAAAAGGCCAATAATCATAATTGGTAATGGTGTCAAAATTTCTAAAAGTGAAAAAGAACTATACTCATTAATTAATAGATATAAAATACCTTATACATTAACATGGGCAACAGCAGATTTGCATAACTCTAATAATGAATTAAATGTTGGGAGCTTTGGAAATTATGCAACAAGACATGGAAATTTTGCTATTCAAAATTCTGATCTTTTATTAATTTTAGGTTGCAGAATGAATGGAACTCAAATTGGGAGTAACCCAAAAATTTTTGCACCTAATGCAAAAAAAATATTAGTTGATATTGATCCAGCTGAATTAAAAGAAGAAAATGGTCTTAAGATAGATTATAAAATTAATAGTGACTTAAAATTCTTTATAAAAAGTTTTGCTCAATATGCAAAAAAATTTAGAATAGATAAGAAATGGTATAGTGTAATTAAAGATTGGAAAAAAAATTACCCAATAATTACTGATGAAATGTATAAAAGTAAAAATTCTGTAAATCCTTATATATTTTTCGATAAACTTTCAGATGCTTGTAAAGAAAATGACATAATTATACCTGATGCTAGCGCAAACCTTGTTTGGTGTTTTCAAACATTTAAACCAAAAAAAAATCAAAAAATATTTACGGCACTAAATCATTCACCTATGGGTTATTCAATTGCTGCATCAATAGGTGCAGCATTAGGTTCTCCAAATAAAAAGACATTGGCAATTATAGGTGATGGATCTGTACAAATGAATATTCAAGAAATTGAGAATATTAAAAATTTAAACCTTCCAATTAAAATTTTTATAATAAATAACCAAGGATATGGAATGGTTAAACAAACAATCGATACATGGTTAAATAAAAATTATGTTGGATGTGATAAAAACAGTGGTTTGAGTATGCCAAATTTTCAAAAAGTATTTACAGCATATGGTATAGAAACTTGCGAAATTAACAACCACAATGATTTACCTGGAAAAATTGAATATGTTATGAATTGTAATAAACCAATTATGTGTGATGTAAAAGTTGATCCTAATGCACGAATTACACCAAAACTAAAACCAGGATCACCACTACACGATATGCTTCCAAGCTTACCTTCAGATGAAGTAAAAGACCAAATTAAATTCTAATATTTTTTTTATAATATTTTTTTATATCTTTAATTGCTTCTTGAAAAGTATATTTAGTTTTGAAGCTATATTTTTTAAAAGAATATTTAGTATCACATATCCATGTATCTGAGTCATAAGATCTAAATTTTTTATTAATAATCTTAAAATTACCAGATTTTCCAAAAACTTTTTGTATATGTTTCAAAACTGAAAAATTAGTTAATTGTTTTCCAGAACCTAAATTAACACTATCACCATGTGCCCATTTTTTTTTTTGTTTAATCAAACTTGCTATACCTCTAATAAAGTCTTTAACATATATGAAATCATGAACACCCTTGTATATATTCATTGTAGTATTGTTTTTTATGGCATTGATTATCATTGGGATTAAAAGATTTTGCTTACTATAATATCCAAATACACAATAGGGTCTTACCAAAATAGCCTTTAATTTATAGGCTTTTGCATATCCTACCACAAGCATTGATGCTGCAGCCTTTGTAGCTTCGTACTTGGTTGTGGGTTTAAGATGGGTTGTTTCTGATGTTGGATAACTATGTCTTCCATATTCACCAGATGAACCTAGGTGAATTAAATGGCATTTTTTTTTGATACAGTAGTCTAAAATTTTTTTTACTAATATAAGATTAGTATTAAACATTTTTTTTTCATTATAGGGCTCACCTGAAGAGTTAAAAATTATAGACGGATTTTCTCTTTCTAAAAGTTTTAAAGTATTGTGTTTTCTCAGACATTTTATAATATTATATTTATCTTTATAGGCTTCTATAAAAGCTTTCCCTATTAAACCATTTGCTCCTATAATGACTATCTTTTCCTTAGTTTTCATAATTTAATTTATTCATTACCTAATTAAGTTTTTTAATCCACTTATTAGAATAATTAAATGATTTATCATCTATTATTATGTCATAAGATGGTTTTCCTAATTTTAGTTTATTAAATTTTAACCCCCAAAAGTTAAGTTGTTTAAGAGTTAACTTATAACCACGCTTATGTGCTTGAGTAGCACTTTCTTTTGACCTTCCCATAAATCTTGATGTATAAACTAATATATAATTCCCTTCAGAGTAAAGTTTATTAATCTTATTGATTGCTTTTTTAATTGGTTTAGATCTTAAATAATCGTTACCCCTAGTTTTGCATATGACTCCATCTAGGTCAAAACAATACCTACTTTTATGATTCATAAAATATTATTTAAAATTTAAATTTTATTTTTTTTGCATCTTCAAAAAATTTTTTTGAAGTTTCAGTTGAATAATCTTTTAAACTTTTTCTAAAAAATTTTCTTTTTGCTATTAGATCATCTGTTAGGGTTATTATATCACAGTTAACATTGTCAGCTTCATATAAATTAAATATTTCTCTTGCACTAGCCCATAATATTTTTATTTTTTTACTTTTTCTTTTTTTTAAGGCATATTTTATTGTTGGCTTAGGATCAATTCCAGTGTCTGCTATTCTTCCAGCAAATATTGATATTATCATTTCTACTTTTTGATTGATAGATTGTAATAGCTCATCTATTTGTTTTTTAGTAAATACAGCAGTTACATTCAGTTTGATTTTTTCATTATAAAGTTTTTTTATTATTTTTACGTTTGATTTTCCTTTACTATTAACAATTGGAACTTTTACATAAACATTTTTTCCCCAGCTAGATATAATTCTAGCTTGTTTGTAAATATTGTTAAAATTATCAGCTGTAACTTCAAAGGAAATTGGTTTCTTTTTAACAATTTTTAAAAGTTCTAATGCAAAAACTTTATAACTTTTAACATTAGCATTCTTTAATATTGATGGGTTTGTTGTAAAACCTTTAATCAAAGTTTTTTTTAAATAATTTTTTATGGATTTTTTATTGCATCCGTCAGCATATATTTGAATTTTCATAATTTTGTTTTAATTTAATATTCGTTCAATTTCATCAATTTTATTTTCTATATCCTCTCTTTTTATTGGTTTATTACCTTCTTTTTCACATTTACATGAAGCTGCCAAAAGACCAATGATTGACGATATTATTAATGAATTGGTTATGTACAAAGTGGCGGATGCATAGGCCAACATAGCATCCCCTGCACCATTACTGTCTATTAGATTATTAACAAAAGGGTCTAACACTACATAATCATTTCTTTTTTGGTTTAGAGATATTAAGCCCCTAGAACCAAGTTTTAATATAATATTTTTTGCCTTGGAGCTTTTAAGTAACGAATCTGACAAAGTTCTAATTGGTAAATCTTGCTCAAAGAGAGAATATCTAGCTTCCCGTTCAGTTGGTGTTATTAAGTCAAAATTATTAAAATCAGTTATATTACCCCATCTACTTGCTACTTGACTATCTGCAACCTTAAAACAGTTTTTATTTATTGATTTTAAAAAGATAGATACAGTTTGCTTATTAAATATTCCATGCCTAAAATCTGAACAAACAATTATTTTATTTTTTTCTTTTTTTATTTTATTTGAAATATTATTTATTGTTGAATTAAGAATAGATGAATTATTTACTTCATCTACCTTTAAAAGTTTGTGTTTATCAACAATATAACTATTTTTGTTAGTAGTAATTCTACCTGGCTCAACAATCTGATTAAGTTTAATTTTTAATTTGTTAATTTCTTTTTTTGCAAATTTACCTTTTTCATCATTTCCAATAACTGTTGTTAGAGATACATTTTTGGTGAAACTCTTAAAGTGAGCAGCTACTATTGCTGCACCACCTAAATAGTCCTGACTTCTTTTTTTAGCTATACTTAATGTTGGAGTTTTATGCAATCCACCAATGGCTTCACAATGATGATTCGTATCTATTATAGTGTCACCAATAATATGTACTTTTGCTTTATCGAGTGAATGTAAAATTTTTTTTAAATCTTTAAAATCAATTTTTTCAACATCCATCAAGGCTTTAAGTTTTTCATATCTTAAGTCTAGCTTAGTATCATTTATTATCTTGGTAGATGACATTACAAAATCACCTGGTGAAAAAATCATCTTGCCACCATTTTTCTCAACTATTTTTTTTTCTTTTTCTGTAAGGGGATTTTTTTGAATAAAATATTCCATACCTTTTGCAAAATAGTTTGGTTTAACCAAATTTAGTAGCTTGTATGGAAATCTATTTTCGTCAATTATAACAAAATCTACCATTTCTAATGCAGCAAGATTACTTGCTCTCATATTTTCTGGAATAAATGGTCTATAATTTCCCTTTTTGATAAATTTATCAGGTGTTAAAGAAACAACTAAAATATCAGCTTTAGATCTGCAGTGAGCAAAATGTCTAATATGACCTGGGTGTACTAGATCGAATACACCATGACATTGAATGATAAATTTTTTTTTTTTAATTTTTGAAAAAAATTTTCTTACATTTGAATAGTGAATAATCTTATGAGATCCAAAATTATAAGCCATTAGGTAATTTTTTTTATTAATTTTAAAGTATTATAACCTTCTTTATTTATAGAAGTGTAATCAAAACCACTACTAACAATTTTTTTTATAGCAAATAAAAGTTCATTTTTCCAACTATTATCATAGTTAAATGACCATTCTTTTATTAAGGGAATTCCACTTGGATATTTTCTTAATCCAAAACTAACTTTTTGATCACCCCATTTTGAAAGTGAATTAACAGTAATATATCCTTTAGATCCACTTATTTCTAAATTAAATTTATTTTTCCAAGTACAGAAACCATGGTGCATAATACAAATTATTTTATCAATTTTTAAAAAAACAAATCCATTGTCAACTTTTGATTTATTCATAAATTCATTTGATTGTGAGATGTTATGATATGGTGTAATTTTTGAATTTTCAAAAAACCATTGTAATAAATTTAATGAATGTGAGCCCATATCTAACAAACTACCAACTTGATTAGAGTTTGTTTTTGTAGCCCCGTTTGCATATGTAATTTTACAATAATAAATTTTACCTATCCTTTTTTTATTTATAATATTTTTGGCAACTTGCAGACCATCATCAAATCTTAAGTTGTATCCTGTCTTAAGAAGGAATCTATTTTTATTAGCCCTATTAACAATATAATTCATTAATTTTGACTTAGTAGTTATTGGTTTTTCAACTAGTAAATTAAATTTCCCTGAAAATTCCTTAACTATTTTTTCTGTTATTTTTGTTGGTGTGGCAACAATTATAAGATCTACATCTATTAATCTTACTTTTTCCCAACTTTTAAAAAAATCTACTTTCTTAAAAATCCTGTCTTTTTTTAAAACTTTATCAACAATATATACTACTTTGACATTATAGTTTTTAATTTTTAAAATAGATGAAAATCTCTTCTTTCCAATATTACCAAAACCAATTATTCCTATTTTAAAATTTCTTTTCATTTTATTTCTGAAACTTCATTGGAAAAAAGATTGTGTACATTAGATCCTTTAAATTTATTTTTTTGATATAAAGATATATTCAATAAATTTTTTTTCTTATTTTTTTTTAAAAAAATATCCAATATCTTTATATTATTATTTTTTGCATAATTATATATTATTAAATCAAATGTTTTTAAATTTTTTAAATTTTTTAAATTGTCAAGATTTTTGTATCTATCTAAATCATAATGATCATCAAAAATTTTTGTTTTAAAATTACTATTCTTAATTAAATTTGAAAATACTGAATTAACTTTTGAAAATGAACTTTCTTTATAAGAAAAACCAACTAATAAAATTTTGTTAATTTTCTTTTTTGTTATTTCTTTAATCTTTTTAATCAGTAATTCCTTTCTAAATTTATTAAATTTAAACATTTCTGATAATATTTTTTCTGAAATAATTGATTTATTAATTTTTTGAAAATAAAAAGAATCCCTTTCTAAATGACCTCCAGCCATACCTAGTGATGGGTGAATATATGAATAATTTCCTATTCTTTTATCGTTTCTTAGGCTGTTTATTATTTTAGAAAATTGAATATTATTTTCTCTACCAAGTCCATCTAACATATTTGCATAAGTTACTGAAAAAAATAAATAAAGGTTAATCGATATTTTTATTAATTCTGCTTCTTTAAAACTAAATAAATATTTTTTACATTGAAACTTATAAAAAATAGATTTTATAATTTTTTTATCTTTTTCATTTCCACCAAAAATAAGTTGCTCTGGATTTAAAAAATTATCTATAGCCATGCCCATTTTTAAAGTATCAACCATATATATAAATTTAATATTTTTTCTCGACTTATATTTTTTTTGATTTTATCCATAAAACCTGGATAAACTTGTGTAGTAATAATTATTACAGTCTTTTTCTCAAATTCGAATGATAATAATTTTTTAATTAAATTTTCAATTAATAACAAGTTTGGAGAACCATTCTTTGTATTAATAGGTGTGTCATATGTAAAAAAAATTAAACTATATTTTTTAATTTCATTTTCATTATTTAAAAATATAATTTTTTTGTTCTTTAAATATTTTAAGTTTGGTTCTTCTTGTGTAAATTTTTTATTTTTAAATTTCTCTAGTGCTTTTTTATTAAAATCATATATTGAACAAGGTCCAACTTTTTTGGCCCATGAACTAGAATAAACTTGGCCGATATGAGTAAGTCCTAAAAATAGTGGGTTGTTCTTCTCTAATTTTACCATTTAGTCTTATTTGACTGTAATCTCTTATCTGTAACAAGAAAGTGCCAAATAACAGCCTGCATACTTTC
>MDSY01076960.1_pt1 | contig 11637 bp, 4 predicted proteins | sample 811131 | NCBI WGS metagenome assembly MDSY01 (sample SAMN05326643, study PRJNA326480) | marine metagenome | isolation source: seawater | place: Atlantic Ocean: South West | collected 2010
ACGCTGGAAGAGATGTTCCCCCTGACGTTAGGGGCGAACATCGGCACCACGTTGACCGGTATCATGGGCGCCACGGTGGCGGCGAGCAACCCGAAAGAGGCGATGCAAGTCGCGCTGTGCCACTTGTTTTTCAACTTGTTTGGCATCGTGCTGTGGTACCCGTTACCCGCGACGCGCAACATCCCGCTCCGAATGTGCCGCTTCCTCGGCCACATGACCGCGCACCCCAAGTACGGTAAGGTGTTCCCCTTGATCTACACATTCACCGTGTTCTTCCTGATCCCGGGCATCGCGTACGGCATCGCCGCCGCCGTGACGGCGTGAGGTAGTCATCATCAATATGCTCAATAAAAATTTATGAACCGTCGAAACCGTCCCCACCTTTTGATATTATTCCCACTATCGTCCCCTGCATAGTTCAAATGGAGGGATGAAAGCGTTCGTCACCATCTCCAAAACGCGCGCGAAAGATTATTCTTTTTGCAGCCAGCCTCGGATAGCTCTACTCAGCAGATTTGAACTCCAAGTCACGCATTCCTCGTCGCACGCACACGCACAATGTCTGCAACCATGCGCCGCCTTCTCGGAGGCGCTGATGAGAAACTCGTCCACGACCCCGGGGCTGAAGGCCCCGAAGGCGAGGGCGAAGCCGCGATGGTCATGATGGTCATCGTCTACGCCATCGCCCTGGGCTTGTTCATCTACGGTGCGTTGCCGCCCACTGCTCGCGTCGTTTGTTGCTTTTCCCCACGCCGCCCGCAAGCACGCCATCCCGCTTTTTGTTGCTAAAAAAGCAACGCGAAGCCGATGGTGAAGAAGACGACACGCGATGCGCACACGCGAGGCGCGCGCCGCACGCGCGACGCGCGCGCCTCCACGACCGCCGCCCGGCCAACCAACCAACAAAAAAAATGGAATAATCGCCGCCAAACAGAGATTAAACAGACTGGCACGTTTTGGTGCCGTCCATTTCTTTTGTCACTGGAGTGCATACGATTTTTTGAAAAGGTTGCGGGCCTGACACGGCACGGCGCGCGCTTGAGGGTTTAACAACTCCCGAACACGTCATACAAATTGGTCCGCTGACTTTTTTTCCTTTATGTTTCCTCGACCGTAACAGAGAAAATGTTCAAGGCTGCCACGGACCACGACATCATCAAGGCTGATGAGTTGGCCGACATGGAAAACTTCAAAGCCAAGCTCGCGGCCCAGAAAGCCGAGGGCGCGGCTGACCACGCCGACCACGCTCTCACTGACGACGAGATTCGAGACAAGATCAAGCAAGAAAAATGGACCGAACCGGATGCCGACATCGTGACCCCCGAGTTCCGCAGCAAGTTCATCCGCACCGCTTCTTTCGGTGCCCTGGACACCATGGACAAAGGCCCCGTACGCGACGCGCTGTACTGGCTTTCCGGTATCAACTGGATGAAAGTCGCCCTGTTTTGGTTCGTCATGTACTGCATCTGGGTGTTTCTCCTCGTCCTGTCCATCATGGGCACCGGGTTCAAGCTTCTCGGTGGGAAGTCGTCTGCGCAGATGTTCGATGTCGTGGACAACCCGATTTCCGGGGTCATGATTGGCATCCTCGCCACGGTGCTTGTCCAGTCCTCCTCCACCACCACTTCGATTATTATCGCGCTGGTAGGCGCCGGCGAGCTTTCCGTGAACAGCGCCGTGTTCATGGTGATGGGAGCGAACATCGGAACCTCCGTGACAAACACGATCGTCGCGATGGGACACTTCGCCAACGCGGATGACTTAAGACGTGGTTTCTCCGCCGCAACTGTGCACGACTGCTTCAACCTCCTGTCCGTCGCAGTGTTCCTGCCCTTGAACTGGATCTACCCGTTCCTGGAAAAGATGACTGGCGAGATGGTGAAGGGCATGAAACAGTGCGACGAAGACGCTGGCGACAAGTGCAACAAGCGCGAGTTCCTCAAGCCCTACGTCTCGCCTTACGCAAAAGGCATCGCCAACTACAACAAGGACGTGTCGAAGTACGTCTCGCAAGGGTACTGCATGGGGATGTGCGACTACTCCATGAACTCTGACGCGCTTGCTGAGGTTTCCAAAATCGTGTGCGAGCAAAACGATGACGGCTCCAACGACTGCTCCAACGTCCACGGCTCGTACTCATCGACCTGGATGTCTGGCGGCTCCATCTACAAAAAGCGCGTCCCCGCGTACGTTACCACGGACACGGACGGTTTTGGCAACACCACGAGTGCTGTTATCTCCTACTCGTGCCCCAGCAGCGTGGATTGCGACACCGTTTTATCCGTGTACGACAGGAACACTTCTGCTGTTACGTTGCTCGCCGGGGCGCTGAACGCCAACACGACGTACGCAATCTGCCCCAAACCCAAAACCGGTTTGTGCGACAAGCGTCTCCTCAAGGGCGGCCTCGCGCTTGACGAGTGGGACATGACTGACACGGAGGCGGGTACGTTCCTCACTATCTGGTCCCTCGGAGGCCTGTGCGCGTGCCTGTTCTGCATCGTGTACACACTCCAGATCATCATCAAGGGTGGCGCTGCGCGCGTTTTGAAAAAGGTCATCGGGTTCAACCCGTACCTGAACATGGTGGTCGGGATGGCCATCACCATCATGGTCCAGTCCTCCTCCATCACCACCTCCACCCTGACCCCCATCGCGGCGGTCGGGTTGATCACGCTGGAAGAGATGTTCCCCCTGACGTTAGGGGCGAACATCGGCACCACGTTGACCGGTATCATGGGCGCCACGGTGGCGACGAGCAACCCGGTGGAAGCCATGCAAGTCGCGCTGTGCCACTTGTTTTTCAACTTGTTCGGTATCATTCTGTTTTACCCGTTCCCGCCGATGCGCAACATCCCGCTCCGGATGTGCCGCTTCCTCGGCCACATGACCGCGCACCCCAAGTACGGTAAGGTGTTCCCCTTGATCTACACATTCGCCGTGTTCTTCCTGATCCCGGGCATCGCATACGGCATCGCCGCCGCCGCGACTGCGTAAGCGACGGAGCTCGAGAAAAACAAAAAAATTAAAATTCAAAAACCAATGACGTGTTGGGTTCTTTCGTGTTAGCCATAGGAAAGGGAGAGCTTTAATAATCTGTAAACTTTTACTCAAGTACATTCGTGCCCTTACCGACGTCACGAACAAACTCTTGACTTGTGCGACCTTTCGCTTCAATTGTATTTCATCTGCCGGACTTGACTATTGTTTTTGTTTCTTTGCAAAAAACGCCGAGATTGGTTTCGATATTTTCTTTGAATAGTCGCGCGTCTTGAAGTGTGGACCAGAGCTATGTCTCGAATCCGTTCTGATTTCCGCGATGTTCGCGAAGAACGCAGCTCCGTCCTCGTCCGAGTCCGAGCCTTCGTGTTGACCGTGCGTGGTACGTGTCGTCCAATTGCCCATAGATGCAGTCCCAGTTTCACAAGCCGCAACCGCGCCGCGCGATTGCTCAAACGCCAAACGCTCCTCGTGCTTCGACGGCACAGAGGAGTGCCGGTACGAATCGTAATCGCGTCGCTGTGCGGTTGCGTTCAAGAGCTGTTTAGGGTTATTCGCATCAGTTGTTAGTACATTGTTGTCGACACAATGCTCCAGCATCTTCGCGTGCGTTTGATTCCCAAAAAACGACCCCGCACCGAGCGCCAGAAGTGTGAGATTATAAATTTTCGGAAGCTTTTTCGCAAGCGAGTCAAACGCGGCGGCTTCAACCGCGGCAGCTCTCCCCTCGATCCCCAAACGCACCGCCAACGCCTCAGGAGGCATGTCAACCGTCGCAGAAGTGATGCTCCATTTACTTTTACGTAGTGTTTCGTTTTCGTTGGCATTCGAATCGCCGCTTAATCGGAACTTCAACACTAACGTCTTCGGCAGGCGCGAGTTTTCAAGCGCCTCTTCGTCGATTCGCCGCATCAAATCTGGCGCCAACACCCGGAGCGCTTTTGAAATCGCACCGTGATTTGAACACGCGCGGAAGCTGTCTTGACACGTGATTTGCGCCGGGGGTTTCTTTTCAACAACCTCAGATCGGTCGATACCCCAGACGTTGTCGTGTATCGCTTCGCCGACGCGTTTGCCAAACCATTCCACGAATGCAATGCGCTTTTTTTGCCGAGCATCATAACACACGCGAACTCCTTTTGTTTCCAACTCAGCGTCGACTACCCGTCCGATACCGGGTAACGCGCGTACAGGTAGGTTACGGACTAACCCATCCACGTCAATCGGTGCGACCCAGGTTTGGTCGTTCGGCTTGTGCGCGCCGCTCGTGAGTTTAGCGCACAGCTTGTTCACACCGACTCCAGCGCTGCACCGAACGCCGAGCTCGTGGAACACCGCGTTTCGCGCTTCTTGTGCGAGCACGGAACCGATGCGTACACGGAGAGTATCGACAGTATTCGCGGTGTGATCCGTGTGTGTCTCTATATCTACCGCAGTCCCTGACGCTACCTTTAAATCCATCGGTCTGTGTTTGTTTGCGGCGGCCATTTCTGAGTTGACGTCGAGCTTATGCCCGGGCACGTCTGCAGGGTCGGCGCCGGGACCGCCAGCGGCGATGCGTCGATCGACTTCATCACTCACGTCGATAAAACTTTCGTCCAACCCAAGTTTCTCGCACGGTCCGAAGCGGGACAGCACGTCCCTCACGCGCCGCGCCACGGCGCGGTAGGGGGTCAAGTCCTCGCCGGCGATGAACGCGGCGTCGGGACACAACCGCTTGGCGTCGTTTATGGACATCAGTTTCGCTACACCTCTCGCGCGCGCGTGGTAGTTCGCGGTGACGACCAGGTACTTCTGGGTCACACATACCGCCGTATCCGCCAGCCTCTGGTCACGCAGCTCCTCCACCTGCGCGTAAAAGCAATCCGCGTCGACGTGCACGACGACACGTCGTGAAACGGCGGGATCTGAGGGAGGTGGGTCTACCCATCTCAAATCTGAATCGGAACAAGAAGCCACGTGCAGCAGGTGCGGGCCCCCGTGTTGTACCGCGCGGAACTCCTCCGCCGTGCGCATCACACGAACCGGATCCTAACGGTCTCCAACGCCGGTCCCAAGGCCGGCCACCACCACGCCGCGCCCCGTGTTCTGCACGACGCTTCGGCAATGGCAAAATATTTTCGACGATGTGATATTTTGTTACTTTCTCCCCAGTCTGCTAACGTGCGGACACAACTCCGCGCGCGGGCCGCCTCCAGGGCGAGTGCGGATCGCAACCGCCTGGTTGTGCGCCCTCTGGTCCGTTGGCGGACCCACGAACATGTGCGCCGGCCTGGCAGTGTTGCTGGGCCCGCCCAGTGTGGTGCTGATATCGTACTTCACGTGGAACGCGGGCCATGCCATCAGCGTCGAGCCTTCGACCTCCGAGTCCAGCATCGTTGCCAAGGGGGGCGGCGTGCTCGCCGCGGCGGCGACGTGGTCCGCGCAGAGCAGGGTTTTTTTCCCCCTGGTGGACGAGGGCGGCGCGTTGAGTCTCGCGAAAGTGTCCAGCACGTTGGGTGAACCGCTGAAGATCAAAACGTGGCGAGAGTTTTACCGAAGTGCGGGCCCACCCACGGCGACCCGGTGTGCCTCATTAGGGGTCGCCTTCTTCGCCGGAGGCGCCGCGAGCGGGTTGATAGGAAACTCGAATGCGAAACAATAAACATAGAGTACCATATGTTAGTTGTAAAAAATTAGTAGTATTAATCCCAATGGTATGTCGCCATCTCCGTAATCCTCGATGTACTCGTCATCGTCCGAGAAGCGTTTTCGAGGTGCGGACCGGTTGTTACCGCTGTTGCGACGACATACTGAGATGAACAGTCAATAGCTTTGTTAATCCACCAGCGACCCGACCGCTTCGAACTCGTCCAGCATCCCCGGCGAGTGCACGGCGTCAAACCCGGCGGTTCCGTCCATCCCCGCGAACTTCGTAATTGCTTCTGTACCTGCGGGGTGGTCCTCAAGGAAGTCCGTGAAGTCGTACACCTCGCCGTATAAAGCAACCCAGCAATCTGTCTCCGTGGAGTGCAAAGCGAGCTCGGCGCGAGTCACCGTCGCGGAAGCGTTGGCCGAGTCAGAATCCTTATCTGTTTCATCCTCTTCCATCTCTTCCTCGTCCATCTCCTCCTCCATCTCTTCCCCATCCATCTCGGACTCCTCCATCTCTTCCTCAACCAACTCGGACTCCTCATCTGCTTCCTCCTCGTCTGCTTCCTCCACTTCTTCCTCGGTCTCTTCGGGAACCTCCTCAGGAATCTCTTCAGGAATCTCTTCGACAGTAACCTCCCCGACACTAGCCTCCTCAACATCCCCTCCTTCTTCCAGCGGCACCGCCATCCCCACGCGTCGTCCGAACACCGCGCACTCCGTCAGCGCGTTCCCGCCCAGGCGGTTTTTGCCGTGCACGCCTCCGATGAGCTCGCCCGCGGCGTATAGCCCCGGGACGGTTTTCTGCCCCGTGCGCGCAGCGCGCGCGGCGTTGCGCACCACCCTGCCGTCTACATCAACGCGCACCCCCCCCATGGTGTAGTGCGTCACCGGTGTTACTCTGCCGACGTAAAAAAAAGGCGGCGGTGACCCAGGCTTTTCAACGCCGTCGAGAAACGGCGCGTTGTTGAAGTGCGTTTTGTTTGTGAGTTGGCAAACTTTGTCGACAGCGCTCGAGTCGTACGCGTTTAGGGTCGAGCGCAGCGCCGCCTCGACGGTTCGCCCGCCCCGGTGTTTCCGCGCGTGTTCGTTCACAACCTTGTCCCCGTGAAGTTCGCGTTTCAGCCACGACGCGACACGCGCCACGCCTTCCACTTTCTTCAACAAGCCCTTCTGGGTGTACAGAGACACGTGTTTCTCCGCCTCCTCGGCGCCGGCCGCGTTTAGGACAATCGCGAACTCCAGCGAAGCACCTTCGCCCTTTTTAACCCCCCCCTCGTTTTCCTCAACAAGCGCCTCCGCGAGCATGCGCCCGGAGAGGTAATCTCTTGTTCCGAGTTCGTCCGCGAACCGCCGGCCGTCCCTGGTGAGAAGCACCGCGCCCGCGCCTCTCAGAATCTCCGCGCACAGCGTTTTCGTTTCCGAGCCAGGGTCCTTTGGGTCCACGAACCCGGTGGGGTGGATCTGCACGTTGTTCAGGTCAACCGCCGCAGCGCCTAATCGCAGCGCCATTTTGTGCCCATCCCCCGTGGTGCCTCTGGTGTTGGTGGTGGCGAAATCAAGCGCAGAAGGGGCGTACCGCCGCAACAGCGAATCCGCACTGAGCTTGTCATTCGCGAAACCGCCCGTGGCCAGGATGACGGATTTGGAAACAGCAAAGTTTTTTGTAGTATCCGTCTCTCCTTCCCCGTCACCCTTCTTCTTCCGCGCCACCGGGCTCCAGCGCACGCCCAGCACGGCTCCGTCGTTGCCCATTATGATTTCCTCCGCGCGCGCGCGTTTTCGCAGGATGAACATGCCCGACTGCGCGTACGCATCGCACGCTTTCTGCGTCGCCGTTACTAAAACAGAGCCCGCCATGCCCGCAGCGGGGCGGTGCGTCCGCGCGTGTTGGTGTCCCCCGAGCTGGCCCACTAACGAAAGGTCCACCCCTACCCGCCTTTTGAACCACTGCAACGTTTCCACGGAACCCAAGGTTAACGTGGAGATGTGCTCAACGGACTCAGGGGAAGGAGGACTATCACTACTACCAGCGCCTTTCTTATCAAATCCGTCGAGCGTTGCATCCGTCGCCGCGCCCTCCCCTCTGCCCAGCGAACTCTTCTCGCAATCCTCCGTGAATTTAGACACCGAGTCGGGGTTACCTTCCGGGAAGTTCGCATCCACGCCGTTTATGCCGCTTGAAGCCCACTGCGAGTTTCCCCCCGCGAACCCTTCCTTCTCCAGAAGGATCACTTTAGCGCCGCGGTCTAACAACGTAAGCGCGGCGGTCAAACCGGCGAGACCGCCGCCCACCACGATCGCGTCGGCGGATTCCTCCACGGTCGTCGGAACAGAAGGGGTCGCCGTCGGTGCGGGCGTGGGCGTAGGGGTCGGTTCGGGCGTGGGCTGGGGCGTGGGTTCGGGAGTAGGTTCGGCAGCCTTCGCAGCAGCAGCAGCAGCCGCAGCAGCCTTATCAGCGGCGGCATGTTCGGCAGCAGCCTTATCAGCAGCAGCCTTCTCCGCCGCCGCGCGCTCGTCCGCAGCAGCGCGCTCAGCAGTTGCCTTTTCAGCCGCAGCACGCTCAGCCGCAGCTTGCTCTGCAGCAGCCTTTTCAGCAGTCGAACGCTCGGCAGCGGCGTTCTCCACCGCCGCCGCATCTTCTGTCGGCGTCGGCGTCAGCTCCTCTCCCGCGTCTTCCCCATCCCCAACGTCCACGATTCGCAGCGCTCTCTCGACAAACTTTTCGCCGTCGTAGTGCTTCGCGAGCGTCAGGACTCTCTGGTTTTCGTCAAATATCGCATCCAACAGCGCGGTTTCCTGCTTGGCACTCAACGCCCCAGCATCCGCGAGCGTCGCGATGGCGCCAACCGCTTTGTCCACGAGCGACGGCGTTTCCGGATACGCCGCCAAAAGTTCCCTTTTCGGCGTACCCTTTGTTTTGGCGGAAACGCCTTTGGTTTTCGTCTTGGCACTTTGACCGCTTGCTTTGTCTTTCGATTTCACCGGTGTTTTGGTTGTCTTCACCGGTGTTTTCCCTGTACCGACCGGGAGAGCCTCCGCCGCAGCCGCGAGCTCGGGCGCTTTCAAAATGGCATGCGAGAATTTCGCAACCGTGTTGATCAGCGCGACGATTTCCGCCCTGCTCAGTGCCGTGGCGTGCATGTGCTCCGGCAGCAACAGCACTTTCAGCGCTGTCCCCAACCCCAGCAGCTGCAGCTTGCCGTGCAGCTTGCACTTCTGACACGAAATGCAGTCCATCACGTCGCTGATGTTGTGGAACACGCCTTTGAACTGCGACTTTAGGGACGGCTGTTCCACCAGCCCGGTTCCGGCCGGATTACCCGCATCTCCGCCGTTAATCCCGATTTCCTCCGCCACGGCTTTGAACAGCAAACTCTCGTCGAACGCGCCGAACACGCCCTGGCAGGAGGTTAGGATGTGCGTATCCAACAGACGTCGTAGTAACGCTTGCGTGCGTTGATCCTCCACCGCGTCTTGCCCCAGCTTGACGTCCGCCTCAAAAAGCGCGCCGCTCGCTTTGCGCAGCGCCCGCAACATCACCACGAATGAAAAGTGAAGGTTGCGTAGCCGGTCAGGGTGTTCCCCGTACATTTCTTGGAACCGTTGTGGGTCAGGACTCCACGTCTCACGCCCCACAACGCCCTTCTTCGGAGGCTTGGCTTTCAACGCGATGTGCACGTTGACTGATGCGTGCATCCCGCTCAGCAGCCGGTACAACACGCGCTCTTCGTAGCACATGTCGTTGACGTGTTCCACCCCCCGCAGGCAGTTCTCGTGGTAAATCGAACTCCACACGTGGCTCCCGTTATAACCCGTCCAGCGCTCGGGGTTGAGCTGCAAATTAACGTGCTCCACGGAGTTGTCCACGGACTTGCCGTGCCCGCCGCTCTCGCACATGTCGAGCCAGAATTCAGGCCGGTCCTCGGCGCATGATCCGTCGTCGCCGTCCACGCCGTCCAGAGATTTGTGCTCGAACGTGGAGATCGTGGTGTCCACTGGAGTAGTGGGGGGGGTCCATTTTAAGTCGTTTTGGGTTGTGTCTTTGGACGCGAGATCGAGGCTGCACATGGTTGGGGGTTCCTGTGAAGACGAGCCGAGATCGTTACCAGACAATCCATCGAGACTCGACGCACTCACCTCCGCCGGCGCGGCACTGCACGTCTGTTCATCCTCCTGTTCCTCACCAGAAACAGGCTTGTTCCAAAACTTACACGGCCGGTTCAAATCAACTTGGAACAGCCGGAAGTACGTCGTGTTCGTGAGCTCGGCTAAGATCTCGTGCAGCTGATGTTCGTTCGCCGACTGCACATCCTCAACATTGCACGTCGCGTCGCCCACTTCTCCGGCCACGAAGTTTGGCTTGGTGGTGTCGATCGAGACCGCCTGCGACGTGGGTAACACGCTCGCAACCGTCGCGAGCACAAGCAGCGCCGCCACACACGCTGGGCCCACGCCCCAGCCTCGCCGCATCACCATCACGCGCCTTCCACAATGTTCGATCGAATCTCGGCACGCCCTGTTTCCGCGGCCTCTGGAGTTCCGGAACTCGTCGCATCGTCGCGTCACCCCGGCGAATCAAACGCGTGATTTTGAAGTGACCTCGCGACGTCAACTTCGCGTCATTCCACGGCGCTCACGCACGAGCCCCGACCTCCGCGACTTGTTCGCAGTTACGATCCAAAGGTACACACACATCCACACATAAACCTACGTCATCGCGTCTCTGTGGGAATGCATCGCACGCGTCGCGACGGCCATCGGCCGTCCGAGGTGTCGCGGTGTTTCAGAATCTGAAGTGTTCGCGCGAAAAACGGGAAGATCTAGTCAGCGCCCAAGCTTGGGTGCCTGAACGACCTCAAGCCGCGACCTCCATCCCTTTGGAGTCGGCCGTTCCGATTGAAACACGGTTTGGCGACATGCGATACCCATTTTTGTCCCTGCTCCACTCGAACCCACGCCCTTAGACTCAACACTCACCCCCTCCCCGACGCAACACGTGTCACATTTTTTCAATTGTTACAGCAAACAGCGCAAAAGACCCAAGAGCTCTTCGACGATGAGACTCTCCAAGGTCGTGGCCCTCGGCGCAATTTCCGCGCTCCTCGCTAGTCAGGCGGACGCGCGCGCACTCCTGGAAACTGAGCACGAAGGTACAAGGATACAGTCTGAGAGTAACTCTCACGTCTCCGCGCACCACGGCATGATTGACGATTTGACGTCTGACTTTGAATCCTGGAAGCAAAAATTCGGCAAGGAATACGACACCGCGGAGGAGGAGCTCCGGCGCATGGCCATTTACGCCGAGAACGCTGTGTTCGTCAAGACGCACAACGTGAAACACGACGACGGAAAGCACGGCCACTGGTTAGCGTTGAACCATTTAGCCGACTTGACGCGCGAGGAGTTTTCGCACATGTTGGGGTACGACGCGAGCTTAAGAGAAGAGAAGCGCCCCTTAACCGACTCTTCCACCTGGGAGTACGCCAACGTCGACGCCCCTAGTGAAAAGGACTGGGTGGATGAAGGCGCTGTGACGCACGTCAAGAACCAGGGCCAGTGCGGTTCGTGCTGGGCGTTCTCCACGACCGGGTCCGTAGAGGGCATCAACTACATCAAGACTGGAAAGTTGGTGTCTGTTTCCGAAGAAGAGCTCGTATCCTGCTCAAGCACTGGAGGCAACGCGGGGTGTAGCGGCGGTTTGATGGACAACGCCCTGAAGTGGATCGTCGGGAACCGGGGGATCGACTCAGAGGAGGACTGGCCGTACGACGCGGAGGAGGGGCGGTGCGGATGGATCGCGAAACACTTCAAAAAAGCCGTAAAGATCGACGGGTTCACTGACGTTCCCCAGAACGACGAAGACGCGCTTGAGAAGGCGGTTGCGATGCAGCCCGTTTCGGTTGCCATTGAAGCCGATCACAGATCCTTCCAGCTGTATGGCGGAGGCGTGTACGACGCGGACGACTGCGGCACGTCTCTTGACCACGGCGTGCTCGTGGTGGG
>MDSY01130469.1_pt1 | contig 11636 bp, 12 predicted proteins | sample 811131 | NCBI WGS metagenome assembly MDSY01 (sample SAMN05326643, study PRJNA326480) | marine metagenome | isolation source: seawater | place: Atlantic Ocean: South West | collected 2010
TCATGCAATAGACCGAAAATATAGCTAATATTTTCTTCAACAATGAAAGAAAAATCTATAGAGGAAAGCCGTAATAAAATTTGATCCTTTTTCACAATATAACAAGGAATATTTGGCTCTAAAGCTTTACCCTTAGAAATAGATGTACCACTTGAATCAGGATTTTCGAAAGATTTTACATATAATGGTATTTCCTTGCGTTGCAAGGGTTGTAAAGTTTTTGGGTGGATGACAGATGCTCCGTAAAAAGCTAATTCAATGGCTTCTCTATAAGATATCTGATTCAGTAATTTTGTATTTTTAAAAACACGAGGATCTCCATTAAGTACACCAGGAACATCCTTCCAAATTGTCACTGATTTAGCATTTAATGCATAAGCAAATATAGCTGCAGTATAATCAGATCCTTCTCTTCCTAAAGAAGTACTAAAGTTAGTTAAACTACTGCCAATAAAACCCTGAGTAATTACCAAAGAACGTCGTCTTATCTTGTCAACAATATTTTTTTGGGTAAGCTCCCAATTTAAATTCGCAGAACGATAATAATCATCTGTTTTAATACAATTACGTGCATCTAACCAAAAACTATCCATTTCTTTATGCATCATAAAATAGTGAATAATCGTTGTAGATAAAAGTTCTCCGTAGCAAATAATTTGATCATAAACAAAACTATAATCAGGGGATTTATTTGATTTTAAAAACATTTGAAGTTCATCGAAAAGTCGATGAACTTCTTTTTTACAATCATTTCCTTCTTCTTTAAAAAGATTTTTTATAATCTTTAAGTGAAACTCTTTTAGAGATAAGACTCCATATGATACCTGACTTTTATTTTTAAAATATGATTCAATTATCTTTTCAAGAGCATTTGTAGTCTTACCCATGGCAGACACAACTATGATTGTATCTTGATAATTTACTGTTTTTAAAACATCTAATAAGTTTATTACACCCTCTTCATCTTTAACTGATGCTCCTCCAAATTTAAATACTTTCATTATTTTAAAGAATTTAAAAAATATTTCATCGCTGGACGATGCATTTGAACAGTTCTCCAATCTTCAAGCACACTTGCACCACTATTCTTATAAAAACTTATGGCCTGTGAATTCCAATCAAGTACATTCCATTCAATTCTTTCAACACCAGCTTCATAAGATTTGTTTATGAATGTAGAGTACAACTGAGTACCTATTCCTTTTCCTTTAAAATGTTCAGAAACAATCAAATCTTCCAAGTGAAATGTAGGGCCCTTCCAAGTAGAGTAACGAGGATAATAAAGTGCCATTCCTACTACTTCTTTCTTAACTTCTGCTACTAGACAGTTAAATAAAGGTTTTGGACCAAAACCATGTTTTTTAATATCTGATAATGATAATATGACACTTTTAGGTTCTTTTTCAAAAAAAGCCAGCTCCTTAATTAATTTAAGTATAGCATCACTATCAACTGATTTTGCTTTTCTAATAATAGCTTTCATAAAATACATAAAGTAATAGCTAAAATATAACAAGTGGGTTATTAAACCTTAAGTTTAAATAAATATCACATTTTTTTGAGGGATGTTAAAAATCAATGCTGCTGTTCTAACCAATTAGAAATGATTTTGAAAAACTGCTTTGGATTTTCTGCATGAAGCCAATGTCCTGCTAATGGAATTAATTGATGTTCAGCATTAGGGAAATGATGATTTATAATAGGCTTATCTGTATCTAAAATATAATCTGAATTACCTCCTTTGATAAATAAACATGGATGAAATGAATGTGCATTTGAATTAAGTCCTACCCCTACTAATTCACTTGCATCTTTTAATACATTTATATTATTACGAAGTGCCAAACGTTCAGTAGACTTCCAGTAAAGGTTCTTTAATAAAAATTGACGAGTAATTGAATCTTGGACATACTTAGTTAATTCCTTATCTACTTCGGAACGAGTAGATATTTGGTCAAAGTCTAAGCGTGATAAGCCTTTTAAAATTTGTTGATGATGAGATTCATAATTCTTAGGACCAATATCTACAACAATAAAAGCTTTTATTAGTTCCGGATACTCGCAAGCTAAGTGCATTAACGTCTTGCCTCCCATTGAATGACCCAATACTAAAACTTTTTTTAAATAGTGGTTATTACAATAATTCACTAAATCTTTAGCCATTAATGAATAACTGAATGAATCATCCCAAAAACTTTTACCATGATTACGCTGATCGACCAAATGGACCTTATATCCTATTCTTGATAAATTTTTTGCATGAGTTTTCCAATTATCACCCATCCCTAAGAATCCATGAAGAATAATCAAATCAACTCCTGATGATCCAATTATGTTACTGTGTAGAAGATTCAATTAGATAAACGTTTAAGGTACATTGGGATGATATTTTCAAAACCTAAATAAAGGCTTTCACAAATTAAGGCATGTCCAATGGAAACCTCTAATAAACCAGGAATATTTTGGGCAAAATAAGACAAATTATCTAAGTTTAAGTCGTGACCTGCATTAACCCCAATCCCTAACTCTAAAGCCTTTTCAGCAGCTGTCACATATGGCGCCAATGATGTTTCTCTATTAATATGATAACCTGACGCGTAGGCCTCGGTATATAGCTCGACTCGGTCTGTACCTGTTGATAAGGCTCCTTCAATCATTTCTATTTTTGGGTCTACAAAAATTGAAGTCCGTATGCCATGATTCTTAAATTGATGAATGATTTTTTTTAAAGAAGTTTGATGCTTCAATGTATCCCATCCTGCATTGGAGGTGATATCATCTTCTGCATCTGGAACCAAAGTTACTTGCGTAGGTTTTATGTCTAAAACTAAGTCAATGAATTTAGAAGTTGGATTTCCTTCAATATTAAATTCTGTTGAAACTATTTTGGGTAAACTTTTTGCATCTTCATACCTTATGTGTCGCTCATCAGGTCTTGGATGTATAGTAATACCTTGTGCCCCGAAACGCTGTAAATCCTTGGTCACTTCAAGTAAGTTAGGCGAGTTACCACCTCTTGCATTACGAAGTGTAGCAACTTTATTTACGTTTACACTTAATATCGTCATATTTTTTTAACAAAAGTATTGCCTATTATCGAAAAAAACTTTAAAACAAAGATTTTTTTTTAAACCCTAAAAATTTACTTTCTATCAAGTTTCGTACCTTTAAAGCAAGATTTTAAAATCATGAATATCGCTATTTATAGTGCTTTTTTGTCACCTACTTCAATCAACTACATTAAAACTGTAGTTGAATATCTGAATAGAAACAACCATCAGTTTATTCTTATTAATAGTTTGAAGAAATATTTGGATAAAGAAGGAAAACAATATTCTTATTTCAAAGACGATCAAGTATTGGATAAAAAAATTAATTTTTTATTTTCGATAGGCGGAGACGGTACTCTTTTGCGATCCATTTCTGTCATTAGAAATACCAAGATCCCTATTTTAGGTATCAATGCTGGAAGATTAGGTTTTTTAACCTCTATTAAAAAAGATACTCTTGAAGAAGGGCTAGATTTATTTTTTGAAGGAAAGTATACAAATATCGAGCGGTCTCTTCTAGAAGTTTCCACAAAAAATCCTATAAATGCACTGCAAGATTTTAAGTATGCACTAAATGAAGTAAGTATTAATCGAAAAAACACTACTTCTTTGTTAAGCATAGATGCCAAACTAGATGATCAGTTTCTAACAACGTACTGGGCTGATGGTTTAATTATTGCAACTCCAACTGGATCTACAGGTTATTCTTTAAGCAGTGGTGGGCCTATTGTTTCCCCTTCTTCTGAATGTTTAGTGGTTAACCCTATAGCTCCACATAATATTAATATGCGACCTTTAATTGTTCCTGACCAAACAATTTTTGAGATTTCAGTTAAAGGACGTGGTAAAAACTATTTACTTTCTTTAGACTCTCGAATTTTAACTATTGAAAACGGCAATGATGTATTTATCAAAAAGGCAAAATTCAAAGTGATAACTGTTCAGTTAGAAGGGACTTTCTTTTTTAACACATTGCGTGAAAAACTTTTTTGGGGTCATGACTCTCGAAACATACAATAAAAAAGGGCTTTTTCGGTTTATATAATACAAAAAATAAGGCTATTTCCGTAGGTTAAACTGATGCATAAAAAAGTTTACATAGTTATCTGCTTTTTCTTTGCAATTATTACCTCTGCTCAATTTCACGAAATCGGTGTTTTTTTTGGAGGAAGTAATTACATTGGCGATGTTGGAACAGATCGATATTTGGATCCTAATGAGTTTGCCTATGGAGTAATATACAAATGGAATGTGACCGAGCGATATTCCTTTAGAGGAGGGTTTACGTTTACCAAATTAAGAGAAAATGAATTCAACAACAGCGAAATTAGTCGATTTAGAAGGTCCTATAAAGTCGATAACTCTCTTCAAGAATTTACAGGAGGGATCGAAATCAACTTTAAGGAGTTTAATCTTCACGATCCAAAATTAAGCTTTACGCCCTATGTTTTTTATGGCTTAAGCTATTTTAGATATGATCAATTTTACATAACACCAAATGGACCCATATCACCTCCTAATTACAACAACTTTGGAAAAGATGAAGAAATGGCTCTTCCTTTAATTATAGGATTTAAAATCAATCCAAATCCTTTTTTTGTAATTGGCTTTGAAATTGGAGCAAGATATTCATTGACTGATAATCTTGATGGAAGTAATCCCCAAAATCAATTTCCTGATGATCTTAACTATAAATTTGGAAACATAGCGAATAATGATTGGTATATTTTTACCGGTATAACAATTTCGTTTACCTTTGGCGATCTTCCATGTTATTGTAAAGAGTAAATGAATAAAAAACCTAAACATGTAGCGATTATTATGGACGGCAACGGGCGGTGGGCTAAAAAACAAGGTAAAAATCGTGTTTTGGGTCACCAAAAAGGGGCTAAGGTCGTTAAAGAGATTGTCGAAGAAGCAACAAAAAATAAAATTAAATTTTTAACTCTTTTTGCTTTTTCAACTGATAATTGGAGTCGCCCAAAAGATGAAGTCAATTTATTAATGAAACTCTTAGTCGGGTCTCTTAAAAAAGAATTTAAACGAATTATCGATAATAATATTCGCCTTTGTTCCGTTGGTGATTTTAGTACACTTCCAAACATAGTAAAAGAGGAGTTGTTATTTGTTATTGAAAAAACAAAAATTAACACTGGAATGGTGCTCACACTAGCTTTAAATTACGGAGGAAAAGAGGAAATTATAGATGCTGTAAAAGCAATTATACACAAAGTTAAAAATAGTATAATTTCTCCAGAAATAGTTGACGAATCCACCATAATTGAGCATCTTTACACGCGAAATCTACCTCCTGTAGATTTGCTTATTAGAACCAGTGGAGAAGAACGAATTAGTAATTTCCTTTTGTGGCATATTGCTTACGCTGAATTGTATTTCACAAAAACTTTATGGCCTGATTTCAAAAAAAAGGATTTAAAAAAAGCATTATTAAATTATAGTAAACGAGAAAGAAGATTTGGAAAAACGAGCGAACAACTCAACACTTAGGCCTTTATTAAATTTTTTGGGTTTTGGGCTAATCCTTTTCTCAGGTAGTCTTTCTGTTGCCCAAAATGAAAGCTTCGTCAAGGGTAAGTCATATGTTTTAGACTCAATAAGTGTTAGCGGTATCAAAACATTCAATGCACAAACTGTAATATCTTACAGCGGACTGAATAAAGGGCAGAAAATAAATGTTCCTGGTGAAGATGTTAGTGCAGTGATAAAAAAACTTTGGGGTCTTGAATTATTTAGTGATATTAACTTTTATGTTACTAAAGTTGAAAATAATAAGATTTCATTAGAAATCGATGTGGAAGAACTGCCCACCCTAACCGATGTAAAAATTAATGGTCTAAAAAAGGGTACTATTGAAAGTTTGATTAAAGACACTGATTTAACAAATGGAAAGAAGCTATCAGAAAGCTTCTTGACTAACACAAAAAATTACATTGAGAATAAGTATAAAAAAGAAGGTTTTCTTGACACTAAAGTGACCTTAATCACAACTAAGGATAGTGTTGGTGAGAACTCTTTTAAAATGGTTGTTAATGTAGACAAAGGGTCGCGTATAAAAATTAAAGAAATTAATTTCGTTGGTAATGAGATTTTTAAATCCAATAAGCTTAGGTCAAAACTTAAAAATACAAAACATAAAACCTCCAAACGTTTTTGGAAGCGATCAAAATTTATTGAGAAAGATTTCAAGGAAGATTTATCAAGTTTAATTAATTTTTACAAAGAAGAAGGATATCGTGATGCTAGAATTCTTTCTGATACTTTAATAAGAAATGATAAAGATTCAAATACGATTAGCTTAAATCTTGATATTGAAGAAGGTAGCAAGTATTACTTTGGAGATATTAATTTTATTGGTAATACTGTATATTCTAATAATATTTTACAACGAGTTATTGGACTTAAAAAAGGAGATGTTTATAATGGAGTATTGTTAAAAAAACGTATTGCTGACAATTCAAAACCTGATGGGGAAGACATTACCAATCTTTATCAAAATAGTGGTTATCTGTTTTCTAACGTGAATGCTGTAGAGGTGAGTGCTATAAAAGATACTATTAATTTTGAAATTCGAATTACAGAAGGAAAATTAGCAAACTTCAACAAAATTTCTGTTGAAGGAAATACAAAAACAAACGATCATGTCATTTATCGTGAACTTCGAACTAAGCCTGGAGAATTATACAGTAAAAGTAAACTCGTAAGAACCGTTCGTGAAGTTGGTCAATTAGGTTTTTTTGATGCTGAACAAATCAATCCACAAATCGAAAATGTAGATCCAAACTCAGGAACAATTGATGTTAGATTTGATCTAGTCGAATCTGGAGCAAGTCAAATTGAACTTCAAGGAGGTTATGGACAAGGTGGATTTATTGGTACTCTAGGGCTTTCATTCAATAATTTTTCAATGAGAAATATTTTAGATAAAACTAAATATAAACCACTTCCTATGGGAGACGGTCAAACCTTAGCTCTAAGACTTCAGGCCAGTCAGTTTTACAGCACCTATAGCTTTAGTTTTTCTGAACCCTGGTTAGGAGGGAGTCAACCTGTTCAGTTTTCAACCTCTTTACAACACACTATTCAATATCGCTATGATTTTTTTACTGGATTAGCTGATAAAACTCAATCCTTTCAAATCAGCGGTATAACTTTGGGGTTAGCAAAAAGACTTCAGGTACCTGATGATTTTTTCCAGCTTTCTCAAGCAATATCTTATCAGTATTATAATTTACAAAATTATTATACCGGCTTGTTTACATTTGGTGATGGTGAATCTAATAATTTAGCTTACACAGTTAACCTAACACGAAATAATACTAGAGTTAATCCAATTTTCCCTACTGGTGGATCAACTTTTAGTATTAACGCTAAGTTCACTCCCCCATATTCTCTCTTTTCAGATAAAGATTATTCAAATCTTGAAAGTTTAGAAGAATTTCAAGATGAAAATGGTAATCCTCTAACTGAGGTAATTGATCAGGAGAGATTCCGTTGGCTTGAATTTTATAAAATTAAATTTAATGGTACGTGGTATACACCCGTTTATGAAAAATTAACTCTTAAAACCCAAGTAGACTTTGGATTTATCGGTGCATACAACCTTTCAAGAGGGAACATTCCATTTGAACGCTTTTTTCTCGGAGGAGACGGAATGGTCAGCTATGCTCTTGATGGTCGTGAAACAATCGCTCTTAGAGGGTACCCAAATCAATCGCTTTCTAGCAGAGATGGTTCGAATATCTACAATAAATTTTCTCTTGAACTTCGTTATCCAATTACTTTGAAACCAAGTGCCTCAATATATGCTTTAACTTTTTTAGAGGCAGGGAATGGATATAATAGTTTTAGAGAATTTAATCCTTTCAGTTCCAAGCGATCAGCCGGAGCTGGAGTCAGAATTTTTATGCCTGCTTTTGGCCTTTTAGGAATCGATTTTGCATATGGTTTTGATAATGTAGACTCTAACTTAACTACTCCAAATGGATGGGAAACACATTTTGTTATTGGACAACGTTTCTAATCATAGAATTAATACTTCTAGGGGTTCCCGATAATATCTTTTAAAACTTATCGTTAATAGTCTAAATGACAAAAAAACTATTTTTATTCTTATTACTAACTTTATTTTTGGGATTTAGTAGTATTTCTTCTGCTCAGAGAGGAACTCGAGTTGGTTATATTGATATGGATGTTATACTTGAAAGTATAATTGAGTACAATAAAGCAAGTCAACTATTGGACAAGAATATTGAGAATTGGAAAAAAGAGATTGAACTAAAAAAAATTCAATTAAAACAAATTGAAGATCAACTTAATATAGAACGTATATTGCTTACACCAGAGTTAATCAAAGACAGAGAACTTGAAATTCAAGATTTTGCATTTGATATCGTAAATTTGCAAGAAAAACGATTTGGACCAGTTGGAGATATGATTTTACAACGCTCTAAATTAATTCAGCCAGTTCAGGATCAAGTTCTAACCATAGTAAAACAGATAGCGGAGGAGAAAAAATATGATTTTATTTTTGACCGATCTTCAAGCGTAACAATGTTGTATTCCGCAAAAATTTACGATATTAGCGAGCTAGTAATAAAAAAAATAAATAGACAACAACGTATACAAAATAGAAAAGATCAATTAGAAAAGTTAAAATCTAAAACTAGCTCCTCAAACAATTAACACACTAAAAATTATGAAACACTTTATTCCCCTTATCGTTAGTTTATTATTATTAATTGCACCACTGAGTCTTGAGGCACAATCTAAAGTTGCTCATATCAATACTCAACAATTAATTAGTGAAATGCCAGAGGTAATTTCAGCTCAAAATGAACTAAAAAAATTAGAAGAGCAATACGCTAAAGAATTAGAAACCTCAGCTAAGGAATTTCAGACGAAAGCTCAAACATATCAAGGTGATGCTCAAAATCAAACTGAGCTTATTAATCAGCAACGTCAAGTTGAATTGCAAGAAATGCAACAACGTATCCAGGACTTTAGAGAAACAGCTGCCCAAGAACTTCAAAAGCGTTCTGCTGAAATGATGCGGCCATTATATGAAAAAGCCCGTGTCGCAATCGAAAAAGTTGCTTCGGCTCAAGGATTTGACTATGTTTTGGATTCAAGCCCTGGAGGAAGTGTAATTATGGCTTCTGGAACGGATTTAGTGACGGCTGTCAAAACGGACTTAGGGTTTTAAAACTTAAAAAAAAGCCACTCATAGTAGTGGCTTTTTTTATTTTACGAACCAAGAGGCGTACATAATATAATTTTGTGCAATTCTTTGGATTTCTTTTTTCTGCAAATTAAGATCAATATCTTTTATTTTTTTTGCAGGTATACCAGCAAATATAGTTCCTTCAGGAACTATAGTATTTTGGGTCACCACTGCTCCAGCAGCAATTATACTATTACTTCCAATTTCACACCGATCCATAATAATACTTCCCATACCAATCAAAACATTGTTGTGTATAGTACAGCCATGAACAATTGCATTATGGCCTATTGATACGTTATTACCAATATAGGTTGAAGCAGTTTCATAAGTAGCATGAATAACAACACCATCTTGAATATTAACTTTATTCCCTATAAGAATTGAATTTACATCTCCTCTAACAACTGCTTGATACCAAACGGAAACCTCATCACCCATTTTAACATCACCAATAAGTGTCGAATTTTCTGCAAAAAAACAATCCAATCCATAAGAAGGGGTATTTCCTCGTACTGACTTAATTAACATAATCTCTTTTATAACAAATTACAAAATAAAATTTGGTAAAAATAGCCCCTATGAAGGAGCCTTATTAAAAAGGCATTGATTATTTTTAGTGAAAATTCATTAAAATGAAAATTTTTCAAATAAAAGCAACCTCAGAAAAAGGAAACGTCAAGGCCCAATTTTTTTTAAATCAAAATATAGGGCCAAAGGAGGGTGTCCATTTTAAAAATATTGATGATGCTAAAAGTGCGCCCTTAATTCAACAATTATTCTATTTGCCTTTTATTAAATCAGTGAGCCTTTATGAAAAAAGTCTTGAAGTAGAACGCTTTGATATTTTAGAATGGGAGGATGTTCTAGAAGAAGTAAAGGTCCAACTTGAAAATTACCTCAATGATGGAGGTGCAATTTTAGAAGAAACTGGAAATGATATAGTTCCTGTGAGTATTTATGCTGAAAGCACACCTAATCCTTCAGTAATGAAATTTGTTGCTAATAAGAAACTTGTTTCAGAAAGTTTAGAGTTTAAAAATATTGATGAAGCCAAAAATGCACCTTTAGCTCTAAAACTATTTCATTTTGTATTTGTTAAAGAGGTCTTTATCAGTGAAAATTATGTTTCAATAACAAAATTCGAAGTTAACAGCTGGGATGAAGTTGTTATGGAAATCAGAGAGTTTATCCGATCATTTATCGAAGAGGGTAATAAAGTTATAGAGCATTATAAGTCTGATGATCCTCAAGATCAGAAACTTTCTACAAAGAATCTAGATCCTCTAGAAGCTCAAATTGTATCTATTTTAGATGAATATATCAAACCCGCTGTTGCGTCTGATGGAGGAAATATTCAGTTCGAATCTTACGACCCTTCAAATAAGTCAGTTCAAGTTATACTTCAAGGTGCATGTAGTGGGTGTCCATCATCAACTTTTACATTGAAAAATGGGATTGAAAACATGTTAAAAGAAATGATGCCTGGTAAAATTGAAAATGTAGTGGCTATTAACGGTTAAGATCTACTTTATTAAGAGGATGTAGGTTGAAAATCTTTTAAATAGAATGGTTCAAAGCTTGCCAAAGCTTCAAATTCTTTATTGCTAAATTTATCCCAAACTAGTAAACACATGTCTTCGGCTGAAGGATAATGTATTTCTTTTTTAAAATGAGCATTAATTTTAGGGTTGAGACTTTTGAATTTGGAGGCTCCATTACCAATAATCAAACAATTATCATTCCCGACTTGATTCATAAAGCTATCTTCATTCAAAACTAAAGCACTGGTTTGAAGTTCTATTCTTTTATTTTTATTATGAACAGATGTATAAACTTCCATTCTTCGTGCATCTAACATAGGAATAAAAAAATCAAAACTCTTTTGATCAAAAAATGGTTGAACCATTAAGCTTAAAGTGTCTATAGATATTAAAGGTAAATCGAGAGCAAAACAAAGACCTTTCGCCGCTGCTACCCCAATCCTAAGTCCTGTGTAGGAACCTGGCCCCTTACTTATGGCGATAGCTTCTAAATCAGAAATAACTATTCCAGCTTCATTAATTACATCTTGAATAAATAAATGTAATTTTTCACTATGACTAAAATTTTCAGCTAAAAGCTTTTTTTTTGATATACATCTTCCATCTTTAGCTAAAGCAACAGAACATTGTCGCGTAGAAGTTTCAAGGTTAAGAATATAAGGCATAATAATATTTATAAGATTCCGCCTGAACTTCCACCATCAACTTTAATTACTGAACCATTTGTAGCTGAAGACAGGGGACTACAAAGGTAGGTAATCGTAGTCGCTACTTCGTCTGTACTTGCAAAACGTTTCAAAA
>MDSY01033369.1_pt1 | contig 11635 bp, 24 predicted proteins | sample 811131 | NCBI WGS metagenome assembly MDSY01 (sample SAMN05326643, study PRJNA326480) | marine metagenome | isolation source: seawater | place: Atlantic Ocean: South West | collected 2010
AACATATAATTCAGGAGTCGTTGAAACTCTTTTAAAAGAAGGATTAGTTAAAAAAGAAAATGTATATAATAGACCGGAATTTATTAAGCAATCTGGATCTAAAGCAGAGTTTCATAAAATCGTAGATGGAGATGAAAATATTCCTCAAACATCACATAATGAGAAAGAAGCTTTAGAGATTGGTTTCCCTTTAATTGCAAAGCCGTCTGAAGGACATTCAGGTATTGGAATTCAGGTTTTTAAATCTCAAGAAGAATGGGATAAAGCTGATCATTCTAAATTTGATGTATACTCTGAATTTGTAGATAAGAAATCAGAACATAGAATAATTAACTTTAAAGGAGATGCTTTCTTTTGGATGCAAAGAGAACCTTTAAATGATAAAGCTAAATCAGGAGATGGAGATGGAAAAGAGGAAATGAATTTTAAATATATTAAAAGAGATATTAATACTCTTCCTAATAAATTTAAAACATTAATAGAAAAGTTTTGTGAAAAGTTTAAAGATTTACCCTATATATGCTTTGATATAATGGAAGATCAAGAAGGAAAGCTCTATATTATAGAAAGTAATTCTCAACCCGGGGTCCCTTATGATTCTACAGTACAAATATACCGACAAATCTTTAAAGATTTTTACGGAAGAGAAGTAAACAAAGACACTGATCAGGTTTTAACTAAGTTATCTAATGACTTAGATAGAAAAACTTTAGAACTTGATAGTGAAAGATTTGAAATAAAAGAATAAATTATGGCATATCCAGACATGACATGTATGCATGTGAACCTATGGGTTCATCACATGGACATAGACAAACTATTTGATTTTATAACAGAAAGAATCAAGGAACCACCTAACTATTGGATATCTAGAGAATCTTGCCCTTCAACTATTACAGGAGGATATGCAGAGATAAACGTATCTTATAATACATACCTTATGATAAGACGTGTCAAAGAACACGGACACTTCTAATACACTATATTTATTACCATATTTGAAACAATCTAACTTTAGGGGGTATAATCTATATGGCAAAGAAGACGAAGAAGATAGAGATTATTCATGTTAAGAAACCAATTATAGGTGAAACATACTATTTTTATTTCGCAGGAGGCTGGGAAATAGGAAAGTTAGATTGTGCTTCTGACAAATTAACAGAAACATACGGCCATAGATGGTTTACATTTGTTAATGGAAAATATGGAAGAGAAATGAGATATCCAGTCTCTATTTATAATATAAGAAAAGAAAAACCTAAAAAAGAAACAGATGTATAGTATTTCAGATTTAAAGAACATGTTATTTATCGACATCGAAACGTCGACTGCTGCTAAAGACCTTGCCGGTTTTGCAGAAATTATTGGAGAAAACGCATATTCCCATTGGGAAAAGAAAGCCAAATACGGTAGACAAAGCAAATCTGAGTACGAAGGAGTATCAGATGCTGACATGTACATTAAGGATGCTGCCCTTTATCCTGAATTCGGAAGAGCAGTAGTTATTACAATAGGTCAGGTCACCTTCCCAGATGGCATTACACCTACTCCTAAGGTGAAGTCTTTTTATGGAGATGATGAAAAGAATACTTTAAAACAATTCATGGATACGATGGCATTGATTTTTAAAGCAAATCCTAAGATCCAGATTGTAGGTCATAATATAAAAGGTTTTGATATGCCTTATTTAATCAAAAGATCTATTATTCAGGGTGTAGAAATTCCTCAACAATTACATTTACAAAAGCTTAAGCCATGGGAGAATTGTCTAGTAGACACTAATGAAATATGGAAATTTGGAGGATGGAACGGTGCATCTCTTTCTATGATTTGTGATTTACTAAAAATACCTTCTCCTAAACAGAACATGTATGGTGGTGAAGTATCAGAAGCATACTATGCTGGAAGATTAGAAGAAATTAAAGACTATTGTGAAGATGATGTTATTGGAACTATGAACGTTTTGTTGAAAATGTCAGATATGGAATTAGTATCTAAGGTAGAAGTTCCTTTTTAATTTAAATCTTTTTGAAAATAAACAGCTAAAAGTTTTTTTATCTCAGATTTTTTGCTTATATTAGTATAGTAATTAAAAAATAAAAATATGTTTGAAGACTTTGAAGACCAAAATAACGATGAGCACGACGAAATAGCTCAGATTCAGAAAAAAGCAGATATGGAAAATAATCTTCATGAATTAAAAGATAAGCTAGTTAGAAATAATTGGGATATGGTTCTAGAAAAAGGAGTCGATTTTAAATCAATGCAAGACAATGGTATTGAAATTGAACCAATTATCAGAACACTAAAACAAATGCTTGATTGGTTTCAGGAATGTGAAGAGTATGAAAAGTGTGCACATCTTAAAAAGATTTTAGATAATAAGTAACAGTCTTCCTTTACAAAGGCCAATGGTTATAACTATTAGCCTTTAAGGGGATTGAAACATAATCAAATAAATGTGTATAAATATATTATGGAAGAACAATTACTAAAAGTCATTGCGGAGCAACTTACGAGAATTGCAGATCTTATGGAAAATCAACAAAAGAGAGATGTTGTTGAAAAAAGAAAAAGCATTAAAGTCGTTAAAGAAGCCGTAAAGAAAAGAAAGAATGAATTACTACGAACTGCTGCAGATAGACAAGTCAGCAAGCCAAGCCCAGATTAAGAAGGCCTATCGTAAATTAGCAAAACAATATCATCCCGATACAACCGAAGGGGATGAGTCTTCTTTTAAAGAAATTGTTACAGCATACGAGGTCTTATCTGATGACAATAAGAAAAGGAAATATGATATTGAACTAGAATATCAACCATCTGACAACCCATTTCATAGTTGGTTTCAAAACGGAGAGGGATCTTTTAGCGATATGTTTAATGATGCATTTAGCTCTTCTTCAAAAGGAAAGGATGTCACAGTTAGAATGACAATTACCCTAGAGGAATCATACAATGGAACACAGAAAAGAATAGATTTAGGTTTCAAAAAGCTAAACGTTAATATACCTAAAGGAGTTTATGAAGGTATGAAGCTAAGGATTAGTGGAAAAGGCCAACCTCATCCTGCTAATTCATCTGCACCTAGTGGAGATCTAATCATTATAATCAATTTAAAATACGACGATAGGATCATATTAAACGGCAATGACATCTATATAGATGAAAGTATTCCTTTTTATGACATGATTTTAGGAACAGAAATAGAAGTCAATACACCCTTTTATAAAATAAAAGTAAATGTTCCTCCAAATTCACAGAATAATAAGATATTAAGAATAAGTGGCAAGGGATTTCCGATATATAGTCAGAATACTTATGGTAACCTTATGGTGAAATTAAATGGATTTAATCCACCCCTTAAAGATTCACAAATAGACTTAATTAAAAAAATTAAAAAAATAAATAATGAGTGATTTACCAGATTTTGAAGAATGGGATAATTCAGATACCAATAAAAACAATCAAGAATTTGAAATTAATAATAGTGTAGAATCAATCGCGTTTATTGAACAATTAAAAACATCATCGAAGGAGATGATGTTCGAATTAATTTATAAGGCCATAATAGAGAATGAAATGGGAGCTCTAAAGAATAATTCCCCTAAAGAAGAAAAAATAGCGGCATTAGAAACAGTAGTCAGATTCTTTGCAGAAAAGGAAGAATACGAAAGATGTCATGAACTTAAAAAAATCATAAGTAAAATATGCTAATAATTAATGTAGATAAGGGAAATATAGAAAAGGCTTTAAAACAATATAAAAGAAAGTCTATTAGAACTAAGCAAATGAAAAAGCTTAGAGATAATCAAGCTCACACTAAACCCTCTGCAATAAAAAGACTTAAGTTTCAAAAGGCTGTCTATCTTCAAAAGAAATCTGAAGCCGAAAATAAGGACAAGTAGAAATATAATAACATATTTTTTTACTTTATTTTACCATTATACATAGCAGGATTAAATATATAAATTGAGATTAATATTATCTCGATCTAAAAAAATATACTTTGAAATGAAGGATTCTTTTAGTGATGATAAAGACGCTTTAATGAGATCAAGCTATTATACTATCACGAGAAATTTTACTAAAACGATTAACAGATTCATTGTATTCAGCGAAGGAAAGAATACGATAGAAATTCCCCATGGAGAAGGTCAAAGAAGCAAGTTCATAGATATTATTATAGAATACTTTGAAGAACTTGAAGAGTATGAGAAATGCGACACACTATTACAACTTAAAAAAACTGTGTTAATGGCTGGAGACTAAAAAAAACAAACTCAATGAGCAAAAACAATTCAAATAATAAATCTTCATCTAGTTCCGAAGGACCTAGGCGAAGAAGACATGGAATAAAAGAAGCAGAATTAAAAGGAGTACAGTTAAGGCAATCACAAAAGAAATATACAAATACAATACTAGAAAACGAAATAACATTCTGTACAGGCCCCGCTGGAACTTCAAAAACATTTACAGCATGTTACACTGCACTGCTATTATTAGCTAGAAAACAAATTTCACAAATAGTATTATGTAAACCCATCCAAGAAGCAGGTGAAAGGCTAGGATTTTTACCAGGAGATATTGCAGATAAGATAGATCCATTTATGCAATCATACATATCTAACATCACAAAAATAGTAGGAGCTGAAATAGCACGAACTCTTGTCGAGAAAGAAATTATAGTATTTAGGCCAATGGCTTATATGAGAGGTGACACGTTTGACGGATCATTAATGGTATTAGACGAAGCACAAAACGCAACGTTTAAACAATTAATGTTATTTGTAACTCGAATGGGTAAAGACTCTAAGGTTATAGTAACAGGTGATGTTAGTCAGCATGATATATCTAAAGCTAATGTTGGTTTACCTTCATTTACGGAATTAATGACAGGTATTAGAGGAATAGGCGTACATGAATTTACAGAAAAAGATATTGTTAGAGCCAAGATCCTTCAAGAAGTCGTAAAGAGATATGACAAGTGGAAGGAAAACCACGAACCTAAATAAACATTTCATTAAATGTGTGTATAACTCCTATAAAACTTAATATGGAGAAAGCAAAACACATCTTACTTAAAGGAAGCTATAACGCTGATACGAATATCGTTGAGGTTGGAATAGATGAAGCAGGCAGAGGAGCTCTAGCAGGACCAGTTACTGTCTCAGCTGTTATTATGCCACATGGATTTAGTCATCCTTTGGTTAAAGATTCTAAATTATTAAACGAAGCTCAAAGAAAGGAAGCTAGAGAAATAGTATTAGATAACGCAATTGCGTATAGCGTTCAACATATAGATATTGAAACTATAGAATCTACTAATATATTAAAGGCTACTCTTTTAGGAATGAAAGAATGTCTAAACAATATTAATAAATCTTTTAATTTTATTTTAGTAGATGGAGATCAATTTCATGGATATGAAGGAATACCCTTTAAAACTGTAATAGGAGGAGATAATAAATATAGCTCAATTGCAGCAGCATCTATTCTTGCTAAAACAAGTAGAGATATGTTAATGAAAGAATTAGATGAAGAAACTCCAGGATATGGATGGAATTCCAATAAAGGTTATGGGACAAAACAACACATAACAGCTATAAAGGAAATGGGAGCAAGTGATGTCCACCGACCTTCTTTCATCTCACATCTATTAACTACAACAGGTCAATTATTTTGAGAGGGTTAATTCTCGGAATGTTGCTTTTCTTAGGAGGGCAGGTTCTAATTTGGTTTCAAACCAACGGACAATTTCTAAATAAATGGGCAAAAGATCATCCATGGATAATATCAATCATAGGAGGTACGATAATCTCTTATATGTTTATTAGAGCAACTGCTTTAATTGCAGGACATTATGATGGATTACTTTGGCCAGGTAGATTTATTGGATTTTCAATGGGTATAACTTCTTTTGCATTCTTAACATGGTGGTTAATGGGAGAAGGCATTAATACGAAAACTACAATATGTGTAATTTTAGCATTGGCTATTATTAGTATACAACTATTTTGGAAATAAACTAAAGTACATAATATCTAGATTTATAGGATATATAAAGTATGAAACATCTAATGACATTTGAAAAATATTACGGTTACGAAGATTTTAATCGTAAATGGGGTTCTCCTGAAGAAATGATGGAAGAAGTGGAATGGGTTCTTTCCCGATTACTACCTAAAAAAGATATGATAAAATCTATAGAAGATTCTTCTACTGACAAGGGTATTAAATTTACGGTTACTCTAAAATCCAAAGACATATTACATTTATATAAGATCAGCCAATTTAGATTTCAAGAAAATCAAGGATGGGAATATTACTTTAATAAAAAGAAAGTTAGCTTTAACGATTTAAAATCAGATCTTGAAAAGAGTAACATGTCAGACTTAGAAGTATTCTTAAAGTACTTTAAATCATATGACTTCTACGCACAATACATCGACGATGGAGGACAGTATAAATCTGCTGTAAATAACAACGATTCTATTGTAAATAGATTTAATGATTTATCATCTTCAGATAAAAAGAAGGCTAAGAAAGAATTACTTAAACACTTTAAGTCAGCTTACAAGAGCAAAGACATTATTGATCAGGTAAACTCTACCTTTAAATCATAGCTCTCTAAAAATAACCTGAACTCATCGGGTTTTAATATGACTATTTACGTAGCACCTCCAAGAGGAACAAAAGAAAAAGAGGCAATACGTCTCTGGCTTTCAAATTACAATCACGAAATAATCTGGTTAGACCTTAGACGTAAAGTCAAAGGACCTTTATTGTTATGTGGAGGAGCAGACATAGGTAAAGATGAAGATCGAGATTCACGTGAATTCGTATGGATCAAACAGGCTTTAGATTCTAACAATAGAATACTAGGAATATGTCGAGGAATGCAAATATTAAATCATTACTTCGGAGGAAATGTTGAAGACTTAAATTACTCTATAGTCGAAGATCATAAAGCTGCTGACTTTTCAGAAAACATCGATCATAGCGGAAAGCCATCTCAATTCCATACAGTTGAAGATCTAAACGGAATAATGACTAAAGTTAATTCTAGGCATCATCAGCATTGTAACATATTAGCTAAGAATTTTAAAGCTACTCACATGTCATATCCTACATATAATGTAATAGAAGGATTTGAAGACTTAGACAAAATGATATGGGCAGTACAGTGGCATCCCGAAAAGATGGAATCAGAAGATAATGAATTTCCATTAAATAAACTTTTTTTGAAAATAAACAGCTAAAAGTTTTTTTATCTCAGAATTTTTGCTTATATTAGTATAGTAATTAAAAACAAACAATAACTATGCCAATACCTAAAATTTACAAACACGGAATCGAAATTACTAAACCTTGGTCTACTGAGATGTATGACTATAATAATGAGGTTAGAGAGTACATGATTAAAGAAATTAAAAAATGTATTAACTCATTAGAAGATAAAGATACTGCAAATCAACTTGCAAGAATAATTAACCCCTCTACCTATGGTGATGGATTTGATATTGTAGAAATTAAAGCGGATCTACTAAATAATGCTGAACATTATGAAAACTATTGGTTAGCAGAAATATGGGATGATCTTATTGATAGTGATTGGGTTTTACCTAAATTCACTGGAACAGGTAATGAAGTTAACCACATTATCGGTTTTGAATCTAAAGAAGAGATTCTAGAACTAAGAGCTAAATTTTCAAACTTAAAAAAATAAGAAATGATTAGGAAAAAAGAAAAACAATTAGGTCCAATGATTATAGATTTAACAGGACCAGATGGCAATGCATTTGCACTACTAGGTTTAGCAAATAAGCTATCTAAAAAATTCGGTATTAAAAACCCAGTAGATGAAATGCAAAAGGGTGATTATGAACATTTAATAAAAGTGTTTGATAATGCATTCGGTGATTTTGTAATTTTAGAACGATAATGGAAGATAAAGGAGATAAAGGTAAAAAATTAAAAGAAGTAAACCTGACATTACAAGAATGGTTAGATGCACTTCGTATGCCTACTCCAGTGAGAAATAAGAAAAAGTATCGAAGAAAAAACAAGCATAAAAACAAAGAAGATTAAAATAAACAGTAAAAAGTTTTTTTATCTCAGATTTTTTACTTATATTAACCCTGTATTAATAAATAAAAATAACACATGAAATTAGAATCAATTAAAGCAAACGGAATTAGTTGGTATGAACCTGCTAAATCTATTATCCCACATCTTACTACTCAAATTGGAATCTTTAAAATGAGACATCCAGAAAAAGATATTTTCGAAAAGTTCGAAGATGGTGAATATTTTTCAGGAAGGCGATTTAACGATAATGGAGATGTAGCAATTAGAATTGCAGGTGCAATTGTTAAACAAGCACAGGACGAATATATCTATTCAAACATGGGCCGTAATTCAATGTCATCTGAGGAAACTCTTTCTCTTTTAGAAGGTATTATTAGCGCATGGTTTGACAGCCTCTCCGCTTCCGAAATTGATATACTTATTATCGACGGACTTAAATGCTGTGCAGAAACAGATCATTGGTATGAATTTGAAAAACAATGGGACTAATGATGTCAATGTATGAACGCATTGCTAGAATCGAAGGCACGACACATGTTGTAAGAATCGAAGATAGTGTAGTGTACAGGCAAAATGGATTTGAGGTAATAGGTAATAACTTATTTGTTCAAACCGAAGACAGATTGTTATTTATGGATTATGACGTGTTTACATTAGAAGAAGCATGTATGGCCGAAAGAACAGTTAAAGAAGTAAAAAATAAACTTAATACAAACTCTTAATATAAAATACATGGCAGCAGACTACGGATATTGTTGTATCAACATGACTCTTAAACAAGAATCAAACATATATGTTGGTAGAAAAATGATTAAAAGAACCTTCATGGCTAAGGGTATTAAATACGCATCAGAACTTGCAGTATTAAATATCAAAGACATGATAGAAATTATAAAGTGGAATTATAAAAATGACATAACAATGTATCGTATGTCAAGTAACCTATTTCCATGGATGTCAGAATACGAATTATCTGAACTTCCTGACTACGAAAAAGTATGTAATCTAATGAAAGGTGCAGGTAAACTTGCTAAACAATATGGCCAACGATTGACATTCCATCCAGGTCCATTTAATGTTCTTGCTTCTCCGAATGAAAAGGTAGTTATCAAAGCTCTTAAAGATTTACGTCAACATGGCGAAATAATGGATATGCTTGATTTACCACAAACTCCTTATGCCGCTATCAATATTCACATTGGCGGAACTTACGACGATAAAGAAGCCACTAAGAAAAGGTTTGCTGACAATTTCAAGCGACTTACTCCAAGTGCAGCGAATCGCCTAGTTATAGAAAACGATGACAAAACAGCACAGTATTCTGTACAGGATTTATATGACATACATCTACTAACAGGTAAAACTCCAATCACATTTGACTATCATCATCACTGGTGTTACGAAGATCCAATGCCAGAAAAAGAAGCTCTAGAACTTGCTGCTAAATCATGGCCTAAAGGAATTCGTCAACTATGTCACTATTCTTCATGTAAACAAATACACGAAGATGCTACACAAGGCAATAAACGTGCACATGCCGATTACGTATATGACCATATTGAAACATACGGAATGGATCTTGATATTGAATTAGAAGCAAAGGCTAAAGAACTTGCTCTTCAACGATACAGGAAGGAGTTTATAAAGGAGCTCGTTCTATCATAGATATATAAGTTATGAAGTTTATTAAAACATTTGAAGATTGGAATGGAGTTTCTCCAGAATTAAAGGCTCATATCGAAGAAGGATTAGATCTTACTAATTCATTCTTTCGCTTAGGAAGCGATGCATACTCTGAATTATTTGAAGAAGTAAAGCAATATTGGGATAAAAACAACATCATCTTAAAAGGTCCCTCAGGTTGGATGGCTAAGAACCTAGAAATAGGAACTAAGGCAGTCTATAAACCTAGAGGCGGAAATCAAAAGAATGTAAAACTAGATTCACCAAAAAGAGGTGGAAATAAGAAATTCATAGTTTTCAGAAATAGCGGAAGAACTGATAAGGAAGGAAACATCGTTGCTAAGAAATTAGAATGGGGAGATCCTTCATCTACTATTAAAAACGACGACCCGGGAAGAGCAGCTAATTTTTGGGCTCGACATGGTTGTGATAAAATGGCTAAGATGGATCCAACTAAAGCCGGTTTTTGGGCATGCTATGGACCTACTCTTTTCGGAAAACAACTTGGTATTAAAAGCGACAAACCATGGTAGATAAAGATTGTGGATGTAAGAGTTGTGGATGTGCCGAAATGTCCATGGAAGAAATGATATCCATGGTCGATGACAAAACATTACCCTTTACAGAGACGATTATTTCAGAAAATGAAATCACCAGAGAGTTCCTACCAAATCAACCTGAACATCTTTTTAAATGGCACTTCGACGAAGAAGATAGAATTATAGAAGCCTTAAATGAAAACGACTGGAAGTTCCAGTATGATAATAAGCTTCCTATAGAATTAAAAGGATATATAGAGATAAAGGCAGGGGTTTACCACAGAATCATACCGGGTAAAACTCCACTAAAGGTCCTAATAAAAAAGAATTAAAAATTCAATGAAAAACGTACACAAATTTAACGAGTTCGTTAACGAATCTGAAGTAGTTAATGAAGTAAACCCTAACCAACTAGCTTCTGGACTAAACCCTAATAGAGAGATGGAGAAAGAGATTGTTAAAAAGCAAGCAAGCAAAGAGGAGTTAATGGATATGCGAGTTAATATGTTAAGGTTAATGAAGGCATTCAAAAACCTTGGATTCTCAAAGAAAGAGGTTGCTAGGTACTTTGAAGAAGAAGTAAAATCTAAAATGAAAAACACATACTAATGAAAAACGTAGAATCATTTAAACAATTTAACGAAAACAGCCAAACGCCTTTAAACGAAGGTAATGGACAAACACTTAAAGAATTTGGAGATCTTTTAGCTTTACTTAGAGATGATACACTAGCTATAGAAAAATCTATTGGAGAAATGGATGGTAAAAAAGCTAGAACTTTACAAAAACAAATAACTACTCTTTATAATAGTTTATTTAAATTAGATGAATCAGTCAACGAAGCTAAATCTATTAGCAGAGACGATATGATGGATTGGATTGGAAAATCTATGAGAATTGCTGGAACATCAGAAGACTTTAACGGAAGCCCAGGAGGTATTTGGGTTTCAGGAGAAGATTCTGACGAATATAAAGGTAATCTAATTTATTCTTATTATGCAGAAGGAAAATCATTTGAACTAGGAGTAAATGTTAAATGGGAAAAAGAACTTAATAAAAGAGGATGGTATAGTGAATGGTATGATGCTGGAACTATACAAATTTGGGAAATATAACATGAAACATATAAAATTATTCGAAGACTTTTTAAATGAAATTGGTGACGGTGGTGCTAAAAAATATAAAACAGTATTTAGCGAAGAAACTAAGGAACACGAAATTCATAAATTCAAGACAGAGACACAAGACTATCAGGTCTATTTTGAGTTTCAAGAAGACTGGACAAGAGAAGGAGAATCACTTGAAATGGTTATAGAATTTTCAGT
>MDSY01155343.1_pt1 | contig 11633 bp, 11 predicted proteins | sample 811131 | NCBI WGS metagenome assembly MDSY01 (sample SAMN05326643, study PRJNA326480) | marine metagenome | isolation source: seawater | place: Atlantic Ocean: South West | collected 2010
CGCTTAATATTGGTCAGAAAAAAATTCTTAATTATTTAAAAATAAAGAAATGCATTGAAATAATTAAAGTTGAGAAAAAAAAACAAACTCTTCATAGAAATGAAGTATTAGTTAAAAAAATTATTCAAAATTATAAAGTTAGAAAAGATATGAGTCAAAAATCAAAAAAATTAATGAAAAGTGACGGTATAAAAATATTAATTGAGAATATTTTTAAATTTTATAATAAAAATGAAAAATAATAATTATCAACAAAAAGTTTGGGAGAATGATTTTGGTAAAAAATATACATTAAGAAGTACTTCATATTCCAATTGGGTTAAAGTGTACAAAGAAAGATTTAATTTAACAAAAGAACAAATTAATAGTAATTTTTTAAAAAAAATTCCAAAATCATCAAAAATTTTAGAAGTTGGGTGTAACATTGGAAATCAACTTAAATGCTTATATAAAATGGGGTATAAAAATCTGTATGGTGTGGATGTACAAAAAAGATGTATTATTGAAATAAAAAATAAAAAAAAATTTATTAAATCATTTGTTGCTTCTGCTTATAACTTACCATTTGATGATAATTATTTTGATTTAGTTTTTACTTCTAATGTATTAATTCATATTCCACCTAAAAAACTTAATTCTGCAGTTGATGAAATTATTAGAACTTCATCAAAATGGATATGGGGTTTTGAATATTATTCAAAAAAATATAAAAAAGTAATTTATAGAAATCACGATAATTTATTATGGAAGGGAGATTTTTCAAAATTTTTTACTAAAAAAAAGAATTTAAAAATTATAAAAGAAAAATTATTTAGAAGTTTATTGGTTAAAAAAGAAATTGATAAAATGTATTTAATTAAAAAAATTTAGAATTTCGATAGTGATAAAAAAAAATTATATTATAACAGCACATCAACCAGCTTATTTGCCTTGGTTAGGGCTTTTTCATAAAATTGCATTAGCTGATAAATATGTTTTTTTAGATCAAGTTCAATATGTTCCAAAAACATGGATTAATAGAAATTATATTAAAAATGAATCAGGAAAATTATTATTAACTTTACCTGTATTAACTAAAGGCCACTTAAAATCAAAAATAAGCGATATTTTAATAAATAATAATTTACCGTGGAAAAGAAAGCATTTTAATTCAATTAGATCTTTTTATTCAAAATCAAAATATTTTAATAAATACATTGGTTTTTTCGAGGATATTTATTCTAAAGAATGGAAGTCGTTATCTGAAATTACTAGTAAGATGTTGATTGGTTTTTTGTCTTTATTAAAAATAAAAACTGAAATTAGTTTTAATGATGATTATTTTTTTAAAGGAAAAAATAATTCTTTAATTATAGATATGTGTAAACAATTAAATGGAAACGTATATATTTTTGGTGAACTAGGAGCTAATTATGTAAATAAGGAAGAATTTAGAAAAAATGATTTAAAAATATATTTTCAAAAATATATTCATCCTGAATATTTTCAACCAAATGGAAATTTTGAAAATAATATGAGTATAGTAGATTTATTATTTAATTGTGGTGAAGATAGCTCTGAAATTATTTTTGAGAATAATGTTTCTAAAAAAGATTTAATAAAAAAATTTAATTAATATTATGGCAGAATTTAAAATTGGAGAAAAAAAAATTGGGGATAATAACCCATGTTTTATTATTGCTGAGGTTGGAGCCAATCATAATGGAAATATTAATTTAGCGAAAAAGTTAATAATTCAAGCAAAAAAAATTGGTGCTGATTGTGTAAAGTTCCAAACATATAAAACAGAAGAATTTTGTGCTGATAAAAAAAAGAAGTTTTCATATTTTAGTAAAGGAAAAAAGGTTACTGAAAGTGAGTTTAATATGTTTAAAAGATTAGAATTTAATGATAATGAATGGAAAGAAATATTTAATTTTTGTTTAAAACAAAAAATTATTTTTTTTACAACTATTCAAGATCAACCAAATTTAGATTTAATGTTAAAATTAGGAATTAAAGCAATTAAAGTTGGATCAGATGATTTTGATTTCAAAATAAATCATCTTAAATATGCTAAAACTGGCCTTCCTCTTATTTTATCTAGAGGAATGTCAACTTTAAGTGATATTGATAAAACAATTAATAATTTAAAATCATATACAAATAAATTAGCGATATTACATTGTGTTTCAGAGTATCCAGTAGAACCAAGTAATTTAAATTTACAACAATTAACAACGTTAATTAATTTATATCCAAAAGTGATATGGGGTTTTTCTGATCATAGTATGACTAACCATGCATCATGTGCAGCAGTAACTCTTGGTGCAAAAATAATTGAAAAGCATTTTACATTAGATCATAATTTAGCAGGTCCAGATCATTGGTTCTCAGCAAACCCAGAAGAAATGAAGAGTTTAATTAATGACATTAGAATAACTGAGAATGCAATAGGATCGTCTGTAGTTGAACCAACAAAAAATGAGTTTAAATCAAAATTAATAATGAGAAGAAAAATTGTTGCTAAAGATGATTTAGAAAAAGGAACAGTATTAAATATTAATAAAGTTTATTTTAAAAGAGTTGACAAAGGTTTATCTATAGATGAATGGGATAAGATAAAAGGAAAAAAAATTAAAAAAAATTTGAAAAAGAATGCTGGTATTAGTTTTAATGATATAGATTTTTAATAGTTCCTAAAATTGAAAAATTTATTTTTTGAAATCACAGAATTTAGAAATTTCTCTAAATTGAAAACAGAAAAAAAACAAATAGTTTTTTATTCTGAAAATCCAAGCCAATGGGATTTTTATGAAAATATTATTAAATTATTAATTAAAAAAAACACTATTTGTTATATCACATCTTCTAAAGAAGAATTTAAGAAAAACAAGATTAAAAATAAAAATTTCTTCAAATTTTATTTGGGCTCAGGAATTATTAGAACAATTTTTTTTTCTACATTAAAATCTAAGATTTTAGTAATGTCTTTACCTGATTTAAATAAATTTCATATTAAAAGATCTAAATATCCAGTTTTTTATATTTTTATTCCACATAATTTGTTAAGCACTCATATGATTTTTAGAAAAAATGCTTTTGATCATTACGATAGTTTTTTTTCATCAGGCGAACATCAAAATAAAGAAATAAGAGAAAGTGAAAATATATATAAAACAAAAAAAAAAGAATTAGTAAATTTTGGATGTTGTAGATTAGATAAAATTATTAAATTAAATTCAGAGTATAAAAGGAAAAGAAACGAGGGAATTACAGTACTGATTTCACCATCTTGGGGTAAGAATGGTTTGTTAGAGTCAAACTCTATAGAATTAATAAAATCAATAATAAAAAATAAAATAAAAATTATTTTGAGACCGCACCCAGATACAATCAGATTAAATCCAGAAAGTATAAATAAATTAACTAAAACATTTAAAAATAATAAATATTTTATATTAAAGCCTGATATTTCTTCTATAGATGATTATTTTGAGGTAGATTTGATGATAAGTGATTGGTCTGGATCAGCATTTGAATTTGCTTTTGGGACATTAAAACCTGTAATTTTTGTTAATATGCCAAAAAAAATTAATAATCCTGACTATATAAAATTTAAAAATAAACCTATTGAAATAGAAATGAGAAAAAAAATAGGAAGTGTAGTTGAAAGAAAGGATATAAATAAAATACCTTTTTTAATAAAGGATTTAATTAAAAATGAAAAAAAATGGAAAAAAAAGATTTTAAATCTTAGAGATAAGGAATTTTTTAATATTAATAAAAGTGGCAAAGTAGGAGCAGAATTTATTCTAAAAAAAATTAATGAAGAAAATCATAATTACTAACAGTCAGTATTTAGAAGCTTTGAATCTTCAAAATGGAACATTTTTACCTGTAAAGCATTTTATGAATAAGAAAGAGTTTTATTCAGTTATAAATAATATGAAATTATTAAATGGACAAATATTTCCATTACCAATTTTTTTTAATATTAATAAAAAACAAAAAAAAAGTATAGAAAATCAAAAATTAATTTATTTATTTTTTAAAAATGAAATAGTTGGAAAACTTTATATAAGCGAAATTTTTACTTGTGATAAAAATAAAATTATAAAAAAATTATATGGAACTAAAAGTTTGAAGCATCCAGGAGTAAAATCTTTTTTAAAAATGGGAGACTTCTTTCTTGCAGGAAAAGTTGAAATATCTAAAAAAAATAAACTGAATTTTCATAAACTTGATTTAACTCCTACCAAAACAAAAGAAATTTTTAAAAAGAAAAAATGGAAAACTGTTATTGGTTTTCAAACAAGAAACATACCTCATTTAGGTCATGAATTTATTCATAGAAATGCAATGAAGAAATATGATGGATTGTTTATACATCCTCTAGTTGGCGAAAAAAAAAATGGTGATTTTAGCATGAATGCTATTAATAAATCTTATCAATGTTTAATTAAGAAATTTTATCCTAAAGATAAAGTTTTTTTTAGTTTTTTGACAACTAGTATGAGATACGCTGGACCTAGAGAAGCAATCTTTCATTCAATTATAAGAAAAAATTTTGGATGCACACACTTTATAATTGGGAGAGATCATGCAGGCGTAGGAAATTTTTATAAGAAATATGATGCGCATCACTTAGCAAAAAAATTAAAAAAAAAAATGAAAATAATTTTATCTTTGGTTAAAGGCCCTTTTTTCTGTAAAAAATGTAATAAAATTACTGATGAAGATTCATGTTCTCATAAAAATAAATTTGTAGTTGAAATTGATGGTACGAAAATTAGAAAAGATTTAAAAATGAAAAAAAATACTCAAATTAAATTTTTAAGAAAAGAAATACAAGACTCTATCAAGAAAACAAGTTATTTTATTTAATATATCGTATATGACACAAGTTAAAATTATATGCACTATTGGACCAGGATCTAATAATACACAAACCTTAATAAATTTAGAAAAATTAGGAATGAATATTATTAGATTAAACGGATCACATAATACTTTAGATTGGCATAAGAAAACTATAAGTGTAATTAGAAAAACATTGCCAAATATTCCAATAATTTTTGATATTCCAGGAACAAAAATTAGGTTAGGTGAATTTAAAGATAAAACATTAAAAATTAATGAAGAAATTGTTTTAACTTTCAATAAAAAATATAAAGGAAGTGAAAAATTAGTTATAAATTATCAAAATATTCTAAAAAAAATAAAAATTAATAAAAGAATATTTATTGATGATGGAAAAATTATTTTAAAAATAAAAAAAAAAATAGGAGATGATTTAATATGCAAGTCACTCGTTAATGGAATTATTTTGAAAAACAAAGGAATTACTTTTGAGTCTGTAAAATTAAAAAATACTAATTTAATATCTGCTAAAACTAAAAAATATATATCTTTTGCAAAAAAAAATGATTTAGACTTTTTAGGTTTAAGTTTTACTAAATCCGATATTCATATAATGGAAATAAAGAAAATTCTTAAAAATGATACTGTAAAAATAATTGCTAAAATTGAAGATAATGATGGTTTAAAAAATCTAACTAAAATTTTAAAAGTAACAGATGGAATATTAATTGATCGTGGAGATCTTTCATCAAGTAAAAATATGGATAATATAACAATTTTACAAAAACAAATTTTAAAAGATTCAAATAAATATTCAGTACCATCAATTATTGGAACTGGTTTACTTAACTCAACCATAGATGGTCTTTTTCCATCAAAATCTGAAATTTCTGATATTACAAACGCTGTTTATGATGGCTGTTCTGCAATTATGTTATCTAATGAAACAGTAGATCGAGTATCAGCAGAAAAATCAGTAAAATTTTTAAAAAAGATTTTAGACTCAACTTTAAATATTAATAATAAAAATAAGCAAACTCAGTTAGAAAATGTATCAAATGAATTAAGTTTTTTTGCAAAGGAAATTTGTGCAAATTTACCAATTACTAAAATTGTTGCAATTACTTTAACTGGCTATGCAGCAAGAATAATCTCTCATAGAGGAGTAAAACAAAAAATTTTAGCTGTAACTAATAATAAAAAAAGAGCTAAATCTTTTAACTTGATTAAAAGCACTGAAGGTATTTATTTAAATATAAAATTTTCTTATAAATCAACAGATCACATAATAAAAGCACTTAAAGAATTATGGTTAAAAAATAAAATTAAGAATTCAGATGTTTTATTGGTTTTAGCAGTTGGATATCCAAAAAAAGGAAATAAAATGAATCTAATGCAAGTTCATAAAGTTCTAGATTTAATGGATACGTTTAGATGGAAAAAAAATAAATAAATATATTTTAAGTATTAACTATAATAAGTCTTAATTTTTTATAATTTTATATGTTTTTTGTAATTTATTTTTTAACTTTTTACTTAATTTTTATTGATAGCGCTTTCGCTTATCTTGATCCTGGATCTGGAAATTATATTATACAATTAATAGTTGCGTTTTTTGCTTCAATATTTGTTTCTGTAAAAATTTTTTGGCAAAAAATAAAATTCTTTATTTATAATTTAAGAAATAAAAAGAAAAATAAAAAAAAATAAAAAAAATATTTTATTTTAAATCTTGTGCCTTCAAAAAATAATTTAATTCTTTTTTTATCAACATCCATTCCTTTTTTAAGTTATGTTGGTACTAATTTACAACAATTATATTATTATGATTTTGTAGATCTTTTTAAATATTTTATATTATTTTTTATTTTTATTTTTTTATCTTGTAAATTTTTATCTAAAGTAAATTTTTTAAAAAATAAAAATTTAGAAATTACAATTGCTTATTTTGTATTAATTTTTTTTAATTATAACTCATTACAATTAATTTTTAGAGATATTCTTAATCTAAGTGAGTTTAGGTATGTTTCTTTCATTTCTTGGCTGTTATTACTTGCGTTAGTTATTTACAAATTTACTTTTTTATCAATTAAAAAAAATATTATAAATTTTTCATATAAATTTTTTTCTATTTTTTTTATAATTTCTTTTATTTTTTTATTTATAAATTTTTTAACTTTAAAAAAATATGAAGATTTCAATTATGAAAATTACAACCAATTTATTGAAGAAAATATTAAATTAGGTTCAACAAAATTAAATAATGTTTATTACATTCTTTTAGATTCTTACCCTAGACAAGATATTTTGGAAAAAGATTTTAATTTTGATAATTCAGAATTTTTGAAAAATATGAATAATATTGGATTTGAAAACTTATCTAATTCTATGACTAATGTACCGAGTACACATCTCAATCAAACATTAGTTTTTGATATGAATTTGAAAAGAGTTAATAATTATATCAAAAATATTAAGGAAACTGATATCGGTGTTCCAAAAGAATTTTCAGATTGGAAATACGGCCATACAATCGTACACAAAATTTTCCATGAATTAGGTTATTTAAATTTTGTTTCTTTTGATACAACTTTTAGAGGGACACCTTGTAGGATTAAAGATTTATCAAGTACCGGTTTTGACAAATGTATTAGTCAAAAAGCTATTTTAAGAGAACTTGAAATTAATTTTTTAAAAAATACTCCATTTATCGATATTCTTGGAAAATTTTTTCCATCTTTTTTTAGTTATCTTTTTTTATATCCAAAAGATATAACTAAAAATTTAGAAAGTATAATACCAAAAGATAAGAGTATTTTTTATTATTCACATATTATGATACCTCACCCACCACCTAAATATGATGATTATTGTAAAATAAGAACAGAAATTTTTGAAATGAATATAACTAGTAATGTTTCTGATGAAGCAAAAAAAGGTGTTATTCAAGATATTAGATGCCTCAATTCTGAAGTTTTAGAACTTTCTAAAAAAATTATAAGTTTAGATCCAAACGCGATAATTATTTTTCAAAGTGATAATGGATGGCCATTTAATAAATATCCAATGGATCATTTTAATATTAATATTTGGAAAGTTCCTAAAGAATGTAAAAAAATGTTAAAAGACGATTTTACTAATGTAAATACTTTTAGAGTTGTTTTTAATTGTTTGGAAGTTTCAAATTTCAACCTTAGACCAAATCAACTAATAAATTATTAAGTTTTTTAAATTTAAAAATCAAAATTTTTAAAAAAATAATTAATAAGTTTAATTATTATGAATTCTCATAAGAAATTAGAAAAAATTACTTTATACCCTAAAAATATGAAAATTAATTCAAATGGGATAAAAGATTTTTTTTGGCCTGTAAAAAATAAAGAAGTAAAAGAATTTAGAAATATTCTTATAAAAGAAGTTTCAAATTTTTTAAAAGATAAAAAAAATATTGGATCTATTATTTTGAACATTCCATATATTATGAAAGATATAATTAATTTATTTATAGCAAAAAAATTTGCTTATTATTTATCTTCATCATATAAAAATAAAAAAACAGGTTCTAATTTTGTAGACCAAATAAGATTTAATAAAAAAATTTCTTTACCAATAGAAATTAGAATTATTTTAAATGGTTTAAGAAAAAGAAATTATTTAAAAACTAAAATAAAACAAATTCAAAATGTTGTAGAGAATAAAAATTTTAATTATATAAAAAAAGAAAAAATTAAAGAAAATCATATAATTACTTTTTCTAATAATTTATTGATTAAAAAGAAAAGCCAAGAACTTTCAAATAAAGTAAGAATAAAAACAAGCCATTTTCAAGATTGGTTTCCTTCAGGAAAAATAATTTTAAAGAAAAAAAAGAAAAGAAAAGAAATAATTTTGCTTTATAAAATCGTATTAAATCTTATGAAAAAATATAAATTAAAGTTTAATATTAGTGAAAAAGATTATCTTTTTAATTTATTTTATAATTGGGATAGAATAACAAATTTTTTTTTAGAAAAATTAGATGAAAATAAAATTTTTTTACCAAAAACTCTTTGGGTAGGGTCATCAGGGATATTTTATAATCGAGTTTTTGCATATGCAGTAAAAAAAAATGGTGGAAATGTTTATGGGTTTGATCATGGAAGTAGTTCTGGAATAATAAAATCATCAACAAAAAATTTATTAGAATTTCCACATGTTGATTTTTATTACACATTTAGTTCAGGTATGGCTAAAGCTTTACAGAAAAATTTTAAAAAGAATATTTTTAACAAAAAATTTAATAAAAAAAATATTTTAAATATAAAGATAAATAAAATTAATTCTATAATTAAGAAAAAAAGAAAAAAAGATATAAACAATATTTTATATGTCCCTCGTATTTATGCCGGTGATAGATTTGTTTTGGGTTATGATCATTATCATTCTGATATTGTTTATGCTGATTGGCAAATTAAATTAATAAATACTTTAAATTTATTAGACTTAAAAATAAATATAAGGCCACACCCAGAAAGTCATTCTATATTTCCTTTAGAATTGTCGAAGAAATTAAATGTTGAATATTGTTCAAAAAATTCTTTTAAAGAAGAAATCATAAAATCAGACATATTATTATTTGATTGCGTGCAAACAAGTGCATTTTTTGATGCAATTTCAACAAATATTCCAATTGTTTTTTTAAATATTAATGAATTAGAAATAAATAAACATGCTCTTGATTTAATAAAAAAAAGATGTGGTTATGTTAGTTGTAGTTTTGATAAAAATAATCGTTTAAAAATAAATAAATTGAGAATTAAAGAGGAAATAAATAAATCAATTATGATCAGTAAAAATATTAAATTTTATAATCATTACTTTAATTAATTTTAACGAATTTTTAATTATAAAAATGATAAAAAAAATTGTTAAGTATTTAATAGTTAATTTTTGTCCAAAAATTATATTTTTATGGTTAGTTTTTAATATAAAAAATTATAAAAAGAAAAAAGGACAGATTAATGTTTTAGTTTTTTCACAAGAAAGATGGGAAGAGGATTTGAAAATTATTGGATCTTTTAATGATGTAAATCTTATATTTCTGCCATCAAGAAAAGTTGAAATCATTAATGCTTTAATAAGAAATCAATCTATTAAAGAAAAATCTAATAAAAAATTATTAATAGATTTAATTAATTTTTTAGTAAAGAAAAGAAATATTGATATTGCAGTAAGCTGTTCTTGTTTATATAAAAGAGAAAAAATCTGGGCAGAGACTTTTACCCAATTAAACTTACCTTTTGTTGCTTGGCATAAAGAATTTACATTAATAAGAAAAGAGGATACTAAAAAAATTATTAAAAATATCAAAAGAAAATTTGAAAGATTTAAAGGTGCACTTGTTTGTTGTAATAATAATACTGCAAAAAAAATTCTTTCAGAAAGTAAAATTATGGATAAAAAGAAAATAAAAATTACTGGATTAATAAGAGCAGATCATTTATTTAAAAAAGAAATAAACTTATTTAGATCTACTAAAAAATCTATTGTTTTTTTCTCTTTTGGTCATACTACTGGTCCTTTTTTTCCAACAAAAAAAACTTTATATGAAAATAGAGATCATTATTTTAGCAAAAATAATAATGAAGGTTTTATTAACTTATTTAATTCAACACATTTAATTTTTATGAAAAAAGCTTTATTACATCCGAACATAGATTTTTTTATAAAACCAAAAAATCCAAATCCAGGATGGATAAAGGAAATTAAACTGGTTGCTCAAAAAAAACTTAACTGTAATTTTAATGAAATTAAAAATTGTCATATAGTTCATGATAACGCTTATAATTTGATGAAAAATTCATCAGCTAACATATGTTTTAATTCTACAACTTTAATTGAATCAGTATTAAGTGAAAAGAATACAATTATACCTTTGTATTTTGAGGCAAAAAACCAACATTCAGATCAAGTATATTTTAAAAAATATTTAGACTTATTCTCTGTTGCAAATAGTGAAAGTGATTTTGAGAATTTAATCGAGAAATCTTTGTCAGAGAAAAAATTAAAACAAATTAATAACTCTTTGCTTAAGAAATTATGTAAAGAAAATTTAGGTAATAATGACGGGCAAAGTGGTAAACGATTTGTAGAAACTTTGAGAAGTTTGACATAATTTTATGCAAAAAGAAGTTACTATTATTGATTATGGCTTAGGTAATATTAAGTCTCTTTATAATGCTTTTGAATATTTAGGTGCAAAAGTTAATATAACAAATGAGATTTCAAAAATTAAAAAGAGCAAAAAAATAATACTACCAGGAGTCGGCTCTTTTGATGCAGGAATGAATTTATTAAACAAAAAAAATATCGTAGAAATTCTTAATACTTTAGTAATAGAAAAAAAAATTCCTTTTTTAGGAATTTGTCTTGGAATGCAATTTCTTATGGATAAAAGTGAAGAGGGAAATAATAATGGTTTTGGATGGATAAAAGGAATATGTAAAAAATTCGATATTAACAATAATAAATTACCAGTACCCCATATAGGATGGAGTAAAACCAATATATATTTAGAAGGTAAAATTTTTGAATCTCTAGGACCTGAATCTTATTTTTATTTTGTACATAGTTTTTATATTCCATCAGAAACTATTAAAAAAAATAATCCTAAAAGTTTAACTAATTATGGCTCTAATTTTTTATCAGCGTTTGAAATAGAAAATATTTGGGCATGTCAATTTCATCCAGAAAAGTCACAGATGGCAGGATTAAAATTATTAAGTAATTTTTTAAGATTTAATTAATGATAA
>MDSY01146216.1_pt1 | contig 11631 bp, 11 predicted proteins | sample 811131 | NCBI WGS metagenome assembly MDSY01 (sample SAMN05326643, study PRJNA326480) | marine metagenome | isolation source: seawater | place: Atlantic Ocean: South West | collected 2010
ACCAATTTCAACATGTCCTCCTAGAGTAGCAAGATTCGACAAAATAACATTATCACCTACCAAACAGTCATGTGCAACATGACTTGAAGCCATTAGTAAAACATTTGATCCTAGTTCTGTTCTGCCTAATGCTTTCGTTCCTTTATTTATGGTCACAAATTCTCTTATCGTAGTATTGTCGCCTATTATAGTACAAGTTTTTTCATTATCAAATTTTAAATCTTGAGGTATTTCACCTATAGAACTAGAATGAAAAATTTTGCATTTTTTACCAATTGTAGTATCACCAGCAATCGTTACATTATTACCAATGTAGCAATCATCACCGATTTTTACATTCTTCCCAATCACTGAAAACGGACCAATCTTTACATTTAAACCTAATTCTGTTGTTTTTTCAACAATCGCAGTTGAGTGAATTAAAGTAGAAATATTATTCTCGAAATCTATCTACAAGATTAGCTGAAAATAATGCTTCAGCAACTATTTCATTTTCAACTTTGCAAATTCCCTGAAATTTGCAGAGGTTTAATTTTTTTTTTGCTAGGGTCATATACACCATTAATTGATCACCTGGGATAATTGGCTTTCTGAATTTTGCTTTGTCTACTGCTGAAAAAAACATATTTGTAGACAGAGGGTCTGCAACTTGACTTAGCATTAGGAATGAACCAGCCTGTGCCATTATTTCTAATGATAAAACCCCTGGCATAAGTGGTTTCCCAGGGAAATGGCCTTGAAAGAAATGTTCATTAATAGTCAAGTTTTTTAAGGCAATAAGAGATTCTCCCGGCCGTGTGATTTCAATTCTATCAATCAAAATAAATGGATATCTATGAGGAAGAATTTTAATTATGTCATTTATATCAAACTTAGTTTGGTTTTTAAATTCATTCATTATTATCACCTATTCTAAGACGTTTTAATTCTTTTGAATAATGTTTTTTTAATTTCTTTACAAATTCAACATTGCTAGCATGTCCTGCTCTAGCTGCAGTAACATGTCCTTTAATGGGAATGCCAAGTAGAGCTAAATCCCCAATTAAATCAAGAGTTTTATGCCTTACCGGCTCATTTTTAAACCTTAAGACTTTGCCATTTAGTATACCATTCGCACCTTGAATAATATTATGTTCTATACCAAATAAATCTTTTAAACGATCCATCTCTATAGAATCAATTTCTTTATCAATAATTACGACTGCATTATCTAAGCCTCCACCTTTTATTAATCCTTGTTCCTTCAGCATCTCTACTTCACTTAAAAAACAAAAAGTTCTAGCTGGGGCAACTTCAAAAGAGAAATCTTCCTCCATATTATAGATTGCTTCATATTGTGTCCCTAGTGCAGGCAGAGGGTACTCTACCATAAAAGTTATTCTAAAACGATCTGATGGAATTACATGTATGTCAATATCCCTATAGGGGTTTGTATAGTTAACAGCTTGTGTTATTTCCAACACTTTTCTCTCTTTGTTTTGAATTTTTACTCCAGCTTTGATAAGACATTCAACAAAATCTTTTGCACTTCCATCCATTACAGGAGGTTCTTTACCACTTAATTCTATAAGAATATTATCTAACCTAAGACCACTTACAGCTGCAAGAGCGTGTTCTACAGTATGAATTCTTATATCATTCTCCTCAATTGTTGTTCCCCTTGAAATATCTACTACATGATCAATATCAGCTTTAACCTCCAAACAATTTGGAATATCTGACCTAATAAAACGAATACCAAAATCTTCTGGAGCAGGATGAAAGGTTATCGTAGTATCAACACCAGTATGAAGTCCAATACCATCACAAGATTGAGATGTTTTTATTGTTCTTTGTTTTCTTTCCATGAGACTATTTATTTAAAAAAATTTTTTTAATTTTCAAAACTTCTTCTTTTAGCTTGCCTATTTCATTAATAAGTGCCAGCCTGCGCTTGTATTCTTTAATGTGTCTAGCCGGGAATCCACCATAAGTTTTCCCACCTTTTAGTGATTTTGTAACGCCTGATTTTGATGCAACAATTGTATTATTCCCAATCTTTAAGTGCGGTGCAATACCTACTTGCCCTGCAAAAGTACAAAAATCGCCAATTTCGGAACTTCCCGCTACAGCAAAACCTGCAGTGATCAAACAGCCTTTTCCTATTTTTACATTATGAGCAATATGAACTAGATTATCTATTTTTGTCATTTGCCCAATTACGGTGCTTCCAATAGTTGCACGATCAATTGAACAATTAGAACCAATTTCCACATCATCATTAATAATGACATTTCCTATTTGGGGTATTTTTTCATGAATATTATTAACTGAAACATAACCGAAACCATCCGAACCAATTGTAGTCCCACTATGAATAATTACATTAGACCCAATATTAGTATTATTATATATGGAAACATTTGCATGTAATTCACAATTATTCGCTAATGAAGAATAATCACCTATATAAACATTTGAACCAACTTTACAACCATTACCTATTATTACTCCTTGCTTAATATGTGATCCTGGACCGATAGATACATCTTTACCAATATCGGCAGATTTAGAAATAAAAGCATTGGAATCAATAATTGGTTTTTCTTTTATTATTGGATAAAAGAGCCTAAGAGTTTTCGCTATGGCAGATTGTGAGTTTTCAACAACAATCCCCATTTTTTCTTTTAACAAAGATTCTTCTTCAACAATAACAGCATCTGCATTAGTATTATTCAGATACTTACTATAAGCAGGATTACTTAAAAATGTAATAGTTCCAAAACTACCATCTTGTATTCGAGATACACCTTTAATAAGGTGATTGGCATTCCCTATAACTTTTCCTTCAATTACTGAAGCTATTTCTCCAAGAGAAATTTTCAAACTATTTGTCAGATTTTAAATTACGAAGTTCATGTAAAACATCATCAGTCATATCATACTTAGGTTTAAAATAAAGCAAGCCAACAGATGCGTCTATTATATAATCATAACCGCCATCAATCGCTACCTTATCAACTGCTTTTTTAACTTTGCCTAAAATTTCATACTCCATTTGAGCTTGTTTACGCATCAATTCCCCTTGCGGCCCAATTTTTTCAGCTTGATATCTTTGTATAAATTGCTCCTTTTGCAAAAGCTCTTGCTTAATGCTTTCACCTTTATCTAAAGCCATAAGCCGTTTAACTTCGTAATCCTGTTTCAAACTATCCATTTCTAACATCAGCTTATCGAATTCTGCCTGAACTTTTCCATATTCCAATTGCAATTGAGATTCAGCTTCTTTGAAATCTTCAAATTCTGTCCGTATTCTTTCAGATAAGATATATCCAATCTTTAATTGCGCGGAAGCTGTTGTTGTTACAAAAGCAAAAAGGCAGAAAAAAAATAAATGATTAAAAGAATTTTTCAATATTAACTCCTTATTATTAAAATTGTTGACCAAATGTGAGAGTTGTTTTCCATTCAGGTTTTAATTTACCATTAATATCCACTCTATCGAAGCCTCTTCCAATATCAAACCCTAACATTCCAATCATAGGCATATAAAAACGAATTCCAACCCCCAAAGACCTTTTAAGATCTAAAGGGCCCGTTCGAGGGAGATTTAAACGTTCCATCAAATCAATAGAAGACCATACATTACCCATTTCAGCAAAAATCATTCCATAAACTACAGGATTTTCAGCAAAAGGAACCCTGAATTCTGTACCAAATTTAACTAAAGTATTTCCACCTATTGGATTACCAGTACTAGTAAGAGGTCCAACTCTATTATCATCATATCCTCTCAATACATTTCCATAGGGTATTCCATTACCTCCCATTATAAATCGATCATTATAGGGGATATAGGATGGGCTAGCATTATTTGAAGGTAATTCTTTAATTACACCAATTTTCATTGAATTCATTAATACAAATTTCCAAAATGTTGGTGTAAACCACTCTAGATTGAGAGTATGTTTTTGAAAATTTTCTTGCCCCCCTAGTTTCCATCCTGAAATAGTTGAATTAAGTGAGAAATGAGAACCAATAGTTGGAAATTCGGGGTGATCACGACTATCTCTACGAATAGATTGTATTAAACTTATACCATCAGATTTAGTCCTCCCTCCTGCATAGTTGTCTATATCTGCCTGGCTTCCACTATATTGTCTACGATGTATTTGCAACTGCCATGTACCTCTGAAAAAATCATCTGGCCATTTAAAAATACGTCCAAGCATAATACTAGCTCCTGCGATAGTAGTCTCTAAAGGTGAATAATACATTGTTGATCCACCCATCATTCTATAATATAAAGATCCACCTATCAAATTTTTGGTATCATTTACCATTGGATCAGTAAAACTTATACTTGCAGAACGACTTTTTGGACGATTGGAATTATAAGATTGATAAGCATATGAGTTTTGGCTCCCTCCACTAACGCCAGCATTAAAACTAAAACTGAGACTTTGCCCTCTACCTCGAAAATTCGGTAGAGAAATTCCACCGCCACCTGTTAATCCTAAATATTGAGAATAACCCATATTAGCACTAGCCTGTCCTGCCGGTTTTTCTTCTACGTTAAACTCGACGTCAACCTTATCGTCAGAAACTGGTAATATATTTGGAGCTGCATTAGCAAAAAAATTAAGCATCATAACTTCTCGATAGCTCCTTGCAATACGTTCTTGGTTATAAACATCACCTGGAAAAACTCTCAGTTGCCTCCGGATTACATTTTCACGAGTTCGAGTATTACCCTGAATAATAATATTATTAATATAAACTTTGTGATTCTCAGTGATAACAAAATGTATATCAAGAGAATCAATTCCAATGGGAATTATTTGAGGTTCAATCCGACTATATATATAACCTCGATCCAAGTACAAGCCCTGAACCCTAGAATACAAAGCTAAATTAAAATCTTCATCACTATACTGCTCCCCTTTTTCAATAGCTAGTGTATTTTGTAGAACTTTTTCATCAAAAAGAGACATTCCCTCCCAAGAAAAATTTCTATATTTATATTTTTCACCTTCATAAATGGTAAATACTATATTCATTTTTTTAAAATCATCCGTATATATAATTGTATCTTCTAAAATTTCAAAATCTCTATAACCTTTATTACGATAAAAAGTAGATAACAACTCTAAGTCTTCTTTAAACTTTTCATTGTCAAATGTTGATCTCCAAAACATATAAAAAGGTTGTTGCTTTGTTTCTTTCATTTGCCACCGCAAACGAAAATCTGAAAAAGAATCATTACCTTTAAATTCAATACCATTAATTTTTGTTTTATTGTTTTCTTTGATTTTAAAAGAAACATCTCTTACAAGATTACTGCTCTTATATTCCTTTGAATGTGATTCTTTATTTGGGATAGATAGTTCTGACTCTATTTCTGTGTTCAAATACCCTTTTTCAGCATAAAGCTCCTTTATAAGATTAATAGTCTCATGCAAAGTATTTGGCCTTATTCTTTGACCACGAGTTAAAACAACCTCTTCTTCAAGTTTACTATCTTTTATTTTTCTGTTACCATGATAACTTATATCGCCTAAAATATAGTTTTCTTTTACTTTTATAGTTAAAAATAAACCATCTTCGGTCTCCTTATCATATTGAATTTGAATATCTTGAAATAGGCCTAACTGCCATAATCTTTTGATTGATTTTGGGAAATCTGTTGGACTAACAGTCTGTCCTTCTCTAAGTCCTGCCGTAGAAACAATGAAATTATTTGAGGTAATAGTATTACCAACTACATTAACTTCAGCTAAAGTAATTTTATTAATGTTTTGGGTAAATGACCATTGAAAAACTAAACTAATTATCAATAAATAATATTTGATCATAGATGTTTTAGTTGACCGCTAACTTTTCCAAAACGTCGTTCTCTATTCTGAAAATCATTAATTGATTCTAACAATTGTTCTTCTCGAAAATTTGGCCAATATGCATTTGTCATATAAATTTCAGTGTATGCACTTTGCCATAATAAAAAATTGCTTAAACGGTATTCACCACTAGTTCGTATCATTAAATCGGGATCAGGAATATTTTTTGTATATAATTCATTAGAAAAAAGATCTTCATCAACTTGATCCAAGCTTATTTGCCTCTTTTGTATTTTAGTAGATATAGACTTAACAGCTTTTAAAATTTCTTTTCTACTTCCATAATTCAGAGCAAGACAAAGCGTTAATCCCGTATTTTTAGAGGTTAATTCCACACCATTTTTTAATCCCTGCACAGTAGACTTTGGTAATGATTCCAGCTCTCCAATTATTGTGAATTGAACATTGTTTTTATGTAATTCTTTTATTTCTATATTGATTGTTTTTAATAAGAGTGTCATAAGCGCTCTTACTTCAGAAGGAGGTCTTTTCCAGTTTTCAGTTGAAAATGTATATAAAGTTAGATAATTCACACCTATCTCTCCACAGGATCTTGTTATCTCTCGTACAGAATTAATTCCTTCCCTATGCCCTGCTATACGTGGTAAAGACCGATCACTAGCCCATCGTCCATTACCATCCATAATTATAGCTATATGATTTGGAATATCACCTTCTAGTATTTTATCTTTTAATGATTTCGACATTGTAAAAAAAGTGGGCGAAATTACTCTTTGTGTTTGGTGTAAACAACCTGCATAGTCCTTTTGTTTTATTTTTATATATCAATTAACAAAACATCAATTAAAATGTTCCGATGTATTATAAACTAATAATTTGAGAAACTTGCTCTGCTAAATTTATATAAATACTACTTAATGGATTAGATGGATCTTCTATTACTAATGGCCTTCCAGAATCAGTAGCAACCATAATTTCTTTTGATAGAGGGATTTTGCATAATAAAGGAACGCCAAGCCTATCACTTTCTTTTTTCCCTCCATCTTTTTTGAAAATATCAATATTTAAGCAAAAATTTCCACTTTTATCAATTTCTAATTTCTCACCACTAATTTCAATTTTAGAATTTATATTGTTTGTCTTTCCCGATAACATTAAACCAGACATATTTTCAATTACTCCAAGAACTAGTGTGTTGACCTTCTTAAACATATCTGCCCCTTTTCTAACATCAGAAAGTGCTATATCCTGAGGAGTAGTAACAATAATTGCACCTGTCATTTTCATTTTTTGCGTCAATGTTAATTGGATATCTCCAGTGCCAGGTGGTAAATCTAAAATCATAACATCTAAATCTCCCCATTCCACATCCATAAAAAATTGTTCTGTCATTCTTGAAACAAGTGGCCCTCTCCATATAACAGGTGTATCATTTCCACTAATAAAACCAAAGCTCATCACCTGCATTCCAAATTTTTCCAAAGGAATTAGTTTCTTGTTTTGTGTCATTTTTGGTTGTTCAAAAAGATTTAGAGCTATTGGAAGAGAAGGCCCATAAATATCAAGGTCTAGCAATCCAACCTTCTTTCCTATTTTAACCAAAGCGGTAGCAAGATTGACAGCTACAGTTGACTTCCCAACTCCACCTTTTCCACTAGCTACTGCAATAATATTTTTAACATTATTTAAACCAATAGGAGTATTTGGAGTTTGTATTTGAGCTGGGGGAGATTGATCATTGGAAAGATTAATATTTAATTTATTAACCTTAGGGCCCAATAATGTTTCAATAGCCTGAATTATCTTTTTCTTTTTTTCATCATTTTGAGATGAAATATTAAGTTTTATTTCAACCTGATCTTCATTAGTGATGATATCCTTTACCATACCAAATGAAACGATATCCCTATTAAATCCAGGATATTTTATAGTTTTTAACAGTTCTAAAACTTGGTCTTTAGTCATTTTTTCAATAAAAAACGGCTGCATTAATCAACCGTTTTTTGTTAGATTATTTAAATATATATCTAGCCAGGGAAATCTCTCCCAAACCAATCATAATTAATCTTAGTGTATTTACTCCATTCATCTGGGACTTCACTTTCTTCAAAGATAGCTTCAACAGGACACTCTGGCTCACAAGCACCACAATCAATACATTCTTCAGGATCAATATAAAGTGAGTCTGTATCTTTTGGAACAAAACCATCAACTTTAGCTTCAGCTCCAGCGCCCTCCTTGTCATTTGGACCATGAATACAATCGACCGGGCAGACTTCTACACAAGCAGTATCACATGTTCCAACACAAGGTTCACAAATTATATAAGTCATTCTAGTACTCCTTTACAATAAACTTAATATTTTCATGTTGATTAACATTAGAATTTAAAAGGAAAACATGAACGGTTGAAAAGGTTTTGACGTAATTTCTTTTTATAATTTTCTAATATGGAAAGGACTAAAAAAAATAATCTAGTTTTAATATGGCTAGCTCAGGCCATATCGCAATCTGGTGATTCTATTTACCAATTGGCCTTACTATGGTTAGTATTAGATTTAACTGCATCACCCATTTTAACTGGATTTATAGCAATGAGCGCATATCTTCCGGCTTTGATTTTGGGACTATATGCTGGTGTTTTATCTGATCGAATAAATCGTTTAAAACTAATGGTTTATTCAAATGTTTTTCAAAGTTTAATGGTTGTATTAATACCTTTGGCATTATTCTACAGTAATAATATTTGGGTAATTTGCATCCTTGCATTTTTGAGGAGTTGTTTTAACACATTTTTTCAACCGGCATTACAATCCTTTATTCCAATACTTTATAAAAAGAATATTTTAATGAATATTAATGCTGTTTTAGCTACTTCAGGTCAAATTGCATGGCTGCTTGGCCCATTATTAGCAGGTTTTCTTTTATCTGTTTTAACATTAGAAAATTTATTTTTTATAGATGCAGCATCATTTGTCATTGCAGCAATTTTATTACAATTCGTAAAAACTCCTGAAAAAGTATTAGAACAAAAAATAAATAATCAATGGTCTGATTTAAAAAAAGGTTTGGTTTATTTACTATCCAAAAAACCCATATTGCAAATCATAATTATTACATTCATTAATAATATTTTCATAATGGGTCCAGCTGTAGTTGGTGTTCCTATACTTGTAAAAACTATATTAGGTGGGACTGCTTCTGATTTTGCTTTTGTAGAGGGCTGCATGGCTTTTGGTGCGCTATTTGGCTCATTTCTTGTAACTAGACTAAAAATAATTTTACCTAAGGGAATTCTTTGGTCTTTTGGTTTAATAATTGATGGTGCAACGTTTTGTATGTTGTTTTGGGCTGAATCAATCGCGGCAATTATGATTATGATTTTTTTTCATGGTATTGGAATCCCTTTTATAATAATAAGCAGAACATCTATAATTCAAACTTATACATCATCACAATACCACGGACGTTTATTTTCCACTGCTCATTTAGGAGTTGTAGGAGCCACAGCCTTCTCTTCAGCATTAGTTGGTATCACAGCAGAAACTTTTACTATAAAAGTTATTTTTTTAATATTTGGTATAGGAGCTGCTTTATGTGGCCTATATACTATTTCAAACAAAGCTATAAGAAAATTAACTTAAGGTAATTCATGAATTATATAGTTATTGATCAAGGGACTTCTTCAACAAAAGCGTTTTTGTTTAACTCAAAAAGAAAAATAATACATCAAAATAAAATTAAACATACTTTGAAGAATCCAAAAAAATTTCATTTTGAATGTAATCCATTAGAAATTTTGAATGTAATAAAAACACTTTTCAAAGATATGGTTCTTAATACAGGAGATACTCCGATTAATTGTGCAGGAATGTCCGTTCAAAGATCTACATTTATGTTCTGGGATAGAAAAACAAAAAAACCAATCACCCCAGCTATTGGTTGGCAAGATAGTCGAGCATATAATACAATAAAAGAACTAAAGAAATATGAAAAAAAATTATGGGAAATAACTGGCACTCCTTTAAGTCCTCATTTTGGTGGCCCAAAATTCTTACATTTATCTAGAAATAATAGTCACTTAAAAAAACTAATAAAAAATAAACAAGTGTTTTTTGGACCCTTAAGCTCTTTTCTTACTCATTCAATAACAGGGAATGTAGCCCTTGATAATACTATTGCAAGCAGAACTTTATTTTTTAACATAGCTAAAAATAAATGGTCAAAATTCGCTTTGAAATTATTTGGAGTACCTGAGGATTGCCTCCCACCAATTGTTCCAGTTGAACACAATTATGGAAATCTATTTAATAGTAAAATATCTTTAAAAGCAGTAATCGGTGATCAACAAGCAGCTCTAATAGGCCAAAACAATTTAAAACCCAATACTCTAGGCGCTAATTTGGGTACATCTGGTAGTATACAATATAACATAGGAAAAAAACCGAAATTAATTAACGGTTTAATATCTAGTATCTTATACTCGAACCATAAAGAAAATATCTTTATGGTTGAAGGCATAATTAATTCTTGTAATGGATTATTTTATTATTTAGAAAAAAAATTAAATATCAGTCATAATAAAATGAATTGGAATAAAAGAATCAAAGATGTCAAAACTGATGGTATCTTTATTCCAGGATTTTCAGGTCTTGCATCTCCATATTGGAAAAATGGCTTTAATGATATTTTAATTGATTTAAATCAAGATAAAGATCAAATCATAAGAGCCGCAATGGAATCAATTGGCCTGATAACTAATGATATTATATGTTTTTTTGAAAAAAACAAAATCAAATTACCAAATATAATCACTGTTTCTGGAGGGGCTGCAAGATCTACTCTTTTACAATTCATCGCTGATATAACTGGAAAAAATCTACAATTAACAAAATTTAAAGATAAAACAGCTCTAGGCGTTTTAATAATTCTTTTACCAAAAAAAAATCAGGCTATCAATTCAAACATAAGTGAAAGAAAGTTATTTTTACCAAAGGAAAAGGATGAATTAAAAATTATTAAATGGCACAAAGCCATAAATGATTTTTTGTAAAAATAAAACTATTCTGAAATATAAAGTTTCCGATTTTGTAATTCTGTTAGACCTTTAACTTCTTTTATTTCCTTAACAGCACCTTTAATCTCAGTATTTAATTTCTTAAGAATTTTATCATTAACAGCCATAGAATTACTTAGCTGAATAAAATCTTTATTAGCAACAATAACCTGTTCCTTTGCAGTTTTTGCATCATCAATTAGCACATCCAGTTGAGATTCAATTTGATTGATTTTTTGTTTCAAATTATCAGATTTTTCATCGTTATTCAAAATACGTTTGTTTATAACCAGCATACCCAATATAACTAATATTATATTAAAAGTTAGGAGTGCTATAGTAGAAGAATTTTCATTTTTCATATATTAATTTTCTTTTATGTTTAAATTATTTTTACACAAAATAATGCTAATTAAAATAATCAGTACATACTCATAATACCAAGCATAATTAACATAAAATAAGGAACAAGGTCTGCAGCGCCAACATAATCTTTTGCTACTCTTTGCCCCAAAAGTAAAAACAATAGAGTTACCGATAAAATAACAAACCCATAAAATATCCATAAAGTAGTTTTTGATGAAAAGGCATAGTAGATACCATATACAAGCGTTAAAGTTCCCATCAATTCAAAGACAGTTATAATTGTTAATAAATATGGGGTAAAATTATGAAAAAAAGTGTTAGAAAAATGGGATTTGAAAAAATCTAAATTTCCTTTTCGATCAATAATTTTAT
>MDSY01002133.1_pt1 | contig 11628 bp, 3 predicted proteins | sample 811131 | NCBI WGS metagenome assembly MDSY01 (sample SAMN05326643, study PRJNA326480) | marine metagenome | isolation source: seawater | place: Atlantic Ocean: South West | collected 2010
ACTAACATATACGGCTGCCATCTATTCTTACAAGAATACTTACTTATTATTTATATTGTAAATCAATCAATCTTTTTTTTCTAATAATTGTCTAAGAAGACTTTTCAATTCATCAATATCTTCACGCATTTTATCTAAATCTTCTTTTTTGTCTTTGACAGATTCGATTTTTTTTAAACGTCTATTGTATTCTGTATTATTAAGATTTACAATAGACCCTGTTACCTCATCCCGATATAGATGAGGGTATCCTTCAACTTTAATCATTTAATTGCAATTGCACGGAATTGTTTAATTCTAGGAGTTTCTGCCTGATTAGTACCCGACATTACAACTTTAATTGAATATCCAACAAACTCACCTAAATTATCCGCAGTAAATTCATAATCCAAATATTCACCATCAATACTTGCTGGAACAAATTCATCAGGATTACCAGTATTTCTTGAAGAATTTTCATAATCATTATCAACCACTTCACCAGATGAATTTAAAGTAGATATTCCTTGTATCTTATCATAACCAGGAAATAATGTATATTCTGGATCACTAGAATTAGGAGAATCTGGTCTTAATAAACTATAAAGTACTCTAATATCTGATGAAGAATGCCTATATGCAGCAAACATAACTTTCAAAGAGTCTGCAGGTTTATCTATTTTAATAGTATTTGTTATATAAATTGCACTATGAGGATCATAAAGTGAAGATTTTACCAATGCATTGTTGGTATAATCGGTAATTGGTTTATTTAAGGAATTACTATAGAATATAGTTTGTATATTATCAGTAAATAATATTGGAGAGAGATTTGGTTTATCTTCATTTCTTGAAAATGTTATTGCAGTAATAATAGATTTATTATCTGGCATATTAGTCAGATATGCATTCTCATTTTCCTTTGAACAAACTAAACGTGGAGTTGAAAATTTATTAATCTGTGTTAATCCTATAGGTTCATAACCTTGATCTATAAAAGATGATTCTGATCCATCAATACTGGTTCCACTTACAGTTCTAACTAATGCTGTTGCTCCTGTGATTCCACCACCAGGAGTTTTTAAACCACCTGCTACACCTTGTCCAAAAGCTAAAGCCATTCTATCAAACTGTATATTACGTGTAGCTTTTGCTTTATTTCCACCAAAAAATCCAAAATTCTTAAAACTCAATTCAGGAAAATCGGTAGTATCACTACTTCTATCTATTCCTTTAGTTGAATCTGCAGAGAATCCAATGTGATATGTATTTAAAGTAATTGGAGAATCACTTGCTATTATATGATCAGTATTTAATCTCCTAAGAGAAACACCATTTAGTTCATATTTTTGAATATATATGAGTGGTTTTCCATCCCCTACTATATGTTCTCCTGCAGTAGTATTATCTATTGCTCTTTCAATATTATCTAAAGTAGTAGAACTTACTGCTGTATACTTAATAATTTCATTGTTCATTATAATATAACCTGGATTAGAAGCAGAAACCTCAACACCTTCAAATTTTGCAAAATAAGGAGATGATGTAGATCCTACACTAATAGACTCGGTAGAATCTGTTCCCATATTACTTTCTAATGTAGTAGATTCTAAATTACTCTCAATATAACCTAAGTTTAATTTATTATTATTTTGGTGCATACCATGATCATATTGATTTATCAACATATGTTTTCCATCATATGGAGCTGCATTTACTACTAAATCTGATGTGTATTGAATATCAGAACCAACATTCTTAGGAACTCCTAAGTCATCTACATATCTTGCAGGTTCTGAAGATTTAAATGAACCACTTCCATTTGATCCTTGAATCTCAGAAAGATATAATGTATCAATACCATCAACATCAGTAATTACAATCCTTGCACCACTTCCTACCATTCCAGTCATATCAGAAGTTTTAATACCAACAATATCTCCTGCAGTATAACCAGTTCCAACATTAGCAGTTCCAAATCCTGATACCGCACCATTAGTAACCTCTACATTATTAAGTTTATATCCACTACCTTCACCAATAATATTAAAGGTTTCTACTGGTCCTGTTGTTGTTCCTGATTGATAACCAGAACCACCATTAACAATTCCACTAACACCAGTAACAGAAGACCCAGTACCAACTATGGTTGCAGTAACGTAATCACGAGAAGATCCTACAATTCTTCTACCTGGTGTAAGAGTACTAATTCCAGCACTTCCAGATACTAAAGTAGTAATACCAATCTTTCCACTTTTAGGTAATGTAATTATAGAATTCTCAGGAAGTGAGGTCTTTATAGAATCAGGTGTAAATTCAGCTATAGAAGGATTACTTAAATATACAGTTCCTGATGTAGCAGTAAATTTAGCTTTATATAATTTCATCTTTAAATCTTCCATTTGTTCTGGAGTCCAAGTAGAACCATTTTGAGATCTAAAGAAACTTCCCATTGCCCACTGTTCACTATATTGAATCTTACCTACATTAGGAAGATCCTGAACGTTAACAGCATCTTCACCCATTCGAGCAATATGAACCTCATAATCAGTACTTGCTGGTGCAAGAACAACAACAGCATATTCTTGATAAGGAGCTAAGTAAATTGGATAGTCAAATTTAAACTTAGTTACTGCTGATGCATCATCTGAAGTAAATACTTCAGAAGGTCTTAATGTTTTGAATGCATCAGGTGATACTAATTTTCTAGTAGGTGTACCCAATTCTACCGTTCTAATTTGAACTGTTACTGGGGCATTCTTTCCTTCGTCATCGTCAGAGTCATCTAACTCACTTTCACCTGGTTTACGAGCAAAAAATAAATCAACTTCAGTTATATATGCCCCATCCTCATCACCTACTGTATTAAAATTCGCACTATCTATACTATCATCGGGAGCATCTCTCTCAAAACCACCTTCATGATCTCCAACATTTCCACCAACATTAAAGGTTTGAGCTACAGGATCTACATAATCTTCTTTAATAACTTCTTGTCCTGTATGTACTGTACTGACTTGTTCATAATTAATAGTCGTTTGACTTTGCATTGTTGTATATGTTCCCTTAGATTCATATTTTGTTTGACCATATGAAATTAGTGTACTGCCTCTAAGTGGTTTTTTATTCTCAGAACTACTTGTTAATTTATATTCTTTCCTTCCTACATCGATACGAACGTCTGGTGCTGGATCTGTCCAAGGATTTTGTAACCAAAAAGAACCAAGTAAATCACCATAATTATCAGTAATTAATTGATGATTTTTAACATATGCAGTTGTTTTACTATTTCTACCTTCTAACCTACAACCAGTCCATAAAAATCCAGCAGTAGATTCATCATTTGCCAAATGAAGAACATCTAAATTTAATATTGGTGAAGAATTGGTATATTCAGTAGGCATTGGTAAATTATCATATGGATTCCAATCATATACAAGCTCTGGATTATCAACATCACCTAATTTATGATTAGCTGGAGCTACCATAAACCAACCTGCAGGAAGTTGTGTAGCAGATCCTGCATCGTCACCAGTAGTACTATATGCCTCTACAATTTCTCCCACTTCAAATACTCCATTTGAACCTACAGTATTTAATTCGGCATCTGCAGCAATTTGTACTAATTTTGGAACAAATCCAACACCAGAATGACCATCTAAAAACTGATAATGTCTAGTTAGTGGTTTTAAATTATGACAAATAAAATATACATTTCTAGACCGCATATATTCATCATCACCACTATCAACAACAACTTCTGGATCGACAGTCCTTCCTACCTCAATCTCATCCCCTACATGAGTTGTTGGTTGTATATCTCTTCTCCATGTATTACCATTTTTTGTAAAACCAAGACTTTCAAATCGTTCGTCACTAATTGATCCTGACATTTCAGATCCTCTCTCCCAAGAAGAAGATCCATCATGCTCTGATATCTGAATTGTACCTAAAATAATAGTAGGATTAGTTACAGGTCTACCTGTAATTGGAGTAACAATTGGATTTATATCAGGGTCCATCCATATTGTTCTATCCCATGTATCTGATTCAGGAGTTAATACAATATCCCCAATATATTGTATTACATGAAAAGGATTCACATTTTCAACACGTGTTGCATAACTTTGCTCAATCCAAGCAACACTATCATATGCCAACGTAACTGCCTTACTATTTTTTACGACATTTGCATCTAATAATTTACTACCATTATACATTAACTTATTATTAAAACTGTTACGAGCAATTTCTGCATGTATTTCACCATTTGCACTATCTACATTAATTTTAGAATTTGGATCAATTAAAGAATCTGTTGAATAATTATCAACAAAAAATCCACTCTTAAATCTATTGTTTCCTTCAGCATCTTCTATAATTAAAGATTCTGTACTTACCTCAAGAAGTGAAAGTGTTGTAACTTCTTCTAAATTTTGAATACGCTCTTCAAGTACTCCAATATCTCTCATTGTATATCTTCTATTATCCACTAATGTTATTTTCGCATTTCTTGAATTATAAAGATATGGAGGAAGTGCTATAGAAGCTAATTCCATAGAATCATTAAGAAGTGTGGGAGATCGAGGTGGGTCTGCAGGTTCACCTTCTAATATTCCTACTTCACCAGATAAATTAAAATAAACTTTATCAATTCTACCAAGATAATATTCATAACCTAAAATAGAACTTCCAGTAGGATGCATCAAAAGTTTAGGTGAATTATCAAAAGATCTAGAAGAAAAGGCAAATGGAGACTTTGATGCACTACTACTATCCCAAGGTGATACTCTTGGTCTAAAATCAAGGGTATCTGTTGCTCTAATTCTTCTACCACCTATTAAAGGTATATGATTACTATACTGGGATTTAGAATAACTTAATGCAGTAAATACATCACCACTATCATCAACTGGAACTGTATAATGATCATATATGATTAATAATTGTTTTGATGGTATCTTAGAACTAGATTTTCTAACTAATCTAGAATAATCATAATATTGATCTTTTTGACCTCCATCAAGTTTAAAAGAATTTGAAATATTTTGATATTGACCATCCACAGTATTGGTATTAAATCCTTCTATACGAGTTTTAATATTAGTTTCTGAAAAAATTACATTTTCATTTTTTTCAAATCTTGTATTAGTTAAATATACAACACCTAATTTATTTGCACCTCCTGAAGACGGAGTAGAACCATTATTCGTAACAACTCTTGCAATACAACCACTTTTTTCTCCAGTAATATCTTCACCAAGATTAGCATTAGACAGAACATCAACTGTTGCATTAAATGAAATTGTATCTAATGTAGGTATCGAACCATTAACAGATTCATATACAGCTATAATTCGTGCAACATCAGGCACATTTAATGAAATTTCTTCATCCTGGACTCTTAATCCATAAGCTGTTTTATTGTATGATAAACCATCATTATTAGATGAATACTCATTTGTTCCTGATTCTTCTAATTTAGATCTTGTTACAGACAATAATTTACTTTTTTCATAATTTTTTATTTTACTAGTTACACCAGTTTTCTTTGCAGTAACATTGACAAGAGTATTACTATCCTCTTCTATTAATCCTGTAAATTGTGATTCATCACCATTACCTAGTAAATTAAAACTATCTCCAGTTACAGTACCAATTCCAGTGGTGCTGGCATCCAATGTCACACTTCCATAATGGATAGAGTATTTATTTACAGCATAAGAGTCGAAAAATGCATCTCCAAGTGCTACACTACCTCCACCAGCATGAATATCTACCGTACTAACAGTAGAAGCAGTACCACTAACAGTCTGCCCAGTTATTTGAGCTGAAATTGTAAGACTAGATTTAGAAAAATCAACTGAAGATATATTTGGTTTTGGTAATATTTCATATAAACCATTATTATTATTAGATGTAGATGATTCTAATATATTACCAACAGCTAGCGTAACATTTTTAAATCCATCACTACCTACATCATCACCATAATATACTCCAGCAACACTCTGAGTCATCTCAGTTATAGTTAATTGCTTACCATTCGCAGCAACCCCACCAGCAGCAACCTTTGCATAAGTTATGTCTGAAGATTGTGAATCCGCATATTGAATAATATCACCTACTTTAATTCCTGTAAAAAGTTGCCCTTGTGTTGTATATAATTTAGTACCATCCTTCCGAACTTGAGTTATTCCATTAGGTAATGGTTGTGAATTAAAAGCAATATTTGCAGTAAAATCTTTAGCAAAACCTGAAGATAAATCTGAAGATTGTTTTACAGATCTAATATCTTGAGATTTATATGATGTTACAGATTTAATAGATAATGATTTAGAAACACCATTAACACTAATTTTTTCATTTGGAAGAAAAGTTCCATTAACTTGATTTAATCTTACAGAAGTTCCATTAACATATTCAGCACCATCAACTACATATGCGATTGCACCACTACTTAAACCTTGTATACGAGCAGTTAGAGGGACTTCTGAAGTCGTAACAGAAGTTGTAAGTGTTAATTTAGTATATATTTGTATATCATATAAATGAAGAGCCCATTTACTAGCTGCATCTTTATACGGAGACCCTTGAGAAGATAAACTATAAACTCTTGCCTGACCAATCTTATTTCCTGTTACACCTCCCGAATTGTTTAAAACTTCATCATAAAAAGTAATCTCTTTTCTATATTGTGGTTGTCCTCGTAAATTATTAAGTGTTAAACGATTTCCTAATTGGAAATCAATATTAGCATCATCAATTTTTGCAGTTGTCCTTGGTTTTTTAACATCTATAATTGTAAAACCCCTATCAATATCAACATCATAACCTTTTACGTAAGCTTTACCTCCGGAAACTTTTACACACATTAAATCCTCAGAAGGAGTATTACCTTGTTGTGTCTCCTGATTACTGTAATATTGTCCACCATTACCTAATCTATTATTTAAAGAATCAACTGTAGATATATTAAATGTATCTACAGTATAATTTCCAGATTCATCAAATGTTCTACCAGCAATCCAATCTCTAATTTTATTATATTCTGTTTTTGTAGTTTTTACAACTACACCATCAATTATTCTCATTATTTCGACGAAATTTTCAATATTTTCATCGTTTATTGGTTTTTTGGTAAGAGTTAAAGTAATTTTAAGTCTATCTGCACCAGGAGCAGAATAATTCGTAAATCCTTGTGCATTATCATATAATGAAGGATCATCCTTGCAAGTAATTATTTGCTCAGTAATTTGTAATCCAACTCTATATGATGGTGTATTTGTATAATGATCTAAAATTATAGTTTGTTTATCAACATTTACAAAGTATCCTCTAATATAATAAATACCATCAAGAATAGAAGCTGTAGAACCAATAGCAGTAGCATCATTAGTAATTAAGGTTGCAACTGCTGTACCAGCATTAATAGTAGTATTTCCATATGTAATACTCTGCTTACATATTAATATTTCACCATCAATAAACTCAGTTCTATTGGGATCTGAAGATCCACTATTTAAATATTTTACATATATTGTTAAATCTTCTACATTATTTCCATCTGGTAAGGCAATTAAATCAACTGTAGCCGTTACACCTGAAGTTTGGCCCTCTACAACTTTATTGATTAATTTATCAGCATATAATGAAACAGGAATTCCAAATTGTGTAGAATTTAACTTTACAGAATAACAATTAATATCACAAGTAGGAGAACCACCACTTACATTAGTATCCTTTTTAAATATATGAGAACCAAATGATTCTATCTGATTCTGTAAAAGAGATTGTATATTAGTTAATTCTCTTGCTTGTACTGGAAAACCTGGTTTAAATAAAACCTTATAAAAATCATCATTAGGATCAAAGTCATTATAATAAGGACTAATATTTAAATCTTTTGCTTGTGCCATGTTTCTTTAAAATTCCAGAATGATTTTAATGTCTTCTTTTTGTCTAAGATTTCTAGTAACTTCTTCTCTATTATCAATATAAAGAATATCACCAGTTGTTTTATTTATCTCAGGATCAGCAAGACCATTTGTAAAATAAACACCTAAATCTATTTCTCTATTATCTGATACTACAATACGACCAGTAAAAGCGGTATCTACAGTTCCATCTGATGGTGTTCCTCCAGCAAACTTAATACTATTAGTACCATCAAAACTTAAAGTTTTAGCTTCTGTACTTACCCCCACATAATCAGTATAAGTACCTGTAACTTGATTATAATATAAAGATCTATCCTGATAATATTTTATAACTTGAGTTGTTTTATCATATGAAGTGATATATGCCTTTGCAGTATCACCACTAGACAATACTTGTGTTATTTTAGAACCAATAGTGGGTGTAGCATCCAACTCAGATGTTAATTTTAACGCACCTACAGATGAATATTCATCCCCAGTGAAAATAGTATTTCTAGATGCATAAGTTGATGGATTTTTTACAACTCCAATTTGTGCAAATTTAGTATCAATAGGAAAATCCTTTGTAGAATCGTCAAATCTCGCATACATTAAAACTTTATCAGCACCTAATTCTTTGTAAATATCATATCCATGCCCCCTAGAAGGTGGTATAACAACCAATAATTCAGCATAAGATGCTTGACCTGGTTTTCGTGCTGCTTGTAAGTCTACCATTCCGTATGTATATCCACTTCCACCAGCAGTAACAACTGTAGAAGTTACTCTTCCCTCGCTAATTGTTACAGATACTTTTCCACCAGTTCCATCACCAAGAATATCACACGAATATGTATCATTAGAATATCCATCTCCAGCATTTTTAATATAAACTGTTTTAATTTGATTAAAATTAATAGTCGAATCTCCAGCCTCTCTTACATTTTGAATTATTGTATCAGTAGTTGTAACCCAATTATTAGGAACTACAATATATTCTGTAGAATCAAACTTTACAATATCACTAGGAGTTATTGAAAACAAATATTTCCACACATATCCATCACCACTTGTTCCAGCAGCAGAAGGTTCTAAATCAGTGAAAGTGGGTTCATCCTTAGATTTTGTTGTAACTAAACTATCACCACTTCCAGAAGAACCATTGTTTATACAAATATAAACATTATACTCGCTATTTACTACAAAGTAATTTGAATCATATAATCTTGAGCTTTTAGAAATTGGAGATGGATTATGAATACTATAATCCTGCCTATACATATCATATGCAGTATTAGTTTTCCATTCTACTTTTTTTACAACTCTTCTAACATTTGCTCCATTAATCTTTTTACCAAAAAGAGAAGTATCTCCATAATTCCACTCATGATTAAGATTATCAATTGGGTTTGGAGGTAAAGCATTCCATGTATCGGTTCTACCAAATCCTGGATTTGGTGTAGTTGGATTACTGAGACCTAAGAATACATAATAAGCATTATTGGTATCGAGTACAGAATCGACAAAATTACCAGCATTAGATATTCTAAATTGATCTGTTACTACAGCAGACATATTAATTAGTTTTTAGGTATTTATAATAGTATTATGAATAGTATTCATCTAAAGCACCAGTATTTCTTAGACCAACACCTCTTCGTTGAATAGTTGGGAAAGTAGTTAATCCAGAATTAATAGTTTTTCCAGTTACCGCAATTGCAATTGGATTACTATCTCGTACAATCCCTGCAAATTTACCCCAAGAAAATTCACCTAAAGGTTTAGTACCCATAGAAGTAGCAATACCAACAGTACCACTTGATACTAAGCAAGTAATAATACCTGTATTTAAAGTACTATCTTTATACTGTATAATATAGATATTATCCAAACAAGTAGTTCCAATACCAACCACGGCACTATCACTTCCTGTATTATCAATTGATGTTACACCATTTCCAAGAAGAGTATTAGAAATATAAACTGGATTTCCTACATTAAAATCTGTCCAATCATTGCCAGTTTTACTCAAGAAGAAAGATATTCCTAATGTAGAAACACCAACAATTGTTGTACCAATACCAGTAATAATTCCAGAAAATCCTGATATCGAATTTATATTAGTAATTGTTTCTGTAATAGGTATTGGTGGTAGAACTATAACTTGTGGAGAATTTGTAAGAGTATATCCTAAACCTGGATTTACTATAGAAGCACTATTTACTGTTCCTGCAGCAGAAATTGTAGTTGTTGCTGTAGCAGTAGTACCTACACCTACAGATATTCCAGTTGATGGAATCCCTATGGAAATAGATGGGGCAGTAGTATATCCAATTCCACCATTCACAATAGTTAAGGATGAAATAGTACCAGCACTAGATACATTAGCAGTTATTGAAGCAACAACTGGAGTAATATCATTATCAACAATTAATCCACCAATTGGTTCAGATGAAGCTAAACCATCTTCCTCAAAGAATTTTGCATCAGATACAAATATTGTATTATCACTCTCAGTTAATTTACCTATTATTTTAGTTGTAGGAAATATTAATGATTCCAAACTAAGTCTTGACTTAGAAACAATATTACCATTAACAATTTTATCATGTTTTTGTTTAGTCCAATTTAATGTCTTTTCTTCATTAGTAATTCCTAGACCTCTATACAATACAGTATCAATAGTATTGACAGTATCAATATCAGTCATTGTTCTATTATCCTGATCTATCATATTATTTGAAACTTTATCCAATTGAACAATATCACCTCTTTTCAATGTAGGAAATACATCCGAAATTGTGACGCTATCCTCTCCAGCAGTTCCTCTATAGAAGAATATAGCCACATCATCTTCTGGTTGTGGTGCTTCTTTAAAAATAAATGAATTTCCACCATTGAAAATATAAGCATCATTTGGATCTTGTAATACCCCATTAATAATGATTAATAATGCATTTGTAAGATTAATAGTTGGAAAATCTCCATTTTCTTCAGATTCAAAACTTAATAATTCATTATCATATCTTAATGGGAATCTTGTTCTCTCACCATCTTGTAAGGATTTAATAGAATCAATATAATCCATTTGTCCAAATTGCCATGCTGAGAAAGCATCTCTATAAGTATCCAAAACTGTTAATTGGAATTGTGATTGTGGAGATGTTAAATTAGCATCAGTAACCAATCCCACAGGAGTAAATACATCGCCTTTATTAAATGCATATCCATCTCTAGCAATTTCCCATTTAGTAACTTCAAAATAAGTTGATGCCACACCAACTGTAGAAGATGCTCCTACCTCAACATTTAATAATAAACCAATACCCGTATCAGTTGTTTCACCTATAGATAATCTAGAAACTCCAGTTACGCTAAGATTATCATAAGACGCTTCAGGAATTGTTAATTGAGGATTATTATAAGATGTACCTCCAGCTCCTATACTAAGACCTAGAACTCCACCAGCACCCACTGTAGCATTAACAACAGCACCAGAACCTACACTACTACCAACATTAACAGTTATTGTATCTGTAGTATATGATGTAATGTCTGTAATAATTCCAGCAACAGGATCAGTTGCTCTTGGATAATGATGAAGAGACTTATAATCATCTTTAGAACAACTAAAGGCTAAAGATCCCGTTCTAATTCCAACATCATCAGAAGTAGTCATTCCATGAGAAGGAATCTCTAATATCAAATCCCCACTATAAGGATTATAAGA
>MDSY01131973.1_pt1 | contig 11627 bp, 10 predicted proteins | sample 811131 | NCBI WGS metagenome assembly MDSY01 (sample SAMN05326643, study PRJNA326480) | marine metagenome | isolation source: seawater | place: Atlantic Ocean: South West | collected 2010
TCATATACTTCATCAACAACTTCATCAATCCTAGAATCTGCACGATCAATTTTATTTATGATTAAGATAATTGGAAGATCTTTCTCTAAAGCCTTTTTTAGAACAAATCGGGTTTGGGGTAGAGGGCCTTCACTAGAATCCACAAGAAGTATTGCACCGTCCACGAGATTTAAACTCCTCTCAACTTCGCCTCCAAAATCAGCATGTCCTGGAGTATCCAGAATATTGATTTTAACATCATTATAATAGATCGCTGTGTTCTTTGCAGTAATTGTAATTCCACGCTCTTTTTCTAGATCCATTGAATCCATGACTCGATCTTCTACGTCTTGATGCGCCTTAAAAGTACCACTTTGTTTTAATAGGCCATCTACAAGTGTAGTTTTCCCATGATCTACGTGAGCAATAATGGCAATATTTCTAAAATTTTCTTTTCTCATTTATTTTAATAAGTTGATAGGTTCACTATTATTCTATAAAAAATAGACGGTGAATATAATGAGTCTTTTTTGGGCCTACTACATTCCATAATTAATTATTTATTAATATGAATTGTGATCTGAATCACTATAGAAATTTTAATTACAAGTATAATGAATTATTGAATCGTTTTATTACTGATGATGGGTCTGCAGTATAGAAGGCCATGATTAGGCGGAGGTATCGCACCTCCTTGGTATCTCGGTTACAATGCCTCTGCTTAATCAAAATCCTCTTCCACCGTAATCTCTAGAGATGCCAGTCTATTTTATTACATTCTTATTCTTGAATTATATTAATATTGTTATACTATTAAGATGATTATTTAAATGAAGGGAAAATATTTTATTATTTATCTGGGATTGTTCTTTATTCTATTTACAATAATTTTATTTTTAGTTTTATACCAAAATGGATGGTTTGATATTTTTATCCATGGTGGATTTAGAGCTCTTTATGGAGAAAATTAATATTTTTGGTATCTTATGTATTCTTCTTTATGACTGCTAGGGTTAATCTACTTATCGAAATAATTTTTTCTTGTTGATTCTTAATTGAGATTTCCCATACTTGAATTTTTTTACCTAATCTAATGGCATTTGCTTTTCCGTAGACCCAGCCTTCAGATACAGATCTTAGATGACTCGTATTAATTTCTAGACCAACTACATTATGAGTTTCATGATTAATTTGGATTCCTCCGCCAACACTACCCAGGGTCTCAGCAAGAGCAACACTCGCACCACCATGTAATAATCCAAATGGCTGTAGAGTCCGTTTATCAACAGGCATTTTACCATACACTACACAATCTTCTAAATCGGTTATTTCAATCCCAAGATTTTCAACCAGTGTGTTCATTGATCGTAATTGTATTTGTTCAAGAATATATTTTTTATTCATTTATTTTTCTTTAGTTGGTTAATTAAAAATATAAGGTCATTTTTGATTTTAATTAAAATAGATATAGAAATAAATACTATATTGTAAATATTTTAATTAAAACTTGCTTTAAACATTTTATCTAAATTAAAATCTGTTATCCTGAAAAGGATTAACACGCGGAGTTCTACTTGGATAATTTTGGTTATTCTTTATCAATCTATATCCATTTTAATAAAATAATAACTATTTATTGAAACGGATATTAGCATGAAACAATACTACACAGGTTTCTTTACAGCTGTATGTCTGACTACGAGCATATTTTTATTTATAGGCTCACAAAATAGTCAAGAGATAGAGGCAAGGTCCCTAATACTAAAAGGTGTCAGTGGTACGACATCTATTATTGGTGGAAATATATCGATGTATAATAACGAAGGCAAACAGACAGCTTATCTTGGGACGACTAATGATGGAAGTAGCTGGCTGGTCTTATACAATGATGGTAATATAGAAACATATAATACTAAAGGGCATCAAACGGTCTATCTTGGTAATGATGAAAGCGGTGGTAAACTTTCGACTTATGATGCGAACGGACAAATAACGGCCTACCATGGAACGATTGGAGGAGGCGGCGGTAAAATTTCCACATATAATAATGAAGGTCAGCAGACGATAAGCCTTGGCACTGCTATCAATGGTGGAGGATGGTTACAAATGTTAAATAATGGACATTTAGAAATATACAATGATGATGGAAGGCAAACTGCTTATCTAGGTACTGGTATTAATGGAGGAGGCCTCCTTAAGACAAATAATTCTGATGGTTTTAAAACTGCTTATCTAGGTACTGGTGAAGGCGGTAGCGGACACTTATCAACATATAGTAATAATATAAAACAGACTGGGTATTTTGGATCAACAAAACAAAATAATGGTTTAGCAATATTATTTAATAAATATGGTAGACCTTATTGGGGTACCTATAATAAAACTAAAAATTAAACGTTAGATATATAAATCGGTTGGGATAACATGGAAGAACAAAAAAAACAAATTTTGGTTCATTATATCAAAGAATTTACTCTCATTCTTATTGGGATTATTATTTTTGCGGGATTGTTTTGGTATTATAAATTTGAATTTAATATTCGACTTCTTTCAATTTGGATATTTATTTTTAATGGAGTGTTAATGGGATACTGGACCTGGCAGAGTAATCTTAAGCCATGGGAAAAAGGGATTCTGGGCTTTTACTTTATTTTAGTAGAAATCGTTATCCTATTAGGCGGTAGATAAACGTAGACTATCGTACGCATTAATATTATATAAATGATGATTAATATTTTACATGAAATATTTTAGTATAAATAAATGCCTAGGCATTTTATTTATCTAGTATCTTTTTTATTATCTTTCCAGATATCACCTGCGCAAAGTGATGGATTAATTTTAATCTCAAATAAAGACATAGATCAAAATTATTTTACATCTCTAATAACAAATAATTATTCTATTAATCATATTTGGTTTCATCCAGCTCCTGTACATAGCACAGCATATATTCAAAAGGATAGTACTTTAATTGTGCCATTAGTCATTAATGATCCGATAATGCAAATTCCTAACCATGCTGGTGGAAGGTTTCAAAAATTGAATTGGGATGGAGATGTCATCTGGGAGTTTAATTTTTATGATACGCTTTATACACCACATCATGATATTGATCCATTACCAAATGGAAATATTTTAGTTATTTGTTGGGAAGTAAAGACTAAAGAAGATGCGGAAAGTCTAGGTAGGTTGAGTATAGAAGATCAGATATGGCCAACAATGATCGTAGAGTTAGAGCCACCAAATGGTATTATAGTTTGGGAATGGCATCTTTGGGATCATTTAGTCCAAGATGTAGACTCATCGTTACCAAATTATGGAGTTATATCAGAGCATCCTGAATTACTGGATATTAATATTGGTGGACCTGTAAGTAATAGTAATGGTGATTGGTTACATATGAATGCTATTCAATATAATGAAGAATTAGATCAAATTATTTTTTCTTCAAGACATTTGAATGAGATATTTATTATTGACCATAGTACAACAACCGAAGAAGCAGCTGGACATTCAGGTGGAAATTCTGGTAAGGGTGGAGATTTTCTTTTTAGATGGGGGAATCCGATGAATTATGAAAGAGGGGATATCGATGATAGAAAATTGGTTGCTCCTCATGGAGTAAATTGGGTTCAACAGAATTTTCCTGGTAGTGGTAACATTATTATTTTTAATAATAATCCAAATGATGATAATACTGAAGGGAATTCTGAAGTTATTGAAATTATTCCCCCGATCAATGATAATGGACATTATTATATCAGTTCGGAAAGTGCTTATGGCCCCGATGAGATTCAATGGAGTCATGGTGGTGATAATACTTATTTTTCAGGTTGGCAATCAGGTGCATATAGGCTTCATAATGGAAATACTCTTGTCACGGTTTCTCAACAGAAATATATTTTTGAAGTAGATAATAATAATGAAATTGTTTGGCAGTGTCATACTGGTGGGAATTTAGGTTGGGTCGATTATCCATTAAGAGTTTTCAAATTAGAACCTTCATATTTCTTGGATATTCCAATAACCTCCTCATCCTCATCATCAATATTTAAAATTAATCAGAATTATCCTAATCCATTTAATATAAGCACTAATATTAATTATGAATTATTGAAGGACTCATTTATTACAGTTAGAGTTTATAATATCCAAGGGGAGATTATGACAACACTAATAGATGAATGGCAAACTGCAGGTGTTTATTCAACTAAATGGGAAGGTAAAAACCAAAACGGAAAACATTTTTCATCTGGAATATATTTTTATAAGATTCAGACAGATCGTTCTTTCGAAATTAAAAAGCTCACTTTATTAAAATAATCCAGCAATTATGTGGCAGATGTTTTTTAAGGATTGATAAATGTGAAGTGTAATAATATTTTGAAAAGGTTGGGGCATAATTTATACCGAGGTAAGTGTCTGTATTAAATTATGCCCCGCTCTCTACATACCAAATACATCTAAACAGATGCATCTTATATAGAATACGATTATTATTTGATGTATCCTTAAATCAAATTTATGATGAGTGACCCAGGTCACATCATCGTATTTTTATAAATGATAGTTATTTATTAATAAATTAACTTTTTTAAACTTAGATATGAAAAAAATACTATTTTTATTTACAATCTCTTTTCTGATAGGTCAATATGACTATTCTCTTGAAGATATAAATCCTACATCCGAAAATTATGGTGTTAATGTAGGGACTTCATTTTTTGAGAATAAAGTTACTTTACATTATTTTGGATCATTTACATGAGGGACTTGTTCTGCTCGGTTCGCGCAGTTAAATGATATTTATAGTGAATTAAAGCTTGATGGTTTACCGGTTGAATTAATTGGAATAGGCAAAAGCACACAAATGACTGGTTTAGATAATTGGACGGATGGGAATAATTCTTCAATATGTGCTGATCAAGTTCCATTCCCTACCTGGTCAGAATGGGGAGCATCTCAAAGAGATCTTTTTATTATTGATCTGGATGGGAATGTTATTTTTCATGAGAATATTACAAGTGGTGTACCAGAAGATCTTGAAGACACTATCCTTGGGATTTTAAATGTTGAGAGTGATCCAGTATTACCAAATGATTTTAATATTTACCAAAATTTTCCAAATCCATTTAATCCTGAAACAACTTTAATTTATGATTTACCTAATGATGCATATGTTAGATTAACAATTTATAATATTATTGGGAATGAAGTTAAATCATTGATTAATGGATATGAATCAGCTGGGCAAAAAAGAGCGAGTTGGGATGCGACTAATAATGTTGGTAATCCAGTTCCTGCGGGGGTATACTTTTATACAATCGAGGCTGGCTCTTTTAATCAAACTAAGAGGATGATATATCTTAAATAGATAACGGATTCTTTGTATAGAATTATTCAATATTATGTTAAACTTTTCTATCATACTTAATTCATTAGCTAATAGAGTTGTATTAGTGACAATCCCTAGGATTGCCCTTTGTATTTTTATATTATTTCAAATTATGGGAATGATATTTTATCCTGGCGGGACCATGCATGATGAATCCACCCTTGCCTATTCATTCTCAAATAACTTTTTTTCTGATTTAGGGATTTATAAATCTTATAACGGATCTCCAAACTATGTTTCTATGATATTATTCTCATTATCGTTAACAATAGTGGGATTTACATTTTCAGTTTATTATTTGAGCTTAATCCAATTTTTTAAAAAAGATAAATTAAATTATATATTATCAATCATTGGTACTGCCTTTGCCATTGGTTCGGCAATCGGATTAATTGGCACTGGTTTTACTCCTGCAGATGTTGTTCTTGATGCGCATGTATTTTTTGCGAATAATATCTTTTATTGTTTTACTATAACTGCTTTTTGTTATACAGTGGTATTTTATAGAACTAATATATTAGAAACAAAATATGCAATGGGTTATGCTTTCTTCTTTATCTCTATTGCAATATATGTAGGTATTTTAATTTATGGCCCAAGCCCACGTACAAATGCATCAGCATTACTATTTACTGTTGTATCTCAAAAGGTAATAGTCCTAATATTTTGCTGGTCAATTTTTTATCAAACCTTTGGTTTTGCAAATTATAATTTTAATCCAAAGTAAAATTTTAAATACTAAATAAAAAAGGTAATAATAATGAAGAAAATAGCTCTGTATTTATTAATGATATCATTCTGTTTAGCTAATGATAATTTTTCTAGTTCATTGAAAGATATCAATAAAGCAATTCAGAAAAAATATAATATAAATTCTTTGGAAGATTTGCAAAAATTAATCAATCAAAATCAACAATCTTCTTCTACAAGTACGCGGGATGTAGAAGATATCCCAGGAAACTATTCTCTTGGAGAACAGAGCGTAGATATTGAAGTGACAGTTGGAACGGATCAAACGCTTTTTAATCCTCTGTCATTAATGGGGATGTTACCAGCCACAAGTAGTGTAACTGCAGATATTGCTGATGGTGATGCAGTGACAACAACAGAATTGCATTATATGCTTTTATCTGACTATTTAGAGGATATGTTTGGTGGCGGTGATGGGGATTGTGATATGAACTGTCAAGGTGAGTTTGATGATTATAATGATTACGGCATTGATGTTTCCGATGAATATTGTGAGTGTTGCCAAGATGAGTATCCATTAGATGAGGTTTGCTATAGTGACGATGTTGAATGGATTTATTTTGAAAAAGAAGATTATGCCGATTATACTGATTCTGAGAATTGGGATATTATTAATGATGATGTAGCTATTATGAGAAGAGATAATCAAGGGTTTTATAATCCTCTTCAAGAAGATTCTTATGCTAATGGTGGCCCAGCAGGTACATTATGGGCAGGGATGTCTACACATAGAGCAATGGATGAGGGTGTTAGTTATACCACTTGGAATCAAGCTGTGAATAGTAATCCACAATCATTTATAGGTGATACTCTTTCTGTCTATTGTGAAGCAGCATATGAATATTATGATATCCATCTACTAAGTTTCAGTGGACAGCAAACTGGTGGTGGTTTTTCCTACTATCGTACTGCATATCCAGTACATGGAGATGAAGAGAATAGAGATGACCATTATGAAGGGACTGTAGATTTCGAGAATGTTGCTAATATGAATTATCCTAGATATGGGGCAGCCTATACAGAAGATGGTAATTTTATTTATGCTCTTTGTGGAGCAGACTCGGATCAAGAAGGTAATACTGTATACCATACTCATGGTGAGCGGTATGATCACAATAATGATTCCTGGGAAACATTTGGAGAAAACTTGATTGGAAGGCGCTATACTAACGCTGAGCATGTTAATGGTAATATTTATATTTTGAATGGATATAATAATAATGGGGGTACTGATACAGTAGAGATTATTAATACATCTACTGGTGAAGTCTCAGTTAGTGAAACAAATCCACATCCAGTATCGTATGGTGGAAGTGCTGTATGGGACAATAAAATTTATACTTTTGGTGGTGGATATTATGATGGGGATGACTTGCAATATTCTAGTCGTCTTTATGTTTTTGATCCAGAAAATGAACAATGGACACGTTTAGCTGATATGCCAGATTCCATGAATACAAATGGTGTAGTAGTGGATGGAGTATTATATACGTTTGGAGGCTATAATGGCTCTGTTTCTGATGACATAAATGCTTATTATATCGGTGATGATGTTTGGGAAACTGTAGGGTCATTGCCAAACCCTATTTCCGCTAATTCTGTATCAACTAATGGAGATTTAATCTTTGTGGTGGGTGATTATGCCAATATTGAGTTTACCGGTGCTTATAGTCCATGGGAAAATGAATTCTATGAATTAGAAAGCAACATGGAAGGGAGGAGACATTCTTCTGCAGTGAACTTCGATGGTGAACTTTGGGCGTATGGAGGTAGTCAACCTGCAGGTTATAATGATAATGAAGATTATGTCATTTTATCCAGTGCACAACGTGGTATTTTTAATATTACTCCACATGATGATCACGATGATGATGGTGATGATTTTCAACCAGAGTTATTAATGATGAACTTCACTATGATGGAATATATGATGTTAATGTTTGGTGCCGATCCAGATAGTTTAGGAATTGAAAATCCTGTCGTGATGGGTCTAACCACCAATGATGATGGTACTTTAGCTGAAGTTAGAGCAATGTTACCGATGGGTGACCATGAAGATGGAGGCGTAGAATTATATGCACTAGATTCAACAGCAATGGTAAATGCAGTGGGTATAGATACTGCATTATATGCAATTACTTTTGACAATTTAAGTTTGGAAGACTCATCAGGTTATTATGGCTTAAATGTGACAGGTGCTATTGCCCCACAGACGACACATCTAGTTGCTGGAGTGGCAACATCTATATCGCTTCCGATGGACATGTTTGGTGATGATGAGGGTAATACTGAAGAAGGGTATGTTTCATTTTACTCAGACTTCACAGCTAGAGATATTTTTATAGGTTATGAAGATGGTGAAGTATCAGAAATTGATACAAATTATTTTAATTGGGATGCAAATTCAACTTCATTATGGCTTATGATGGAAGAGAGCGATGATTACTACTATGGTTATGATTCGACATATATTGATACACAAAGCTTTGTGTATACAATTACTGATACTGGCATTCAATTATCTGGATCTTATGATCCATGTGAAGATGAAGAAAGCTATGATGATTGCATTGATGAGGATGATGATTATTTTCAAATGCTAGGTCTAGATCAGTTAGAAGATATTACTAATCTTGTTGAAACGATGATGCTCTTCTTAAATCAAGAAGATAATGCTGAACCATGCGTTTTAGGTACAGTCTATGTTAGCGAAGGACATACATCTGGTGATCCAGAAGATTATATAGAGATATATAATTCGGGTGATAATGAATGTTCATTAGAAGGATTTCAGCTTGATGATAATGATGAGCTAGATGACTTAACTTTTGGATATATTGCAATCCCTGCAGGTGGGTATTGGGTAGGTTATAAAGATGATCCAGGTAGTTTTGAATCTGGCTTAAGTGCTAATGGTGATATTATTGTTTTAGCAGATGCACAAAATAATATGTTAACAGTTACTTTAGAGCCATCAGTTGAAATGGATGATGTTGAACTATCTCAGAGTTTTGATGAAGATGGTGTAGGTTGTTATACATTCCCAACACCAGGAGAGTCAAATGATGATTGTATAACTCTTTCAATTTCAGATCCAGAATTAAGTGCTTTACCTAAGGAATTTAAATTATATGCAAATTTTCCAAATCCATTTAACCCAAAAACTACTATTCGCTTTGATGTAGCAGAAAGCACTAGTGGAATTACAACGCTAAAGATTTATGATATTACAGGTAGTGTTGTTGCTGTATTGATCAATGAACAATTTCAGCCTGGGACCTATGATTTGCAATGGGATGCTGGTCAATTTGCAAGTGGAGTTTATTTTTCTGAACTCATTTCTGGTTCATTTAGACAAACTAAAAAAATGATTTTATTAAAATAGGTAATTTCATTTTATCTTAAACAAAAAACCCTTTATCAAACGATAGAGGGTTTTTTGTTTTATTACCACCAGCCTATTATTTTCCACCAGATTGAACCTATCCCAAGCCAAATAATGATATGGAAGATTGAAACAATAAATCCAATTTTAAACCAAGATGATGGTTGGACGTATCCATTCCCAAAATAGATGATTACAGGGCCTGTAGAATAATTCGTTAAACACCCGCATAGATTAGAAAAGTATGCAATGATTGCAACGATAATGACTGGATTAATATCAATCCCAGATAGGACTAGAAATACGGCGCTAGAAAGAGCGATAATATGTGCAGTTAGCATTGAGAAGATATACATAGAATAGAAGTAGATAATTGCAAATATTATCAATAATAATATAGGTGTAAGATGTGAAAAACTTTGTTGAAGATTACTAGAAAGCCAAGATATAAAACCTAAATCTTTTAAACTGTTTGCTAGTGTGAGCAAACCCCCTAACCAAATTAATGTATCCCATGCTTTATGGTTTTTGACTATTTGATCCCAAGATATGGTATTTAAAATTAAGAGGACCACTAATCCCAATAATGCAACAGTGGTTGTACCTAGGCCATGAATTGTCTTTGTAATCCAAAGAATTAGCATTAAGCCAAGAATGATTGCAGTGATTATTTCATTTTTTGACCAAGCACCAAGTTGTTGTATTTCAGTTTGTATTTTTTTATGTATTGATTCAATTGATTGAATTGTTGGTTTAGAGCAAAAGTGAATCAAGATAGGGAGGAGAACTAAACCTATAATGCCTGGTATGATACTTCCCAAAGCCCATGTAACCCAATCAAATTCAATTTGAAAAATATCCATTGCTGCTTTTGAGATAAGTGGATTAGCTGCCATCCCGGTAAGGAACATTGCCGCAGTTATCAAATTGGCATGTGCTCCTACAAGATGTAAATATTGCCCAGCCTTCTCAGGTGATTTTAAAGGTGATGATCCGAGTGATTGAGATATTGAATCAACGATTGGTGCAAGAATACCTCCACCCCGAGCAGTATTGGAAGGGACTAAGGGACCTAGGATAAATTCTGCAACACAAATTCCATATCCCAGCCCAGTTATTGAATTTCCAAATGTACGGATACAAATCAATGAAATACGTTTACCTAAACCAGTATGGATAATGATACCAGAAATAAGAAAAGCAATTACTACGAGCCAAGTTGTTGAATCAGCATAACCCTTTAATGCATCTTTTAAAGTTAGGATATTTAATAAAATTGAGATTATTAATCCAGATAAAACAGAAACAGCCAAGGGTATTGCACGGATTAATAAGGACAAGATGACTGATAAAAAAATAACAAATATATGATATGCACTGGGTGTTAATCCAATTGGAGGACCAATAATCCACAATAGTAAACCAAAAATAATTGGGATTAGTTTTTTGAATTTGATCATAATGTATTCAATAATAATATAAAGATTTAATTTAACCCCTGCTTAAATTGAAACCTATGGAGCCTTTTAAATTCCCCATTTATCGATTATACCCAGATGTTTCTAAAATGGATAGGGCTATTATTATTTCTGATTTAGAGAAAAATTATGATAAGTGCGTTAACTCTCATAAAATTAAGAATCGTTGGGAAAATCAATTCTTAGATATTCAATTTATACCAAAAGTTGAAACTATTTTCACAGGTGCAGCTAATTTTATTAATAAAAATAAATTAGGTTCAGTGATAGTTCCACATTCAGGAATGGGATTTTTTACAGATGAATTTTGGTTCAATATTATGAAACCTGGTGATTCTACTGGATGGCATGACCATAAAGAAAAGGCATGCATGTCTGGCGTGTTTTATTTGAAAGTCCCTGAAAATTCTGGTAATCTAATATTTAGAGTTAAAAAAAATCAAAAATGGCTTTATTTAAATGAAGAGCCTGATGAAGGGAAAATGGTATTATTCCCATCCAATTTAGAACATGCTGCTGAAGTAAACAGTAGTAATGAAGTTCGGATATCGATTGCATTTAATTTATATAAACTACCGTTAGAATTAAAAAAAGATAGACAAGATTATTCTATGGCCAAATTTTATAGTTAATTTCA
>MDSY01148607.1_pt1 | contig 11624 bp, 2 predicted proteins | sample 811131 | NCBI WGS metagenome assembly MDSY01 (sample SAMN05326643, study PRJNA326480) | marine metagenome | isolation source: seawater | place: Atlantic Ocean: South West | collected 2010
AACAAGAAGATATTATGACTATACATATTTTATGGATAAAGAAAAATCATAGACATAAATTTAGAAAAGCTGCTAAGTACATAGCTAGTTTTGCTAAAGACGCAGGATATAAAAGAGTAGAACTAATTACTGATTTAAGAGTATGCCAGTTAATAGAAAGATACTTAAAATTAAAACCTGTACAAAAAATATATTTAGAAGAAATAGATAGAATATTGGAGGTTCTATAATGGGATTTAGTAGTAGTAAATCAAAATCAAAACAAGTATCTGGACCAAGTCCAACACAAACTAAAGCAGCAAATATTTTGCTGGAGGCTATAGTACCGGGTAGTTCAGGAATAGGTGGATATGTCCAACAAGGACAGCAACCTTCTCAACAAATGCAAACACAAACAGGATTACCTTATGAAGGAGAAGGAAGTGTTCCATCAAGAATGATACAACCTGCTACTCCTGATGGAAGTAGAGTAGGTTATGGGTATGAACAAGGTATGAAAGAATCTCAAGCAAATTTAGGAGATAGAACTTTTAGTGATGTAATAGGTAAAGGGGTGGTTAGGTCTCCAAATCAACTAACTCCTCAAGAAGCAGGACGAGTATCAGATACATTGCTACCTTCAATGACAGATATGAGATTTAAAACTATGGGAGAACAAATGGAGTTGGGTAGAGGAACAGATGAAGAAAGACAAATCATAGCTCAACAAGAAGCTATGGCAGCTGACCCTATTAAGTTTGCTCAAGAAGTACAAGATAACATTGTACAAAAAGTGTATGCAGGTCAAGCACTAGAATTACCTACTACACCTGAAATTACTGATTACATATCTGATGTGTACAATAAATTACCAGAGTCTTTAAAAGGTTTAGTAGATGATGTGGTAACTAAAGGAACTAATGCAAATATAGATACTAGTATTACAGCTGCATCAGAAAAGTTATTAGCTCAAGCTCAACAAACTGGAGACAAGCTAATGAAAGATACTCTTGGAAGATTTTCAGCAGCAGGAGCTGCTACTAGTGGTGCTGCAATAGCAGCAGCTAGTCAGATTACATCTGAGATAGCTGTTAATTTTGGAGCTGAGTTAGTTAACTTTACTCAGACTGCTATGCAACAAGCTCAACAAGATAGACAAATAGCTTTACAAGCTTTAAATCAAATAACTACTACAGCAGACAGAGCTAGAGCTCAAGATTTACAAGCTGATATAATTAATTTAGAAACATTAAATACAACACTTGGAGCTCAGTTAAACAGTTATGTACAATTAACACAAAGTTTTTTACAAAACTCTCAGTTCTATACAGACATAATTGCAAATCAATTTAATGCTATGAGCTCTACAGATGTAGAAAATTTTAGAATGGTATATGAAGTATTAGTAAGTCTAGCAACTGGAGGACCAGGTAGTAGCTACGGTAAGTCTACATCTAAAAGTTTTGGATTAGACTTTGGTGGTTTAATATCTGGTAACTTAGATGCACTAATAAATAACTAGGAGATAAAAATGGCAAGACCAAGAATGGATATAAGAAAATTTGGAGACATACTTAGACCTGTAGTAGGTGGACAGAGTAATCAAGTTGAAATGTCTGATATGACTGTAGAAGCACCTCAAGCTGAAATTCCGTATAGTAGAGCAGCAGCTGCTTATAGTGGAACTAAAGCAAAAGATAGAATTGAAGCTGCTAACATGGCATCAGGTCAATTTGAGAGCAAAGCAACTACTGCTGATGACTATGCTTACAGAGATGCAAATACAGGAGAAGTTATTGATATATCTGGTCTGGTAGACAAAGATAATAATCCTTTAGAAGCTTACATTCCAAATGCTACAGCTAGTGCTGACCAATTAAGAACTAACAATCAAGTAAAAGTTGTTAACCAGTATGGAGATGAATTAAACGCATACTATGTAGATGTTCAAGCTAAAGATGCAGAAACTGGTCAAACTATTAACTTACAGAAAAAAATGTATAGAAACGTAGATGAATTTTACGGAGATGAAAATGCATTAAAAGAAGCAGGATACTCAACTTTAAAAAGAAACTACATGAAATTTGGTTTTAATGAAAGAGATGCACAAAAACTAGTTGACCAAGCAAAACTTATGCAGAATGACAAAACTAAAACTTTTAACAAAGGATTGTCTAACTTTCAAATAAAAAGACTACAAGCAGAAGCTTTAAATAAAGCTTTTGAATGGCAAGGAGAAAATGATAATCAAACACTAAGATTAAAAACTTCAGACCCTGTAAGTGAATTAAAAAGATTAACAACTGCAGCTGATGAAAGATTAGGTAAGTTTACTTTTAAAGATTCTAATGGTGTTACAAGAAATGGTATGGATTTCTTAAATCTAGACGTTCTATATGGTAACAATTTATTTAAACAGAATTTAAAAGATGTTCATTTAACTAATTTAACTGAAGGAAAAGTTGCTACTAAAATGGAAGAAGCAAAAGAACAGTTCCGTAAAAAAAATCCAGATAAAATAATAGAAGGTAACAAAGGTTTTGAAATACTTTCAGGAGCTCTTACTACACAAGAAGAGTCAGAAGTAGAAAGTAGTGCTACAGATGTTACTGGTATAACTTCTACTAAAAATAATGTTTTAGTGTTACATACTTTTAACAAAGTTAATGCACAAGAAATAATTGATACAAAAAATGGTGAAGCTGCTACTAGATTACTTATAGATGCAGGTTTTATAGACCCTACTAGATTAGCATATGACAATGAATCTGAAAAACAAGCTATTGATGCAGGCTCTATAGAATTATTAAAAACAATTAATGAAAGTGTAGAGGAACTAAGAGCAGCAGTAGAAGTTACTTTAGAAGCAGGTCAATATAGTCAAGTGCTAGAAGAATATAACACATGGTATAGTGCTAATTCAAGAATTTTAAGAGATGAAGAAAGAAAAGTAGATAATATACTAGGTAATTTTAATGCAGAAAATTCCAATTATTTTAATAAATTAAATAAAATGGACCAACAAGGTAAATTTTTTAATCCAGATTATGATGATAGTTTTACTGGTAAAATATACAATAATCCTCAAGAGATGGTAGATGAACTTGATAAAAAATACAGTACTAATCCTATTGAATATCTAGCCCAAGTAAAAAGTTTGCAAGATGCAGGAGTTATTACAAATGAAGCAGCTGCTATGTTGGGCACAAGAGCTAGGTATTTAGAAGTAAGACTAGGAGCTACTATACCTGAAATTAAAAAACTAAGAGATAGATTAGGATTAAAATCCAGAATAGAAATACCTGAAGATGTAGAAGTTGAAAATCAAACTGGATTAAAATTTAAAGGACAAACTTATGCTGTAAATACATCTTTTAATAAAAAGACTGGTAAGTATGAACCATATGCATTTACAGGTGAGGCTAATCCTAAGTTTGCTAATAGGCTTAATTTTGGTATGAGTGCAAATAAAATTTATGTAAATCATCAAGACGTACTAGATGATAAATTTCCTGGAGAAGCTAAACTAAAATTTGCTGAAATAATTATAAACAGAGCTAATGGTAATGAAGATGACATAGCTTTTATTAAGAAAAATTTTAATTTAGATGATGAACAATATGACTCTTTAGGACTTAAAGACATGACACCTGCAGAACTTGTAGAGATTCTAGATGAAGCTAGGGATAATGTAAACAATACTAAATTTTCAAAAGGCAGAGTTGTTAAAGCTCTTAAAAAAGGTATTACAAGCTTAACAGAAGAAGCTAAAGAAACTCTTGATGACCCTACTGGACTTAGAAGAGCTTTTCGTGCAGGTAGAGATGTTATTAAAAAAGGACTAGAAGAAAGAGCAAGAGTTAAAGAAGAAACAGGTAAACCACCTATACTTCCAGGAACACAACCCGGTGGTGGTATAGATTACATGAGAGAATTATTTAAACGTAGGAGTAACTAATGGCTGATACAAAAGTAGAAATTGTAGAAAAAGAAGAAGAAGAAAACGAATTTGATATAAATGAGTTTTTAGCTCCAGAAAATAAAAGAATGTTTACAACTAAGGACTACATAAATGTAGCTCCTGGTTTTAATCCTACTGACTATTTTATATCTGCTAATTATAAACCTATTGATTTTGCACAAACTAATGCTGAGATAGCTAACAATCCAGGAGGAGCATTTTTGCATGGATTAACTTTACACCATGCAGGAGAAAAACCAGATTCTTATGCATCTCTAGACGGGTTAAGTTACTTAGCAGGTTCTCTTATACCTTTGTTAACTATAAACCGTGTATCTGCAGGTACTTCTAGAAGTTTAGTAGGTAGACTTGGATTTGCTGATGATGCATACATGGTAGGTGAGGGAGGCAAACTAGTGCCTAGAGTTGGTGGTATGTCTAAATTATCTGCTAATAAGTCTCAACCTTACAAGTTACAAATGGAAGGACCTTTTACTAAAGTACAAGATACAATGAGAGGAGCTCCTGCTATTAGAAAAATTATGGCTAACAAAGCTAAGTTAGACCATGGTATTAGAATTGCAATGGAAGCTGGATTGTGGAATCTATCTGATGCTGAACTAGGAGGATTGTCAGGATATCAAGATGCTTTATTATATACAAGTATTGGAGAAGGTCTTGCAGCAGGTATATCTAGAGTAGCAGGTAGAGTTAAAAATAAACTAAGAACTAAAGGAAACAATGCTAATACTAAAGTAAAAGTAGATGAAACTAAAGCAGATGATTATGATGTAACTCAAGCAGCTAAGCAAGCTGATGAAGCCATAGATGCAGAACCTACTATACCTGAAGGCGTAGGACCAAAAGAAAAACAATTTGCCATAGAAAAAATACAAGAATTAAAAACAGTTATAACTAAATTTAGAAATTTAGAAAATGCTTCTATTAAAAACACTGAAGGTTTTATAGAAGCTATAATGAGATTAACACCTAAAGAATTAGAAGGTAAAATATTTTATGATGCTGCAGGAAAAAAAGGACACAAAGTATTAAAAGATGGAGCATTAGAAACAGTAGAAAGATATGAAGAAGCTCTTAGAGTAGCTCAAGAAGTAGAAGGTTTTATAAAACCAGAAACTAAGTCACAAGATAAAGATTTAATACAAAAAGCCACTGATATAGTTGAAGGTATAAAACTTTTAACTCAAGGAAAATCAGAAGAGTTAATAGCAAAATTTGGTAAAAATTTTAAGAGAAAATTAAAAAGAAATAAAAAAGTTCAAGATGTAATTAAAGAAGAATCTAGTTTTAGTGATGAAGAATTAACTAACATGGCTATAGTTGAAGATACTATAGAAGCAGCAGAAAAACAATTAAAACTAGACTTGGGTATGGACACAGTAGAAATAACTAATCCTTATTTTGAATTTAATCCTAAGTATATAGCAGAAGATGTAAAAGAAATTAAACTAACAAAAAGTCCATCTTTTAAAATAAGAGCTAAAACACCAAAGATAAAAACTGACAGCTTAGGGTTAACTACATATTCACCTGCAGTAATGGGTATAAAAGCTAAACTAGGAGCTACAGCAGGTAGACCAGATATACCTTATATTAAACAATTTTACTCTGCACCAAAAGTCTCTGATAAACCCGGTAGTTATTATAATTTCTTAGAACAAGAAATGCGTCAATCAAGTGTACCTGTTAATACTAGAGTATATGAAACTATGAAAGATTTACAAGAAGCTAGTACAATAATAGACTTTAGTAATAGAGCGAGTTTAAGAACAGTTAGTACAGATTTAATTACTGGATTATCTACTGTTAAAAAATTATTAAATAAAATAGATACTAGAAGTGCCAAGGCTATAGAACAAGCTGAAGAGAAGGTAGCTACTATTTTAAGTAAACAACCTAAAACTACAGGTTTAGAAGTAAGTAATATAAAATTTAATCAAGTTGATGCTAGACCAAATTACAAAACTAGAACAGAATATAATGTTAAAAATGCTGATGTAACTTATGATTTTGCAAAAACTAAACAAGGAAGTGGTGCAACCAAATCTGCTGCTACTGCTAATAAAAAACGTTACAAACAAGTAACAGTAAATGATTCTGGTAAAATATCAAATGATGAAAAACTTGTTATAGCTAAATCCATAGCTGAAGATTTGTTAAATGGTAACGTTGTTAACATGGCAGGTCATGGAGCTTACAAATCTTCTAGAGCTGGGTTTACAAAAAAAGTATCTCAAGAAATTATTGATAAAGAATTACTTAATATTTTTAAAGAAGTTGATAAGATTTTAGCAGGTAGAAAAGTATCAGGAAGAATTATATCTGGTGGACAAACTGGATTTGATGAAGCTGCCATTAAAGCTGCAAACAATTATAAACTTAATGTTGAAGTTAACTATTCAGGTAAAGGGTTATTTAGACCTTCAACTGGTCTGGGAGCTAAAGATGACATAAACAATCTAAATCAGTTTGTAAGTAGATTTACTAAAAAAGGTACAAATGTAAAACCAGTAATAGAAAGAAGTATGGAAGAAATACCTGTTACTATAATAAGAAGTTTAGAAACTGCTGTATCATTAGCTAATGAAACTATATTATCTAGAATGAATCCTGTAGTAGCTAGACGTGTATTAGGTTTAAAAGAAATTATACCTGTTAGAAATTATAACAACTTATTAACTAAATTAATTAACTCATTAGAATTACCTAAACCTAAACCAACAAAAACAGCACAACAATTAAGAGTAGAATATTTAATGGGTGGAGGAAAGATAAAAACAGTTCCTTCTAAAAATGTAGAACTAGATGCAAACGCTGAGTTTGCAGAACATTTAAAAATACAACAACAGAAAATAACTAAATTTAAATCTACATTTACAGATAAAAAAATTGTGGATTATGTTAAAAAGAATAATCCTAAAATGTCAGATAAAGATATTACAATAGCAGCAGCTGAATTAAAAGAACAGATATATACAGCAGAATATAAAGCACTTACAGATTCAGATAGATATATTAAAATGTATGAAAAGAATTATTCACCAGATGCTTACTATGATACAACTCCTGAAGTTGGTTCTGACATAATCAAAGAAGAAACAGACGCATTGTTTGCACGTCAAGCAGATGAAGGTATTGATACAGGAGAAGTAGTTGACCCTACATTATCTAAAGAAGTGCTTGATACTGAGCCAGATGGATTACCTAGAATTGTAGGTTTTTATGATGAATTAATATCGGGTATAAAAGACCCACAATTTCAACTAGATGATAAATTAAGTGTAATAGTATCAACACGTCCTAGTAAAATAACAAAAGTAAATAAACTTTTACCACCTGCTAAAGCAGCTGGTATACCTTTAGCTGGTAGAATAACTCCTATGAAGTTATCTAATCCTGCACATGCAGCTGCAGACCAATTAGAGTATATGTTAAATGTAGAATATAATGGTATACCTTTTGTTAATCTAAAAGAAGCTAATGAATACTTGTTGCCTAAAGTAAAAGAACTAGTACCTAAAGCAAACATAACCAAAGATGGTATTGCATATGGTAAAAATAAATTATTAGTTATAAAAGAATTAACTGACAGAGAACTGTTAGATAATCCAGGAACTGTTAAGTATGTATTGTTAGATTCAAATACTAACGTATCTGATTATCTAGCTTATGTTAATAAAAAGAATGTACTTAAAATTAAGAAAGCAAATCCAAAACAAAGACAAATAGATGCAGAAAAAACAGAAGTTCCTGGAACTAATATAGAAAACATATCTAGTGGTAAACAACTTAAAAGGTCTACTGGTGGTAAAGAAATAGATAATTTAGCTTATATTGATAGTAGAGTAGGTAAACTATTAGATGAAACAGTAGATGCAGATACATGGATGAAAGCAGACCAGAACTTTAAATTAAATAATGTACCTCTTACTTACAATTTTGTAGACCAATTAGCTACTACTATGCAGAATGCTATAGAAATGCACAAAGTAGGTAATTTACAGACAAGAGATTTAATGGAAATAATAGAAGTAGCTTTAGAAAAACGAGGTATAAATCCTAAAAACTTACCTAAAGATGTAGACTATCCTAATATAGCTAGACGTAAACTAGATGAGTTGACTGCAAATATAGAAAAAGCAGGGGAAGCAAATAAAATGGGAGTCTCTGCTACTAATCCTATTGATATAATTAAAATGAAAAAACTAATGAAAGACTATGCTGATAACATGGATGATATAACTGGTAGAAATGCAGCTGAAATGTCTGCATTAGTAGACGAAGCTAGTGAGATTATAAAACAATTAAAAGATAATGGGTATGTAAATAGTGGTTTAATGAAACTAGATGAGCTTGCAACTATAGCAGACTTCTTAAAAACACAAGCTAATTTTGTAGGAGATGCTAATGTAGAATTGTTTGTAAAACAAATAGAGGATTCTTTTAGAGATGAGTATATTAGGTCTGCTCAAATGTTTATAACAAAAGAATATGGAGACTTAAAGAATTATTTTGTTTCTGATACACACAAAGGTGGTAGTAAACTGCAAATGCAAATGAGAACTCAAGATGCCGCAGATTGGGCAGACACAGTAACTGAATATTTTCAAGCTTCAAAAGAATTAAAGAATGATTTTGGTACTGATTTTGAATCTTTGACAAAAACTATTAGACAAAACCCAGCTCAAAGAGAGTTTATTAAAATTAAAATGTTAGATTTTATAACAGAGAATCCTGAGTTACTAGAAAACTGGGATGTAGGTATGGGGTTTCGTCCTGGTACACAGATTGTAAAGAATGCAGAAGGAGTAAGAACTGGTACAAAAGAAGTATCACAATTACCTTTAGTAGGACAACAAGCTCCTGGACAAGCTGGACTTAAATTTCAAGAAAGATACAAACAAATGAGATTAGGAAACTATGCTACAGGTATGGATGAACGTACAACTACAGGAGCTATATTTAGAGACTGGATGCAACTTATGTCAGATAATCCTCACATATGGGAATCTTTTGTAGACAGACACATGTTAAGAGGTAAAGCTATAGACAAACTTTATTGGTTAAATAGGTATGCATCAGGAGATGATAAAGCTAAACACTATATACTAGACACTATTGATAATGAACCTATTATAAATAACATGAGAATAAATCATTTAAATTTTATATATAATAATCCAAGAAGTCATTACAAAGATGGTAATGATTTTGTAAATGCAGGTGCAGTAGATGAAGGCATAAATAGTCCTATAGATGATGTAGGAACTCCTCCTCCCCCATCAGGAGGAGGCTACTATAGCACTGTAGATACACCTGCTGAATCTATAAAAATTCCTTACATTGGTAAACATTTTTATACAGACCCAGCACGTATATTTAAAAAAGCTTATCAAGTTTTAGGGGACATTAGGTTTATAGATATTATAGATACAGCTAGAAATTATGTAAACAGAATGGCTGTAGTTCCTAAAGAATTTTTTGATTGGATGTCTCAATCTAGATTAAATAAAAGTATAACAGCTTGGCAGAAAAAATATCCTGATAGAAACTGGGCTGAGGAAGAAGTAAAGATAATAAATACTTTAAGAGACATAGATTATGAATTAGAACAATTAAGAGTAGGTAAAGATGGTAGTAGATATAGGCTTAGAAGCCAAGAAGAATCTATGAGAAAAAGAGGGTTAACTGAAGAAGAAATAACTAGAGGTTTAGATGCTCAGATACAAATTATAAAACATAAAGAACAACAAACATTAAATACTTTATTATCCTCTAAATTAACTAGACCTGAGAGTAGAGAAATAGCAGAGGCTTTCTATGAAGGCACAAGACAAATTAGAGATACTAGATACAATGACTTGCTTACCCCTGATTTAGAACTTGCATTAAGAAACGCTGGTATAGCAGAAGAAAATATGCCTAAAAGAATAGGAGATTTAGTAGGTTATTTCCCTAGAATAGCTGATGGTAGTTTTAAAATTAAGTTACAAAAAGGTAACAAGTATTTTGATATAGGAACTTCTAATACTTCAAATAAAGAAGCAGTGCAAAAAGAACTTATAAGATTTTTAAATAATGAACACAATGCAAAACTTTTAGAAAAACCTGATGATTATTTTATACACATAATACCAACAGGTAGAAACTTAAGTGAAATATCTGATACAGCTATGGCAAATGCTGTAGATAAAAGTTACAAATATCAATTAGGAGATGTAAAAAGATATTTGTTTGGTAAAGAAAAACTTACAGCAGGAGATAACATAGTTGATTTTCTAGCAAGAGCAGCTAAACATAGAGGAGATGGACCAATGCAAGTAACTCCTTATAAATCATTAGAAGAGTTACTGTCTAGTTATTGGTACAATAATAGTAAAGCCTCTTTAACTTTACCTTTAACAGCCAAAATAAAAACAGTACAAGGAAAGTTAAATAAAGATGTACAAAGAGATTTGTACAATTACATGACTGACTATCACAATATGTTAATAGGTAAGAAAGGACCTGTAGAACAAAACATAGATAATGTAGTTAACAACTTAATGGATTATGCTTATAAAATTCCTGTTGTTAAAAACAGATTAGAATCATTAGGTATATACCAAGGTAGTGGTAACCTTAGAACTTTAAGTAATTTAATACAAAGAACATCTTCTTTTGTAGCTTTAGGTGCTAACGTAGCTACAGCTTTACTGCAATATACCATTGTAGGACTTAACGTATTACCAAGATTAGCTTTAGATAGTAACAGTGGTAAAATATTAATGAAAGCTTGGAAACATGCTGGTGGTATTATGAACAAAACTAGCCCATACAACAAAGCTTATGAAAGAGCTAACCTAGAAATATTTAAACAAGATGGTGCAGTTCAAGATATTCTTAATGCTGGTGGTATTAGAAAAGCTGGACCTACACGTCAAGCTTTTAGAAAATTAAATGATTGGGCTATGTGGTTATTCCAAGATTCTGATACAAGGTCTAGAATGTTTACTCTTGTAGTAGGTGTAGAGAATGGTAAAAATATTCTAAAGGGTCTTAAAAGAAAACTTGTTAACCGTAAAGAAGTTATAACTAATGCTAATTATAAAAAATATTTAACTCAAGATGAACAACTCATGTGGTTAAGAAGTAAAGCTAATAATACAAATTTAAAATCAAAAGTAACATCACCAGAAATAAAAAAATTAATAGATGATTATGCTGTAGATTTTATGGAGCAAACAAACCATACATATAACTCATTTAATAACCCATTAGCTTTTAGTAATCCTGTTACTAAACCATTTTTACAATTTAAAACATGGGTACAAAAAGAGATTACATTCTTTATAGATGCATTTAGTCAAGTACCTAGTTATTCTGGTGTGCCTATGGCAGAGAGGTATGGAAATGCAGCTAAAATAGTAGCTGCTTTTACAACACTTGGAGGTATATTCTCTTTACCTGGTGCTCAAGAACTAGACATGGCTACTAGATGGGCATTTGGTGTGTCTCCTAAAGCATGGATGTACGAACAAGATTCTCCATTACATGATGTATTAGCAGGTGGGTTCTTTACTTTAGGTGGTGTCAGCATGGAAGGAAGAACAGGACCTGGTAACTTATTTACTGTAGTAGATACAGATAACTTGTTTGGTATATATCCTGCAAGATTAGCCAA
>MDSY01005803.1_pt1 | contig 11623 bp, 6 predicted proteins | sample 811131 | NCBI WGS metagenome assembly MDSY01 (sample SAMN05326643, study PRJNA326480) | marine metagenome | isolation source: seawater | place: Atlantic Ocean: South West | collected 2010
CGCATGCAACCCGATATTGCAGGAGCTCAGGATTTATCTGCTCGAGATGAGAATCAAGACGCCCCAGCAACCAAAGGCTATATATAGTACAGAAGAGTGAAATCGTCGAATATCAATTTATCCGCGTGTGATGCTCTCGTGTACTAGTAATATTATTGTGCGATTACTCATTCAGCATGTATAGGAACCTATATAAGCACGCATATACTATGTTTAAGATTCATATAAATATAGTAAAAATATCAAATTGAATAATATTCTATATTGGCGACTACACGTGCTTACTACGAGAGGCTGATGCGTTACACACAAAATAAAACATCTAGCAGCTACACAATTAACAGTCTTAGTAGCATCTAAGACGTGCTGAGCGCCTCCTCTGCATTTGCCGCTGTGACTGCCGCCGCATATTGTTCGCTCCAGCCGCGTGCTGCTGCGATGAGTGAGAGCGCCTCTTGGAGCGCGGAAGCGGCACGGCCCGCCTCGTGCTCATCACTCTCAAGCAGCAGCCGCTCCGCAGGCAGAGCGGCCATTACGGCAGGCGCCTTCTTGAGGCGCGCCGCTTGCGCCGAGAAGCCAAAGTAGATATTTGTTGGCAGCTGTAACAGTTGGCGTGCGCTCTCGAGCGAGCCACCATAAGCATGCATCACAATCACGGGCGGCAGTGCCGAGCCGCAGCCAGAGAGGAACTCGGCGAGGGCGCCATGTGCACGTACACAATGTACAATCGCCGGCCTCCCAAGATGCGTCGCGAGGTGGAGCTGCCCCTCAAAGGCCTGCCAAAAACGAGCAAACGTGTCACACATATTCAGCTCATATATGGCGATGGAAGGCGGCAGTCTCACCATCAAAATGAAGGAGCCACAGCAAAAACGAGCACGGGAGTCGTGCCAAACCGAGAGCTCTCGCGTGAGAGCCCTCGCGCGTACCTTGCGTTGCTGCTCCCAGCTCGTTGCCCATTTTGGCGCGCGGTCGAGGCCAATCTCGCCCACGAGAGCGTGCGGCTGCTCTCGAAGAGTCCGCTCGAGACGCTCGAGCCAGCCAAGAGTTTGTTCTCCGACGAACCAAGGGTGAACGCCGAGCGCTTGAGGGCTCACCTTCACCGCCGACGACCACTCGGCCTCCCCTGTGCTCACAAAACAGCAGCCGCGCAGTCGCGCCCGCAGCTCGCTCGCCGCTTCCGGCAGCACGTGGCAGTGCGAGTCATAGGCAAACGCGAGGCCGCCGTCGCCGCCGATGGAAGCGTCTTGTTCGCTCACTGCACCACGTGGCCCGGAGATCTCCTCAGCTTGAGTCCCGCCACTCTCATCAGCAGCACCAGACTCACCGCCTGTGGGCCTCTGCTGACCATCCGAGGCGGCAGCTTCTGAAGTTGTGGGCTGAGGCGGAGATCCTGGCGCGACCGGAGGCGTGCGCGCTGCTGAGAGGCCTGGGCGGGAGGGTGGCGGCTCGCCGGCCGCGAGGACCCTCACAGTAACCGAGGCTGCGGCGAATCCAAATGCGCCCGTGACGAAGCAAGCTGTACCGAATCGGTCACAGTCGCTGCCAGCGCCCTTCGGTCCCGTCTCGACCTTTTCGACCGAGAACACGGTAGGCACGCCCCACGCCTGAGCGAGGCCGGGACGGGTGGGTCCGCCTGCAGGGAAGCCATGAGTCTTCCGAAGCGCCTGCCGAGTCCGCGAGATCAGCGGGTCATTCGTCGCCAGAGTCAGGTCGGCGATGCGGAGGAGGCTCGGGTCCGCTCTGCCTCCGGCGGCGCCGACTGTCACAATATGTAGATTGAGCGCGCAGCATGCGTCGATGAGCGCTGCCTTCTCGTTGACGCCGTCGATAGCATCGACGACGGCGAATCCACCTTGCGCGTCGCTCCGCTCCGCAAGCTCGCCACGGATCGTCGAGAGCGCTCCAGGGACGGTGAGCCATTCTTCGCGGACGTTCACTCTGCACTCAGGGTTGATGAGTGCCGCGCGCTCGGCGAGGACTGAGGCTTTGGTGCGGCCGACGGTGTGCTCGAGGGCGTGAAGTTGGCGGTTTGTGTTGGAGATGCACACCTCATCAAGATCCATGAGAGTCAGCGATCCGACGCCGCTCCGCACAAGCGCCTCGACAGTCCAGGAACCCACGCCGCCGAGCCCGACGACGCAGACGTGCGATGCGCGCAGCCGTTCGAGGGAGCCTGAGCCGCCGTAGAGGCGCTCAACGCCCTTAAAGCGCAAGTCCCAGTAATCCGCCTCCAGGCTCATGACGCAATTGCATCGTGTTTGGGGACGTGCCAGAGAAGCATGATGGAGTAGCCGAACGGGCTGTAGCGGGCTCGAAGTGGGCAGTAGAAGTTTCATTAGCTGCAACGGTCGGGAAGAAGAGTACAAGTCGCTGAGGCACTGCGCCTCCAAGCTGGAGCGCGTCTGCAGCGAGCGCTTGCGAGGATGGTCCACAGCGTTTTCCGGCCAAAAAGAACTCGCAAATTTACGTAAAATACAAATATGACAAAGACTTTAAATAGACTTGGACTACAATTCAATTAAATCAAATTAGAAATTTCGTACATCGAATGTGAATTTCAGAATGAATTCCACACGATGATACTGATAACAATAAGTACATCGTCAAGTAGACGTGAGCGATGCTATATGCTGCACACAGCATGCCCAGGAGAGCCCCATATATCTTGTCGCCGACCGCTCAGCGCTTGCGCTTCGCGCTGGGCGGCGGGCCTCACTTGCTTGGGGCCTTGGGCAGCATGACATACGCCTTCAACTCGTCCGACCACCTGGCACCACAACTCACACATGACTGACTATAAATATAGCATCCAAATCAAACATCAAAGAGTACAAATACCGCCGAGAGCCTTCGCGCGACGACGAGCGCTCTCTTGCGCACCATCTCAAATGACAAATTCAAACATCAAAGAGTACAAATACCGCCGAGAGGCGTCGCGCGACGACGGAGCGCTCTCTTGCGCACCATCTGGTACGCGATGATGACTACCACCGAGAGCGCCCCGGCGCAAGTGCCCAGTGCTCCGCCGAGAATGACCCATCTGAGCCCAACCCCCCTGCTCACCCCATCATCGTGTCGTGCTCGCAGCCCTTCTGGTTGCTCGAGCGTGTACTTCCCGAGTGCTTGTGGCGAGATCTGGGCAGGCTGCAGCGCACCTCGCGGGTGTGGAGATCTGGCGAGCGACGGCGCCCACGGTGGGAGCTGCTGCAACGGCGGCCGTTTGAGCGGCTCTTGATTGAGCGCCCATTGTTGCGGCTCCCACGTCTGCGATGCGATGAAAGTGCTCAGGCGCGCCTCCTCCTCCGCGGTCAGCTCCTTCGGGAAGTCGATCAGAGCAAGCTGCCCCACCGGCGCATTCGCGTCCTTCTGATCGCTTCTGCCGCGAGGAGCTGACGACCAGAGGCTTCCGCGAGGCTGGCTGCAGTGTTCAGGGAAGGCGAGTGTGTCGAGGCTGCGCCGAGCCGTCGTGTTGCTCATCGTCTGGAGCATGCGCCCGGTGCGCTGGTACTGTGCAGGGACGCCTCCCTTCCACGCCACAAAGAAGCGCCTGATGAGCGGCAGCAGCACGCGAGCGGTCGCGTCGGCGTCTCGCTTCTTCTTGTAGATCTCGAGATCGTACATGTACAAGCGGAGGAGCTTACCCAGAGGGATGAGAGGGCCGGCGAAAGAGAGCAGCGACTCCAAGACGGGCTCCCACAAGTAGGACACGTGGCTCGGCAGTGGCGCCGGAGCAGGGCCGCCAGATCGCTCGAATACAAAGGCGGCGCGCTTCGGTCCGACGAGCTCACCCTCCGGTCCGACGAGCTCGCGCTGGTAGGCCTTCTCGGGCCTCATGAAGGTTTCGATCGGATCGAGCAGCGTGTCGATCATTCCCGCGAGTCGGAGCGGCTGCCGCTCGTCGCGCACCATCCGTTGATAGCACCCATCGCCCTCCGAGGCCACCACGAGTAGCGGGTCTTGCCCAAAGTAGTAATACTCCTCGTTTCCGGGGCCAAAGCTGGGCGAGATGGAGACGCGGCCGAGGGCGAACGCGCCCGGCTCCGCCTTGGACGCTGCTTGCGCGTGTATCCCACCCGCAGAATGCCCAAAGACACCCCACTCGACGCGTTGCGGCAGCAGCGATCGCGTCGCACGGAGTATAGCCTCTCTGATGAGCAGCACCTCCGGCAGATCGGGATCGGGTCGCGCGTCGACATCTCCGCCACCCTTGCCGCCGCCGCTGAAGCTCCCCTGTGGTGGGAGCGTGTACGATGCAGCGAGAGACTCCGGCAGCTCGGGTGCGAAGACCACGAAGCCATCGGCCGCGAGCCGTTCGCAGAGGTGCGCCATGTCGAAGCGGGATCCGAGGGTGCCATGGGTGAAGATGAGGGCCTCGTTGCGGCGCTCATTGATCTCCCTCACAACGGATCGCCCTCGTGGCAGCTGGAATGTCCGCTTCCCTGCCCACCCCACCCAGCGTGCCAACGAGCGGAGATTGCTCGCCACGCGTTTCGCATCGATCGCGTACTCGTAGTGCGGCGAGGGCGAGTTGGCGGAACCGGATTGGAGCTGGAGCTCGAGCGAGAGCTGCGTTTCCTTGAACCAGCCGATGCGCACAGGGTGGCCGTCTGGCCACCACACTGAGATGGGCACCCGGACACTGCACACGCAAAACCAAAGCACACGCATGTCAGTGGACACACAGATCAGCAGTCTTCTGGCGATGCGTACACGTGCGGGAGGGCGGATGCGGCTGCGCTAGCATTTGACTGTGGTGGCAACCGCGCGCACCTGGGGAAACGATCGACCCAGCCACCAGTGCCACGCTCGAGTCCCTGCTCGACGACGCCGGCAAAGCCAGTGCGTAGGCCCCAACGGTCAACGTTGATATGTATCGTTGCATGGTTCACGGCCGGGCCGTTGTCGAGTGGGTAGTCCTGCGCACTGTACGGCTCGCTCGCGTCGCTGCGCTCCCACTGCAGCAGCAGCAGTACCGGGAAAGCCCGCGGACCCAGTCGCGCCATCGACGGTTGGCTGCAAGTATACCCCTTCTAGGAAGTCCTAATCCCACTTCGGCGCCCATGTGCATGTGCATTTTTTGTTTTCAGTTCAAGCGCGTGCCGCGCGGTGCCCGCGGTTTAAATGCCTGAAAAATGATGATACAAGGTGGGCCCTAGAGGTCCGACTAGTGTTGCTTATACTACTTTATTCTACATGCATGCGGAGTCTATCCATCACACTCCTGGTGCCGGCCTAGTGCCCTAGAGGTTGGCGAAAACCGAAATACCTAAACCTACAAAAAAAACAAGCCGAGTCACATGCGACGATGCGAGCCACGCATGTTCCCCGCACGGCGTCCCCGCTCTCATCTCGGGTCCATAGAGAAGAGAGTCTCCATCTTGCGCAAGTGGCGCAGCGTCTGAATGATCGCGCCAGTCCACGAGAGCACGTGCACCTTGACATCGTGTTTGGCAGCGGCGGCGGTGATGAGCGCGTGGGCCTTGCGGTAATTGTGGCGTGGCATCCGCGGGAACAAGTGGTGGGGCGAGTGCAGGTTGAGACCCCCATGGAACCAATCGACCCACCACGGGCAAGCAATGTCCGTACACGCCCCGAGCTGTCTGCGCATCCATGTGCCCGACGTTTTCGCCTCATCCTTCTCGATGAATGGGCTTGCGTAGTGCGAGATTAAGAGCTGGATCATCAGGACGCCAGTGCAGCATGAGGCCACGTAGTAGAAGAGTGCCCCCTCGAGCCAGCTGGGGAAGGCTGAGACGAGCGCCGCCGACCACAGCCAGTGCATACCGATCGCCGCAAACTCCGACGGACGGTTCTCCGAAACAATGGTATCAATCTTGATGCCAAAGGGGCCGACAAAGATGAGGATTGGGAGGAAGATGATGTGTTGAATCCTGAGGAGGAGGCGCAGCACCGGGCGGGCGAAGAACTCGAAGAGCTTCGGATCCTGCGCCCAGATGGTCTCTCCCATTTGCGGGTCCGCGCGGCCGACGCCGGCGACGATAGAGTTGGTGAAAAGGTGGTGCTCGTTGTGCTCGTCGCGCCACCAGCGGCCGGAGACGCCGAAGCAGACGCCGCCAAAGAACCACCCAAACCACTGATCCAGCTGCCGCCGATGGAAGATCTGATTGTGCATGAAGTCGTGCATGAAGAAGCCCGACTGCTGCCAGAAGCCGGCGAGCAGCACTGCACCCGCTACAAAGCTCAGCCGGCTGCCGGCCTGCACGTAGGCGATGGCGCCGAGCAGAGCGCCGAGAAGCATCATGGTGGTGAGCGCAAGCTTGCCCGCGAACCAGCGCATGTCCGTCTCAAAGTACCCTTCCCGCTCAAAGTGCGCAGCGAGCTTGAGATACTCGCCTTCGAGCGGATCGCCCCCTGGCGCGGCCTCATCAAACTCGTAGGTGCCGACGGGTCTCCAGTGCTTGAGCACCTTGGCCTCGTCGTGATATGCGATGAACTGCGCCGTCGCGTCCCGGTCTTGGAACTCCAGCAGCACGTCGCCGCCCGGGTGCCGCTCGACAAACTTGCTCACATCATACCACTTGCCACGCACGCCCACGCGCACCTCTCCGGAGGCGCCACGCTGCTGGCGGATGGCCTCTTTGATGCGGTACCCCTCGGCGTTCAACGCGCCCACACGCCACGCGCTCGCGCTCGGCTTGGCAGCGGCTGCAGCGGCTGCAGCGCCTCCCTTGCCCATCAGGCAGGTATGAGCCCCCAAACGCCTCTGATCACAGCGGCAAAAATGAATCCTGCGTCGACGATCTTCACAGATTTCATTAAATGATTAAAAAAAAAGGAGCCGCGAGGCCAAAAATATCCCCCCCCTCGTTAAACTTAAACTACTCTGCGTCAACAGAAAAGGTCAGCGATTCCCGGGAAAACGTTTCCGTCACGCCGAACGACGCGGAAGCGTGTCGGCGCTCCGTGCCTAGGGCCCGCGCCAGCATCTTCCGAGATACCTACCGCGCGACTCACGCTTCAAATCGCCGAAGCGTGTCTCCACAATGGCGCGCAAGGAGGAGACTGGTATACCACTGTCGCGCATGTGAGTGCTGACACCCTGGATGCTGATGCGAGCCTCTGCGTGCACACACATGCGAGCGCGCGCTCAGTGACGCGTCCGCCTCTCTCATGAGCACGTGCGCCACATTCCCTCCCAACGCAGTGAGCCCGCCTCCGACCAGCCCTGCTGGGGCGACGACGTGGAGAGTGCGCATGGGTCACCGCCCCAAGCTCCGACAGCTGGAGATCCGGGCTCTAGGCGCCGCGACGAGGTCCCGAGGATGACGGGCTCCGTCTACGGGCTCTCCCCAAACAAATCCTTTCTCGCGCTGATCATCGCGTGGGCAGTCCCGGTGATGATCCTCATGTGGATCGGTGCCGTACTCGCTCATGGACCGGCGGCGGGAGTGTTGCGTGTCAGTACCGTTGAGCTCGTGAGGGAGCCAGGCGCTGGCTCTGCAGATGTGCAGTGCAGTGGCCTCGGGGAGGAGAATGCCACTGATGGCAACTCGAGCATTAGCCTGACGAATCTCACCAACCTGACGGACCTGGCGAATATGACCGTCGACACGCTGCCCGAGCTCGACTGGGGAAACGCCACAGCGCCCTTCAAAGGTCTGACGAAGCTGAACAACGCGACGGCGCGTCGATTCTTCGACGTGTGGTGGAATGCGACGAGCCAGGGTAAAATGCTGCTTCTCATCCCCGCCGAAGCGCTGGGCGAGCACGGAGTGCACTTTGTGGTCTCAGCGATTGTGTCGCGTGGCGATGGCTTCCACACGCTTTTGCACGAGCCGCTCACAGACACGGACTACAACTTTTTCAGGTTTGACCTGGCGCCGGATGGCGAGGGGCTGGATCTCGTTGTGCCTCAGCTCGACCTCCGACCCGCTGCCGGTGCTCTTTCACACGGCGCTTCCTCCATTGCGGCGCGTGGCGCTAACAGTAGCGGGGTCGACACAATGTATCGCCACGGCGCATGGAGCGGCTGGGGGCGCACCTTCGCGGCTCAGAAGGTGACCAAATGGACGAGTGTCGGGGCAAACCTCTCCATGACCGAGGCAGGCATGACCTCAAATTCGCCGCCGCCTTCCTCGCCGCCGCCTGCCTCGCTCGTCGATGGAGTTCTCATCGACGACGACGGTCTTGGCAGTAACAATAGTGCCAACAACACCGGCAGCGTTCTGCCACGATGCCCTGTTGGGCCCGAGGTACTCTGGCGAGTGGGAACTGACCCACCCAAGCCGAGCCTCAAGAAGGCAACGGGGTCCTCCAAACCGGCTGCAGCTGCGGCCCAAGCGCCGTTGCCATGCGAGCCCGAAGGACAGTACCAACAAGCAGGTGTCTATTACTTGATTGATGCCAGCGATTGGCTCAAGACGGGCGCAGTCGTTAATTCGGACCTCAAGCTCAAGGGGGCGAGACTTGCTGCCGCCAGTGCATTCCCCAGCAATCTCGTCGCGCAAGTCCAGGCGCACGTAGAGCTCGAGAAAGACGTGCAAGACCAGCGTGCGAATGGACGGCCACCGGTGCCGTTGCAGATGCAAATCTCCATTGCTGGGCTGCCTCCAGCAGAGGAGGGCATCATCGCGCGTGCTGCTGACGATCGGATTGGCTACTGGGTGCTCCACTACACCCAAATCGGCTCCATGTCGGCCGCTGGTAGCAGCGGAGTGAGCGTCGAGGGTGGTGGTGCCGAGGTCGGCAACGGTGGCCACAACAAGTTAACAAACGGCCGCCCAGGGCTTGCATCGCGGCGTACGAACCGCCCGGTGCGGGTGATCCACCGCTGGAGGCTCGAGAAGGCCCAACCCGAGCTCAAGCTTTCCCGACCCATCCGGCAGATCATCTATCACATTGACCCCTCCGTGCCTGAACGCTGGCGGGATGCTGTCGCGCGCGGCGTCGAGAATTGGGCGACCGCCTTTGAGGGCGCAGGATTCATTGATGCGATTCGCGCAGTGCGTCCGGGAGATGCAGATTGGCCCGAAGACTACTCTGCAGGCGACGTGCGCTATGCCTCCATCTCTTGGGCAATTTCGGAGAAGTCCATCTATGCCATCGGGCCACACACAATTGACCCGCGCACCGGAGAGATCCTCGATGCAGATGTCATGTTCGCACAGAGCTGGATCAGCCATTGGCTGGGTGGGCTCGAAGAAGACGCGGAAAAGGGAGGCGGTTCGCTGGAATCCTTGGACGAGGACACCTGGGGCGTCGAGATGGGTGCGGCGACGGATACAGATGCTCGTCAAGCCGGTAGTGATGATGCCACGCAGGCGTCTTCTGGCAGGCGGCAGGAACTTGCATGGCAGTTACGACGGACGCAAGAATTGATCGACAGGGCGCTGGGCGAAAATGAATCTCCTGGGGCCTTGAGTGGGCTCGCCTCCCTGCCTAAGTCGGCCCATCGGCACCACCGCGGCCCATGTCACCATGGCGCCTCACGCCTCGCTGAGGCCCCTCTGCTGCATGCAACACTGGCCATGGAAGGCGGTCTTGATGAGAGAGGCGAGGTTCCTCAGGCGATCATCGAGGCTGGCATCACCGACGTGACGATGCATGAAGTTGGACATACCCTAGGGCTTCGCCACAACTTCCGTGGTTCCGCCGCCTACCCGATGGCCGTCATAGCCAACCGTACCTTTACCGCTAAACATGGCATCGCGAGTAGTGTGATGGACTATGTGCCGTTGGTCATCCCCTCGAATCGGAGCCAGCAGGGCGACTTCTTCCAGTCCGTCGTGGGCGCCTATGATCGGCTTGCCATCGCCTATGGGTACACGCCCTTCGATGATGAGGTGAGTGGCGAACAATCCGAAGACCTCAAAGCTCTTGCCGCCCAAACCTCAACCAACGCAGAGCTGGCTTTCGCCACCGACGAGGACGAGCCTCGCACTGATGGCAGCGACCCCCTGGTGAGCGCCTACGACCTCTCCTCCGACCCGCTTCTGTTCTACTCGGACCGACTTGCTCTCTCGCAGCAGTTGCTACTCAAAGCCGCCAATCGCACCGTGCTCCCCGGCGAGCCATGGACTCGCCAGCAGCATGCCATCCTGCGCCTCATTGACAACGCCCTTCGCTCAGCCACATACGCAGCAAAATACGTTGGTGGCTTCCACTTCTCGAAGACCCACCGTGGTGATGGAGGGGGCGACCCTGTCACGCCTGTAGCAGCCGCCGAGCAAGCGCGTGCACTGCAACTTGTGCTCCAAGTGCTTTCGCAAGGCTTTTGGTTGCCAGCCGCACGCATCTCGCGAAGACTTCCTCGCCGCGTAGGCAGTGGTTGCGGCAGTCTGAGCGAGTATTGCCTTGGACTAGATGCCTCGGGGTTGCTCTCAAAGGTACATGCTGTGCGCAAACTTGTGCTCATGCAGCTCTTTCAACTGCGTCGTCTAGATGGGCTTGCACAGCACGAATGGGACCAGCACGACGTCGAGGAAATGCCCCGGAAGACAAACGACGGTACAGGGAGGCGACAGCTTGCTGATGCCCTTCCTGATACGATCAAGGAAGTGGCAGATTTCCAACCGCTGCTATTACCTCACGAGGAGGCAAACTGGCTCACAGCTCCAACTGCCAAAGTCTCAGCCGCAAGGTGTGCGCCGGCAAGTGCACGTTTCTCGTTGGTTGCCCTGTTCACCGCCCTCCCTTTAAACGTTGCTGTATCAGTCTGTCTCTCCCCATGGAGGCGGTGGCCAACCCTCCCCCACCCCCACCCCCCAGGCTGGCCACGGCGCCAAGCGTGAGTGCACTCGTCTTAGCGGTGGACGAGGCACTTGCGTTGCCCTCGCGCCAACTCCTGCTGGCTGAACCGCCAACAGAGGCCAAGATGCGTTACGAGATGCATCGACTTTGGGTGAGCTTTCTGGCTCTGCTCACAACCAACTCATTATCTGAGGCGGCAGCGGTCGCTACGCAACGATTGCGCGCGCTAAACCGCTGGGTGGCAAGCGAAATTGCCTCGGACGACGAGCGCCTCCACACGGTTACATCAGTGGAGCCTGCGACGGATGTTCCTGCGGCTCAGCCAGACGCGGCGGTGTATGCGCAAGTAGCTCAGCGCCAGGAGAACTTAGCAGGTGCGAATGCGTTCAACGCACATTTAGCGGCGCTTGAGCATTTGCTGCGACTCTGGGAGCGGGGACAGCCACTGCCGGGCGGCTGGAAGTAGGTACAGTATCGTGGTGGACCAAGAACAGACGGGGGCGGCAACCTGCAATGCTCTCTCTCATAATAATCTTTGTGTGAAAATGTCGTGGCGGAATCTCCGGAGCACGAATTCTGAGTTGTAGGAATGAACCGATCCATCATAAACTGTGGTGGTTAGAGTTCAGTTCATTCGTGGCCAGGGAAAAAGAAAGTTGAGGAAGTTTCCTTTCTACTACCAGTCAGGTAAACATGAAGGCGGTCTAGTGAGCGCCGCGAGCGGCGAGGCGAGAGCCACGGCGCAGAGCGAATTCGCGAAACTTTGATAAAAGTACAGAAGTGAACTGAACTGTACAAAGAAAAGCAAAGATGCATGAAAGATGCATGAAAGATGCGAAAAGGGGTGAAAGACCCGCGAAAACCACCTAGAGTGGGAAAGGTGCGGGGAATGGAAACCTACGAAAAATAC
>MDSY01021791.1_pt1 | contig 11621 bp, 7 predicted proteins | sample 811131 | NCBI WGS metagenome assembly MDSY01 (sample SAMN05326643, study PRJNA326480) | marine metagenome | isolation source: seawater | place: Atlantic Ocean: South West | collected 2010
ATCGCGGATTATGTTCCCCCGGATCAAGTGAGCCCTGCGGATGATTCATTTGCCATTGATCCGGTTTACGGGGATGTCATTTGGGAATCGCCGCAAATTCCAGGCGTGTATAATGTTGCCATGCGCATTCAAGAATGGCGAGAAGTCGGAGGGACTTTGATCTTGGTTGGAGAGGTTGTTCGTGATATGCAGATCACCGTAGAGATGTGCACGAATCAACCGCCTGCGCTTGATCCCATTGCCGATACATGCATTGTGGCGGGTTCTTTTCTTTCGCTGTTGGCCAATGCGGATGATCCGGACGGGGATAGTGTGGTCCTTGATGCGGTTGGCGGACCGTTGACCGAGGTAGTCAATTTGGCGAACTTCACCAATTTAGGAGCCGGCATCGGCCAATTCATTTGGTCGCCCGAATGCACCGAGGTTCGCTCAGCTCCATACCAAGTTACGGTTCGTGCTGAGGACAACAGCAACCAGGTGCAGCTTATGGACCTCGAGACTTTTCAAATCAGGGTCATTGCACCCGGTGTCGTTATGGGAGGAGCCACCCCTGTGGGCAATTCCGTAATTGTGGATTGGAATTCGAATGCATGCGTAGGCGAATTGCCCGCATGGAAGATCGAGGGCGGTGAGTACCATATTTATAGAAGATTGGATTCACTGGATTGGTCACCAGAATATTGTGAGACGGGATTGCCTGAATACACTGGCTATGAATGGGTGCAAACGGTGCAAGGATTGAGCACTACAGAGTGGATTGACGACTCTACCTTGTCCTACGGTGCATCATATTGCTATCGCATCGTGACTTCCTGGTCTGGCAGCGGAGAATCGTTGGCCAGTGACGAGGTGTGTGCAACCATACGCAAGGACATCCCGGTCATGACGAAAGCTTCAGTGACTGAAACCGCTGAAGACGGGGCAATAGATGTCGCTTGGTCTCCACCCACGGATGCAGATACTGTCGTTTTTCCGGGGCCTTACACCTACCGAGTATATGGCACTGGAGGCGTTACAGATGAAGCTGAAGTCTTGCTGTTTGAAACAGAATCCAGGCTGTTTTTGGTGAATCCTGATACACTTTGGTCACATTCGGGAATCAACACTGTGAGCACTGAATGGAGTTATCGAGTGAGCTGTTTCAGTGGTGCGGATGAGATTGGGTTGTCAACTCCGGCCCACAGTCCTTGGCTGAGCATCGAGTCCAATGACAATCGACTGACCTTAAACGTTGCGGCTGATGTCCCTTGGACAAATGATGAATACGAATTTTATCGAGCGGATGCCGCGGGGGAATTCAATTTCATTGGCACATCATCCGAACCCACTTTCACCGACAGCGGATTGGTCAATAATCTCTCTTATTGTTACCGAGTTCTTGCCCGTGGAAGTTACGACGGCCCGGGTGTCACTTATGATCTGCTCAATTGGAGCCAGGACGCTTGTGGCGTGCCCTACGACTTTACTCCACCATGTCCACCGGAATTCACAATGGACTCCGATTGCGTCCCGGAAGTGAATGCCATGGCGTGGCAAAATCAATTGGGATGTGCAGAGGATGTGATGGCGTATCAATTGTATTGGGCACCTGTTTTGGGTGATTCCTTGCTCCCTGTTGAGTTTTTCGATGATCCTTTTGTCTCGGGTCATACGTGGAATGCGGAAGGTCAATATGGCACAATAGCAGGGTGTTTTGCGATCACAGCCTTGGACAGTTTGATGCCTGGCCCGGGCGGAGGATTGCGCAGAAATGAGAGCGCTCAGAGTGACACCTTGTGCGCGGACAACTGTCCTTTTTATTTCCTCCCAAATGTCTTTACGCCCAACTACGATGAATTGAACGATGAGTTTCAAGCCTTCCCCTGGAAATTTGTGGACAGCGTTGATGTCCGCATTTACAATCGAAATGGGGAGGAAGTTTTTCAAACCCATGAACCGGGAATCAATTGGGATGGCAAGCATCGGGATGGTGGAATGTGTTCCGATGGCGTTTATTACTACACGGCCAAGGTCTTTACCATTCGATTGACGGGGCTTGTGGAGGAGAATTTCTCGGGAGAACTTCATCTTATAAATGGTGTTTTACCTTCAAACGAGTAATCTATGTTTACAGGAATCATTGAAAGTATTGGAGAAGTTGTGCGCATCGAGAAACAGGGGACGAATGTGCATTTTGAATTGTCAGCCACCTTTGCCTCTGAGTTGAAGATTGATCAGAGCGTTGCCCACAATGGAGTTTGTTTGACTGTGGTAAAAAAGCAGACAAATGGCTATGTGGTCACGGCGATTCATGAGACAATGGAAAGAACCAATTTGGGCAAATGGAAGGTAGGCGATGCAGTAAATTTGGAGCGTTGCACCTCTCTTGGCGGTCGGCTGGATGGCCACTTGGTTCAAGGCCACGTGGACGCCACAGCAGAATTGAAGAAGATTGTGGATGCCGATGGTAGCTGGTTTTTGCATTTTCAACACGAAGCCTCATCGGAAAACATCACGGTACCCAAGGGATCCATAACGGTCAATGGCGTAAGCCTGACGGTTGTAGATTCTCACCCAGAGGGTTTTTCTGTTGCGATCATTCCATTCACTTGGGAGCACACCAACCTTGGAGCATTGAACCCCGGAGACTGGGTCAACTTGGAATTTGACGTGATTGGAAAGTATGTGGCGCGCATCCTCTCACAACAAGGACTGCGCTAGTTGTTGGACTTAGCCGCGGTCTCGCAGAACGAAGTTCTGTCCCAAATAAACCCTTCTTACCTGCTCATCTGAAGCCAATTCTTCTGCGGTTCCATGCTTTAGTATTCTGCCTTCAAAAAGCAGGTATGCACGGTCTGTGATATGCAGCGTCTCCTGCACGTTGTGATCAGTGATAAGAATTCCGATATTCTTGGAACGCAGTTGTTCCACAATGCGCTGGATATCCTCCACGGCAATAGGGTCGACCCCGGCAAAGGGCTCATCCAATAAGATGAATTGTGGATTTGTGGCCAATGCCCGTGCGATTTCCGTTCGTCTTCGTTCGCCTCCACTCAGCACATCACCCATGGATTTTCGGACTTTCTGCAGACCGAATTCACTCAATAAACTCTCAAGCTTTTCCTGTTGCTCTGGTTTGCTTAACGGCTGCAATTCCAAAATTGCAGCGATGTTGTCCTCGACAGATAGTTTTCGAAAGACCGAGGGTTCTTGTGGTAAATAACCCAGTCCCATTCGGCCGCGTTGGTACATGGGGCGGTGGGTGATTTCGGTGTCGTCAATGAATACCTGTCCCTCGTCAGCTTGCACAAGCCCCACTACAGCATAAAAACTGGTGGTTTTCCCCGCTCCATTGGGTCCTAATAACCCAACGACTTCGCCCTCTTTGACCTCCAGTGAAACCCCATCGACGACCTTCCGCTGGCCATATCGCTTGACCAGTCCTGTGGCGTGCAATCGTTTTGGCGCGGAGTGTGTAGAGTTCATAGAGCAAAAGTAAGGGTGACAGGCATCAAATTTCAGCGCCGAAGCCAAAGCGAATGCCCCAACTTTCTCGTTCGCCAACAGGGCGATCTGTACGCCACACTGCATCAACGCGAATGAATCCTAAAATGTTTTCCAGTCCGAGGGAGCATTCCGTGTAGATTCCATCTAAGCCTGACGTATTATCTGGCAGAGCAAGCAAGGTTTCGTGCTTATTATCCCACGCTCCGCTGATGCTTCTCACTCCCACAACCTCGCGCAAATTCAATCGTCGAATCAATGGCAGGTGATTCAATACTAACCCTTCGGCATGCCATTCCAATAGGCCGGTAGCCCAGCGATCTGTGACCCGTTCATACAAATTGATCATGCTGAATGCTTCATCACTCAGGAGTATAGTACCGCTGGCAGGCACGACTTCCATGAGTGCAAAGGGGGCAGTTCCTTGATAAAACCCAGCTTGTGCGTACCACTCGAGTCGTCCCCACCAACCCAAACGCATTTCGTCCTCTCCTTCCATTGTCCATCGGGTGTAGCGGTATTGCGACCCCAAGATATTCGGGATCCCCAGGGTCATTTTTGCTGTTAAGATTGGCCACTCGGTTCCCAAACTCACCCGCTCAAATTCTCCTCCAACGAACCGTTCTTTCATGGCAAAACGCAAAACTAGACTCGCTTCTGATGTCACCAATTGATCGACGGGCTCTGCCGTGACCGGTTCCAAGAATTCGAGATCACCTAAGGCTCCAATTTGGCGGTGTCGCCATTCTAAGAAGCCCGAAAACCCCCGTCCGAATTCGTGCAATACAGAAGCTTCGACTCGTTGCACTTCTGACAGTGAATTGACAGAATCGGTTCGGAAAGCCGATGTGAAAGCTTGGCCTTGGCTGAGCAAGCCAATCATTCCCAGCTGTTCGAGGTCTCTCTTGATTTCAAATAAGAACTCGGTGCGGGGTGTTTTCTTTTGGATATAGCGCGCGCTAAAACCCGCCTTCCAGCGCAAGTCGTCGGTGCCGTAAGCTGCGAATATTTTCGGCATGAACCGCGTGCTCCAGGCATTGGACGTTCTAAGATCCAAACGAAAGCGGTTGCCTTCCGTTGGGTTTTGGGTAAAGGCTGACCACCACGCGCCCACTTCCAGTGGGCCTTTTGTGACATATCCTGTTCCAAGGCAATACCCTAGACCTTTGACAAAACGCCATTGGGGCATGGCCATGATGGAGTCTGTCATGGAATAGATGTCGGCCTCACGCTGCAAGAGAGGTGTGGGGCGCAGCAATTTCCATTTTGCTTCATTTAACGTGTCAGGTTGAAACTGCAAATCTCCACCTCTTGTCCAGCCCCCTTTCCATTTTTCATTCTGCCATTCCTGGTTGGAAAACTCTGTTGTTCTTCTTAGGTAGGCTCCGATCGTGCGGTCGGTTAGGCTGAAATCCATCAGGATGTTCTCCTCGCGCATCATCCAAGCCAGTTTTTCATTCTTGCCCTGACTTGGGACTTGTTCAAACGACTGACGCCACTGCATAGCGCGCACAAAGTTTACATTGGAGGCATTGCTCAATCGGGCCTCGATAGATTGCAATCCCAAGGTCAGCGAATCAATCCAGAGCTCACCTTCAAATGTGGATTCGCCCTTTCGGCGGGGAATAAAGGCCAAGTGGAAAGTGGACCTATCATTGACATTTAGCGTGTCCAATATGTAAAAGCGATAATGCGCAAGCGCTCGGTCGTGAAGAGGAGAGGTAAATGTCCGATCGAGGAGCAGCATTTGGTTTTGGTAGACATCTAAATTGGGCAAAGCGCCATCCAGCTGCGCAGCATTTTTGGCCTCGCTGAATTTGCTGCTTAGCTGGCTCGACACAATACTCTTTTGTTGACGCTTTGGACTCGTTTGCCATTGTTCCTCCGCCAAGATCTCTGCCATGATAAACGGCAAGGCGACGCGCGATTCGGAACTGTCCAAATAACTAAAGACCCACTTGAAAGGGCCCCAATACCAGCGCGAAGCTTGTTTTTCGCTAACGTCATTGATATCCAATTCTAATTTGGCATAGGAACTGTGTTTTCCAGCAGGAAGGTTGCTGGGGCTGTTCCGTTTTTTGACATCAATCACCCGTTGCATCAAAGGTTTGGCAGGGTTTTTCTTTTTGGACTTGTCAGGACGTACCTCGGCTGTAAGCAATTCGATGGATCGCGGCGCCAAGGCCACATCCATGGATTGGGAAATACCCCGTGTGACTTCCAGGCTTTTGGAGCTGTATCCCATGAAAGTGATAGAGAGGCGACCCGGCCTTTCTGCCGTCGCGAGCTTGAATTCGCCCTTTTGATTCGTCATGGTACCCGCTCCTGCAGCTGTTAAGGCAACATTTACAAACGCCATGGGTGTTCCGGTATCTGCATCAAATACACGCCCTTGAACTAGGGTTGTCTGTGCATTCAGCGCCCACGACACAAACAAGATGATAAGCGCAAAAAGGAGCCTGATTGCTTTCATCAGTCGTTGCTGGATTCTTTGGATTTGCGTTTCATAACCCTTCGTGAAATAGCGATGCTGATCTCATAAAGAATCAAAACGGGCAAGGCCACGAGAAGTTGGCTGGTGACATCCGGTGGTGTGATGACCGCGGCAATGACGAGTATTCCAACCAATGCATGCTTGCGATAGGACTTGAGGATGTCTGGCGTTATAAGTCCGGCTCGACTCAGGAAATAGACGACAACAGGCAGCTGGAAGATTAGTCCGGCTGCCATGGTGATAGATGCGATCGTCTTCATGTAAGACATCACTGAAATTCGGGCTTGAACATCTCCCAATTCATAATTGCCCAGAAACTGCAGAGAAAGTGGGGAAATGATCAAATACCCAAATCCTACACCTGTGAAAAAGAGTAGGGACGAACTCAGACCAATTCCCCTTGCGGCTTGGCGCTCACGCTCTTTAAGTGCGGGCCTTAAAAAGAGCCAAACTTGCCCAAAAACCAGAGGGAAAGCCAGAATGAATCCACCGATGGCTGAGACTAAAATATGCGTACTGAAATTGCCCAGCATCGTGGTGTTGATCAATTCGTAATTGATTTCCTGCACACACAGTGCATCACCAGCACCGATTTGATTTGATAGCCAACACCAACCTCTGAAGCTTATAAAATCTGTTCGCCTCGGTCCAAATAAAACGGTGTCAAAAAGCCAGTCTTTTGAAATAAACAATGCGATGCCTCCAGTCAAGATAAATACCGCCGACCAAAACAATCGTTTTCGCAACTCCTCGAGGTGATCGAGAAATCCCATTTCTACCTCCTGTAGTTTTTCATCTTCCGGTTGATCCAGAGCCATGCTGCAAAATTAGGTCGTTAGAAGATGCCTTCTCGCAGGATGTCGTGCAAATGCACGATGCCGGCATAGCGTTCTCCCTCCATGACCACGATTTGTGAAATGGAATGCTTTTCCATCAACTGAAAAGCTCGAATAGCCAGTGCGTCATGAGGCATCGTCTTCGGTTCAGGATTCATCAATTGGCTCGCGTGGGCGTCTGTGCCGAGGCCATTTTCCAGGGCTCTTCTCAAATCGCCATCCGTGATGATGCCAACGACCTTGTCGTCACGCTGAACCGCTGTGGCGCCGCAGCGGCCAGAACTCATTTTTAGTACCACATGCTTGAGGTTCGCGTCATGTGCAACAGTGGGACTGTGATCGGCTTGCAATACATCTTGCAATCGCGTGTGCAAGCGCTTTCCAAGTGCACCTCCAGGATGCATGAGTGCGAAATCTGCAGCTTCGAATCCCCTCGCCTCCATTAGACAAGTTGCCAATGCATCGCCCATGGCCATTTGAGCTGCAGTGCTGGACGTAGGGGCAAGATCGAGGGGACAGGCTTCCTTTGAAACCGTAGTATCGAGAATGAGGTCACTGTGTAGGGCTAGATAGGATTCAGCATTTCCTACCATGCCAATCAATTGGATTTTTCGGTTCTTGAGTAACGGAACGAGCGCTTTGATTTCAGGCGAGTTGCCGCTTTTGGATATACAAATTACGAGGTCATCGTGTTGTACCAATCCCAGATCCCCGTGGATCGCATCAGCGGCGTGCATAAACAGCCCAGGTGTTCCTGTTGAATTAAAGGTCGCAACCAACTTTTGCGCGATGATGGCGCTTTTCCCAATGCCCGTAATGACCACCCGCCCTTTCATTTCTAGCAGCAATTTGCCAGTTGCAATGAATCCATCTCCCACCTTTGGGATTAAATCTCGAATGGCATCGCTTTCGAGGGTCAAAGTTTCAGTGGCGCGTCTGATCCAATCCATGGGTGCAAATTATAAGGGTCTTCCCGAAGTCCTTGAAAAAGTGACGTCGGCAACATCCCAAAATTACCTATCTTTAGTATGCGCAAAGCTACAGCTTTCGCCCGGCTGATGTCGGTACCAAATGTCTGATTGATGAGTACAACCGAAATGTCGCCACAAGTGGCGCTCAAACATTTCTTTGGGTTCGATGAATTCAAGGGTGAACAGGAGCAAGTTGTCGACTGTGTTCTGCGCGGTCAAGACTCCTTTGTCATCATGCCTACTGGAGGGGGTAAGTCGATGTGCTATCAGCTTCCTGCGTTAATGACGGAAGGAACTGCTATTATCGTTTCGCCGCTCATTGCTCTGATGAAGAATCAGGTGGATGCCATCCGAGGGCACCATGAGGCGGATTCAATTGCGCATTATTTGAATTCCAGCCTTTCTAAGGCTGATGCCATGCGCGTGCGAGAGGATGTGGCTACAGGGTTGACCAAGCTCTTGTACGTTGCCCCCGAGAGCCTTACGAAAGAAGACAATATAAATTTTTTACGAAGCGTCCGTATCAGTTTTGTAGCGGTTGATGAGGCACACTGTATTTCTGAGTGGGGCCATGACTTTCGTCCAGAATATCGCCGCATTCGTTCCATTGTCAATCAGATAGCGGATGTGCCAATCATTGCGTTGACGGCGACAGCCACACCCAAAGTCCAAGCGGACATCCAGAAAAACCTGGAAATGAAGAATGCTCAGCTTTTTAAGGCGTCATTCAATCGTGACAATCTGTTTTACGAGGTACGCGCCAAAAAGGATGCTTTGAAGCAAATTGTGCGGCATGCCAAGAGAAACGTCGGTAGGAGCGGCATTGTCTACTGTTTGAGTCGAAAAAAAGTAGAAGAAATATCTGAGGTTTTGCGGGTCAATGGCATCAAAGCTCTCGGATACCACGCTGGCATGGATGCGGGCACAAGGAGCCGCAGGCAAGATCAGTTTTTGATGCAAGATGTGGATGTTATTGTTGCCACGATTGCATTTGGAATGGGAATTGATAAGCCTGATGTGCGGTATGTAATCCATTATGACATCCCGAAATCCTTGGAGAGTTACTACCAGGAAACGGGCAGAGCAGGGCGAGACGGTGGAGAAGGCCATTGCATCGCGTTCTACAGTCACCGTGATATCGAGAAGTTGGAAAAATTTCTGCAAGGCAAGCCTTTGGCAGAACAGGAGATTGGTCAGCAATTGCTCCAAGAGGTAATGGCTTATGCAGAAACGTCCATGAGCCGAAGGAAATTTTTGCTCCATTATTTTGGAGAGGAGTTTGATGAGGATAACGGACCAGGGGCTATGAATTGCGACAACATGGCAAATCCCCCTGTGACGCGGGACGGCCAGGAGGAAGTGCACCTGGTTTTGAGTGCAATTTTTGAGCACGAGCAGAAGTTTAAGGGGCCGTTTATCACGGGTGTTTTATGTGGTGAAGAGAACCGAGAAATTCAAGACTACAGGGGCGTTTCAAGCTCTTTCTGGTGCAGAGGTAAAGAACATGATGAACGTCATTGGAGCGGTATTATCCGGCAGATGCTCGTCTTGGGCCTGATTAGGAAGGAGATAGAGACCTACGGGGTTTTGAAAATTACGGAACGTGGCATGGGTTTTTTGTCCAATCCGAAACCAGTCATGGTGGCACAGGAAAGGGATTATTCTGATGTGGACGCGATAGATTCTATGAGTCAGACTCGTTCAAGCCAGGGCGGTGCCACAGATGAGAAGCTCAGGGATGTCTTAAAAGGCTTGCGAAAGCAAGTTGCAGATGAAGAGTCCCTTCCGCCTTACGTCATTTTCCAGGATGTTAGTTTGGACGAAATGGCAATCCATTATCCAATTACGGAAGATGAATTGCTGCGCATTACTGGTGTTGGAACGGGCAAAGCGCGCAAGTATGGCAAGCCTTTCCTCTCCCTTATTGTCAATTATCTTAAGGACGAAGGCATTGAGCGTTCAGAAGACCTTTTGGTGCGAACGACCAACAATAAATCGTCTTCCAAGGTTCATATCATCCAGCGAATCGATCGTCAGATCGATCTTCCAGATATCGCAAAAGATCTCAATATCACACTGGACGCATTAATGGTTGAGATCGAAAACATCGCTTCAGCGGGAACCAAGATGAACTTGGATTACATCATCAACAGAAGCTTAGATGAGGATAGCCTTGAGGAGCTTTTTGACTTCTTGAAGGAGTCCGAGGATGCGAGCGTTACCGCGCTCATCGAAGAATGGAACGACGTGTATAGTGAGTCGGAGTTGAAGCTTGCTCGAATCAAATTCTTGAGTGAATTCGCCAATTGATTGGGATTCAATCTACCGCGGGCGTCTCTGTCAACCTTTCAATTCAATCCACGATTTCCAACCCAGTCGGAGTGCTGCGTAGAGCATGAGCAGAGCAAATATTCCGCGAACTACCGATGGATTTACCTTTAGCGACCACTTGCTTCCAATCCAAGCTCCAAGTATAAAAGTGATAGCGAGGGCGATGGAAAACTGAATGTTTACGGCTCCAGCTTTGAAATAGTGCAAGACTGCTAGGATGCCAACCGGTGGAATCATCATGGCTAGGCTCGTTCCTTGTGCCATGTGCTGTGACATGCCCAGTCCAAACACGAGCGCAGGCACGATGATCATTCCCCCTCCAATTCCCACGAATCCGCTGGCAATACCAGCGATGAGCCCAATGCCCATTAAAAGCAATAAAGTAGTGAAGTCCATGCGTTAGAAGTCGAGATGAAGGGATAAATTGAATACACGATCTTGCCACCTGCCGTCGTCTACACCCCAGCACCAATCGGCCCGAAGCCAGTAGCCGAGAACCTTGGACCGGAGTCCAAATCCCGTTCCCCAAATGATGGGTTCACGGTTGTTGTCTACGGTCACAGTGATGGGGTTTTGAACCACGACAACCTGGTTGAAGGTGTTGTCTTCGTCATAGGGATGGCGTCCGTTCCATGCCGAACCGACATCGGCAAAGCCAATGCATTGCAAGTCTCTTAAGAATTCAGATTCTACAGACCGCTTGCTGATTGAACTCCATACAGGGACGCGCAATTCTGTATTAAAAAGCGCCATGTGTGAGCCATTTCTAGCGTTGTTTTTGAAACCTCGGATAGGCGTGATTCGCGCCTGGTATCCGTAGGCAATGTCAGGATCAATGGGAGTATTGGAGTTTCCAGAAAGGGAGATGACATTGTCAACCCCTCCGATCATCGTGAGCAATTTCTGAGAACCAATCGACCAATTGGCTGCGCTTCTAAACGCAAAAGTAATATGGCGCCAGAGCGGTTTGTACCATCTGAAATCCCATCCGACAGTACCAAACGTAGACTCTGTTTTTTCGGGGTCGACGAGGAATTCCCCCCAAATTCGATAGCGTAATCCTTCTCGGATATTGATCATCCTTTCCCTGCTATTATCAAAAACATAAGCCAGCTGCAATCCGGTTTGATGGGAGAAAGTGGTGGGCAACCCTAGATTGTATGCATCGGTGGATAACGGTGTATTTCTATCCATGCGCAACATGGCTTGCATGCGAATGCTCCGAACTTCGTCGAAAGGATAGCTCAATTGCCGACGGAGCAGATGGATATGTGTGTTGATGGGTGTTTGACTGTTGTTCGCGTTTTGTGTTACCCCTTGCCGCTCGATGATCCAGGTGCGGTCCATTCGCTTGCTCAGGTCTGAATATGCGAGCATGTATCGGCTGTTATTCAAGGATCCTGATAGCCGGAATCCTGCTGTGAATCGTCGATCTTCAAACAAGTCGCTCATGGAAATGCGCGACAGACCGCCTAGACCTGGCTGCACACTAATTTGTCCTGAATA
>MDSY01025465.1_pt1 | contig 11621 bp, 9 predicted proteins | sample 811131 | NCBI WGS metagenome assembly MDSY01 (sample SAMN05326643, study PRJNA326480) | marine metagenome | isolation source: seawater | place: Atlantic Ocean: South West | collected 2010
CTTTTCAATTGTTGGAAGATTCTGATAAATTAAATTAGAATACCGATCTTTTGAAGATTCTGAAAGCTCTTTACTCTTCTCAAGCCTCTCAACAATATCAACTTTAATACTTGATTCATATAATTTTGAGAGAGAGCTTAATTTATTTATATCAAAATAATATAAATTTCCTTTGTCCACCTCTTTGTTAACTTTAATATCCGATAAAAATACATCTACACCATAACTTACACTATCAGCTGCTGACAGCCCTCCAGGTGTGCCTTCAAATAAAGTTGGCTGCACAACAGCATTTGCATATGTTAAATAATTAAGAAATTCATCTCTACTTAGGTAACCTAAGAATATAATTTTTTCTTCAAGATTTAAATTTTTAATTAAATTAAGTAACTTATTGTTATGTGATATGTTTCTATGGTCATGTAAATAACCAGTACATAAAAGTTTTGTGTTACTTTCAGGGTTATTATCAATAAAATCTTTAAATGCTTTTATAGCAAAAGTATGATTTTTATGTTCCCATAGTTGGTTAGCAATTAAAAAGTAATTATCATAAGCTGGTTTATTGAATTTAGTATTTTCTTCGAATCTTATAGGGTTAAATCCTAATGTAATTATTTGTTCTTCTGTAAAATTATAAGAATTAATTAGGTCTTCTTTAACAGATTTTGAAGTTGAAAGAACTTTAGCGCAATACTTTTTTACTTTTCTAAATTGATAGTTCCTGTACCAGATAACGCGTTTTAAAAATAATTCCGTAAGATGGAGATGTTGACAATCTGGAATGTATCCAAATAAATTTTTTGCCTTTAAAGAAGAATTTACTTTCATAACTGGAAATAAATATTCATCAATTTTTTTATTTTTAAATTCTTTGTAGGAGTAATTATTTATTGTTAAATTATTATTATTTACATATTCTTGAAATTTATCAAACAAGTCATTATCGATTAACTTGTTGACTTTGTAACTACCCCCTCTGAGAACAAGTCTGAAAAAATTTATTATTTTTTTATCTAGTGAAGGCTTTACATAAATTAATTCAAACTCTAACTTTTTATTTGAATTAACAGCACTTATCAATTGAATTAGGATATTTAGTCCACCAGACCACCTAATACAATCGTTAACATAAATATATATTTTTTTCATTAAAACTAAATTTTAATTGAAATTGATACTTTTCCTACGTGTATTATATTTCTTACAATAACTAAATAAAATATAATACAGTAAAATACTCTAAGCAGAAAAATAATTTATGGAAAAAAAAAGAGTAGAGAGTCTATATAGTGCTGTAGATATAGGGTTTAATTCTCTTATATCATTTTTAACCTTTCTTTATATTAAGGAATATTACGGAATTGATTTACTAGGACTTTTTGGTTTGATACTCTCAGTTACATCATTTGTTGAAACTATTCAAATGGGACTATATGAAAAACCCGCATATCTTGGATTTAGTGTGGGTTATAAAAAATATAGGCTAAAAATTTGGCACTTGTTAATTATTATTTTTTTCCCTTTACTTGTAATTAACCAGTTAATAATTTCTGGGTACTTGGTTTCAGCTATTTTATTTTGTCTTTCTTATGTATTAACTCAAAATATAAGAATTCATGACTATATAAATCACAATATAAAAAAAGTATCATTAAGGTCATTCCTTACTTTTTTCATGACGGTTTCAATGTATACCTATCTTCTAACTTCCAAAACAATGATTTCTCTTAATGTTTTACTTTTAATGATTTCAGCATTTAGATTTATTTTTGTAATTTTTGAAAGAAAAAAAATATTTTCTATTGAAAATAATTCAAACGAAAATACCGAATTAGGGTTTTTAGTTACCTCCGTTCTTACTCTAGTAAGATCTAGGCTGCCTCTTTGGTCGCTATTACCTTTTGGTTTAGGTTTAGTTGGAATATATGAGGCATTTAGAACATTATTAGAGATATATTTAGTACCCTCAAGGCCAATATTTCTTGTTATGATTAAAAATTTAAAAAGAGATGGTACAAAAAAGATTTTCCAATTTGGTTTTATATTTGCATTTTTAACTATTGGTATAATTGGGTTGACATTTTTTATTATTACAAATAGTAATTTTTTCAATATTGATGAAATTTCGACAAATTCTGCATTTATTTCAATAGTTTTAATTTCTTTGTTTTTTTGGATTTCGGAAATTACAGGAATGATTTTTCAATTCAATTCATTTATTAGCTTTGAAGCAATAAGGCGTGCAAGCTCTATTATTCTATTTGTATTAGTTTCACTTGCTTTTTATAATTATTTAAATTTTAATATTTTCCTCTTCTTAGTTGCTTTTATGTATTTTGCAGAGGTAGTAATTTCATTTATCAATAAAGAAAAATTAAAATTATAGTCTATCTATTTCTTTTCAGATAAAAATCATAATCATGAATAGAAATCTTAAGAGGGTAATCATCTGTATGTACTGACGTAATTAACTTCTCTAGCTCTTCTTTTGTTATAGAGGGGTCAACCATTTGAAGATTATCAATTAAAGAGATAGTATTTGCTTCTCCGATCCACTTCTTATCTTTATTTTCTTCAATTTTTTTTTCAATAGAACCATCTTTGGCAGCAAAAATTTCATCTACGATTTTAATAAATAGGGTGAGTAAATTTTTGTGAGTTTTTTCTAATAATGAAACTGAGTCATCTTTATCTTCAATAGGGAACTTTAGGCACTCGATAATATCTCCATTATCAATCTTTTCATTTACGAGATGAGCGGTAACACCAAATTCTTTATCTGAATTGTATAAGGCTAAATTTACGCTTCCACTACCAGGATAATCAGGCGGTCCTGGATGAAAATTAATTACATATTTATTTGTTTCATCAATTAATATTTTTGGAATTATATATAAACTACGAAAACAGAAGATATAATCTCCTGACCAATCTTTTATTTCTTTAGATAAATCTTCATTTCTTCTTGATGAAATAACGGTATTTATATTTAAATCATATTGTTTTAAATGTTTTTCAGCTAAATTTGAATAATTACAATCTTTTCTACCAAAAAACAAAACTTCAGGTCTGTTATTGTTTTTCTTTTTAATCATTTTATTTTCTATTTTCACTTTAGTTTTAATAAATTAATTATGTTTATTTTGTTTCAAAAAGTTAATTGTTAATTTTATATATTTCGTAGGATTTAAGCTCGTCTACCAAATAAAAATCTTTTAGTGCTTCTAATGGATAGTTTTTTTCATCATCTTTTCTGACTACTATATAATTTGGCTTTTTTAAAATACTAGATTCATCAAGGTAAAAAACTTTTTTATTTGTTGCTAATCTTAAAAGCCTAGGTTTTTGAAATGCAATATATTCATCATCTCTTACTTCTTTAATTAAATAACTGTAGAGCTCCTTACTTTCTAAATTGAATGCTAAATTCTGAGGAGCGGTTTTTGATATATTTATAAATGTTAGATTTAAAACTAATAAAACTATTAAAACCATCTCAACTAAATTAATTTTGAAAATTTTAATTCTTGTTAATTCAAAAAGAACAACGAAAATAGATGGAACCAAAAGTAATAAAAATCTTATTCCTTGTTGGTTTAAATAAACAGAGTAAAAAGAAAAATAAGAAACTATAAATAGGTAGTGAATATTAAAGGTTTTGATATTTAAGATGCATCTCAACAAAATTAAAACTATTAATAATGAAAAAAGGTATATTAAAAAGTCTAAAGACAGCTCAACAGGAGTTATTGAATAAGATAAAATTTTAAGATTATAAAGCGTATTTTTAAAAAATGGTGAAAATTGCCTGATATGGTCTTTATATTCTCCAAATAAATACCCATATTTTGAAAAATAAACAATTAGGTAAGTTAATAGAAACCCTGCGTAGATCTTCACGTATTGTTTTAATTGATTATTTTTATAATAAATAATTGTTAATACAAAAATTAAAATTATTCCCTGAACTTTTATTAACAAACTTAAAAAAGCTATGATTAAGGGAATTTTTGATTCTTTAATGAGTTCTTTTCTTTCAAAGAAATATAAACTTAATAAACAAAAAACTGAAAACATTAAATCAGACTCTATTGAGTTAGATAACATAAATATTTCTTCAGAAGCAATAAGCAATAATGAGACTAATAATCCGTATAATTTTGATTTTTTTGAGACAATTAAAAAAGTTAAAATTATAAATACGTTAAAAAGAAAAATGTTTGCAATTTTATAATATTGAAATTTCTCTCCTGAAAAAAAGCTTATAAATTTCAATAATAAAGGAAAGCCAACAGGATATGCGTTTGGACCTATTTGAACATTAGAATACGAGTTCAGGTCTGTTTGTAGCATATATTCATCAATTGAGTCCACAAATAAGGACTGGCTTTGTAAAATATATTGTGCAAAATCATCACCATATCCATAATTTGCATTCAAATTAATTATTTGATAAAAACTTAAAACAATTAATAAGAAAACTAAGGAAACTAGTTCTTTATTTTTTTTCATAAGCTAACTCAAATGTTTTATAGAAAACATTTTAGTTATTATTTAGAGCCAAAACTCCTATTGAGGGAGAGTTTTCTAATATTAGGTAATAAAGGTTTAATTCTTTATCATATTCTATTTCCCTTATTCTCTCGCCAATTTTTATAGAAGATATACTATTTAGTTTTAAATTAGTAAAATCTATCTCAACTTCGTAGATGCTATTACCTTTAAGTGTGCCGATAAAAAAATTGTTATCTCCGACGAAATAATTTTTTTCAACATCACTGACACCATGAATATTGCTTTGTTCATAATCCCAATACCAAATTGGTTCTTCAAAACCATATTCACTATGAGACTTATGAAGAGGTGCCTCAGGATTAAAACCACCATCGTAATGTGTTCCATAAGAAGATATAGGCCAACCAAAGTTTTTAATATTATTTAAATCAATTATATTTATTTCATCTCCTCCTTTTGGACCATGTTCTGATATTAAGGCAAACTTACTGTCTTCGGAAATGGCTATTCCTTGAGGGTTTCTATGTCCTAAAGAAACAATTTCACTAGTCTTAGTATTTAAATTTATTTTTAATATTTTCCCCATTTTACTATTAACATCTTGTGGCTTGTTGTATGCTCTGAAGTCCCCAGTGGTTAACAATATATCTTCATCTGAAAAGACAATTAATTTACCTCCTGATTGATGTGCATTAAATGGACTAACAGATCTTAAAACACATTCATCATGTTTAAATAAAAATTCAAACTCGAGGTAATCAAAATTAAATGGTGCCTTAATGATGGCATTATTAACACAATCATTTGAAACTTCTTCAATATAACTAATGTAAATTTCATCATTAAAAATCAATACATCTTTAAGACTTTCCCAACCTAGAGGGTCAAATATTAAGCTGTTTGAAATTATTTCATTAATGTTACTTTTTATTTCTTTAAATTTAATTTGTTTGTCATTATGTATTGCCGACTTATCAGCATATAATAAAATACCTGATCCAGTTGTATATATTAGTTTATTTTCATAAACTTCAAGATAGCCTATACTTTTTCCACCATTTTCATAAAAACTATATTCAAAGCAACAGATTTGATGTTTAGTTAATTTGTAATTTGTTGAAAGAGTGACCTCTTTTGCAATTCCTTCATTAATATCGCTTGATGGAACAAAATCTAAGTATCTTGTAATTGGGTCAACGGTAATTTCTTCGTCTTCTTCTATAATATTTTCTACAATATTTGAATCTACCTTTAAAGCTTTATTTACCGAACTATTTGAGTTTATAAAAAAATTAAAAATGACTCCAAATATAATTACAGGCAATATAAAAACTAATTTTATTTTTTCTAATTTTATATAGTTAACAATTATGAAAACCATAGGACAAGTGATTAAAAATAAAATTAGTAGGAATCTAGAAATATCATAAATTCTTAAAAAATACAAAATTAATAGTGTAGAAAAAGAAAAAATTGTAAAGTTGTATGCATAAGACACAATGATTTTCTTTTCAAAGGTTATTTTTGAACTTAAGTAATAATCTATTAATGATCCAATAATTGCTATTAAAAGGACAATATATAAAGGAGTAATAAAGAAATCTTGCCCAAGAATTATAAGTCTAGATATATCATCATAAAGATATCTAAGTGAAATATTTCCATCAAATATGATTAACAAATTTAAATAAGAAAAAAATACTATAAACTTTAAAAATGTTTTTTTTAAATCCACTTTTTAATGATAACAACTACCTAAACAATCATTAATATATATTTTCTAAATATATCAAATTATAAGGAATTACTAGTTTATAATGCCTTGATTTGAAAATAAAAAACATTTTAAGAAATTATTTTATATTACTTAGCATTTCAGTAATTATTTTTGCTTTCCAATTCATTTTAAGAGTTGAGGAGCCTAATTATTTTATATGTAATGAAATGAAATTTTATAATTATCAATTATTTAATAATTCTATTGAATTCTTATATCCAGAAAGCTGTGATCAAGAAGCATACCACAGTGGGTTTAGTGATTTAAGAAATATATTTAAAGAAGATTTTAATTATCAAGCTCGACCCTTATATTTCATTCCTGTAAACATAATTTACAATTTATTAAATATATTCAATATACCCGAAACAACGAACTTATTAATATCAACTTTCCTATTCCAAAATATCCTGGCTTTATTCGTTATAACAATTCTTAGTAACATAACAAGTAATAAAAAAAATAAAAAGATTAACAATTTTATAATTATTTCTCTAGTGATTTTATTGAGTCCCTTGTTTAAGTGGGGATTGTTTGATCCATCACATCAGCTTCTCACTTTCGTTGTGATTATTTTCTTCCCATATTTGCTTTCTAAAAAAGTAGAAATAAATTATAGTAATGCGATTTTGATAGGTCTTTTATTTTTACTACATAGATCTTTCTTAATTGGATATTTTTGGTATCTTTTTATTAGCGATTATAAAAATATATTTCAACATATAAGGTATAGATCAAAATATTTTTTATTTAGTCTTATTCCTTATATTTCCTATAACTTATATTTCTACTTATTTTTAAATCAAAAACCTTATGATGCGAACTCACTTTATTGGGGCCAATTCGTATGGCTTTATGATTTTATAAGAGGAAAAGTTAGGTATCAAAGTGAATGGCATTGTGTAACAATACCAAAAAATTTTCAGTGTTATTTATTAGATAACTTGAATACAGTAATGTATATAGCTATTCCTATAGTTTTATTGATATTTAATCATTTGATTAACAATAGTAAAATTCAATTTAAATATAATTCATATCAATATTATGTAATTTCCTTATCATTTTTTATTTACGTTTTCTGGGCTTTTATAGGTTGGTATCCTCCTATACGATTTAGTTATTACAGTATTGGAAATTTAATTATTGTATTATTTGCTTTACAATTGCTTAATATTGAAAATAACTTAATAAAAATAATTACTTTATCTTCTTATATATCATTTACTTTATATTTAAATCATTGGAATGATCCAAATACAGTATCTAATAATGGTGGCATTTATCTATCAATTTACTTGTCACTTTTTGTTGCAATTATTACATTTTTTAATAAAAATAAAAATAAATGACTAGTCTCTACCTTTTTTCATTTGCAGCGTTATTATTTTTTTTTGGTATACAAATATTTGAGACTCTATACAGAGACAAATTAAAATTAGACCGTTTTCTCATTTTTACTTTATTTGAGGAAAGATTGAATAAAAAAATTCTTTATTTATTAATTTTTCTTTTTCTATTATTAACTCAGTCATATTACTTAAATTATGAAACTATTGATTGGGACACAAATTCATATCTTGTTTCGTCTCAAGATATATTGCGTGGAAATTTGCCCTATGAAATTCAATGGGAAAGTAAACAAGTTCTTTTTTACTATCTTTATGCCTTAATAATAAAAATAAGTGGTTCTAATTTAATTTTATTTAAATTAATAAATGATTTACTTTTGTATTTAATTGTAATTATTTTATTTTCTATAATTAATAAATTATCAGGGAGTCTGAACAAATCATTTTTTTCGTGTTTATTTTATTTAGCCATTATGTCTCAACCTTGGTCAAGCGTTGAGTATTCAGAGATATATTCTTTAGTCTTTATTTCCTCTGCATTTTTAATATTAATTTCACAAACTTTAAATAAAAAAAGAGCCTTCATGGTAGGGTTATTATTCTCAATCTCAACTCTTGTAAATATAGGTTCTGCAATTTTTCTTTTACCATTTATTTATTATTTAATAAAAAATTATGATATAAAACTTAATTTTTATTTAATTGGTGGAGCTAGTATCCCACATTTATTTTTCCTTCTTTTATATCTATTTAACAAACAGCTAGATATTTACTGGAATACATTATTTGTTATCCCTAATGCATACAGAGGTGAGGACATGAACTTTATTAAAGAATTTATAAACTTCTTAAGATCTCTATACGAATTTAATAAATATATTTATTTATGTTTACTCTTTTTAATAGTGTCTTTATTTGTATCTTTTATTAAGGCGAAAGGTTATAAAGATAAACTCCAATTGATTAACTCAATTTATATACAATTTGTGTTGGTGTCTGTACTTTTTTATTACCTAGCTTCCCATGGATACTATCATCATCTAATATTTTTTATATATTTCTTACCTTTATTAGTAATAGAGACAAATGGAAAATTTTCACTTAATATTCTTTATTTACTTATATTTGTATCCGTAACATCTCTTGGTTTAACGCAATTTAATAAAAGTTCTAATAATTTAGTTAACTTAAACAATATTTATAACGATTATCCTTTAAAAAAACTATCTAAAGAAATAGATCAACAATTTGAGAGTGATTATGACATTCTAGCTTTCGACTCCGTTTTAGTGTTATTTTATCTTGATAAACCTAATTTTTCTTACATTGTTCACCCAACAAACCACAATGAACAATTTATCACTAGTAAATTGATCAATATTGAAAGAATATTTGAAGATGAGCCTGAAAGACTTGTTGATCTTGAGCCAGATGTAATTATGTGTTCTAATAATGCAATAATACAGTGTGAGATATATGACTATAAAAAAAATTATAGAGAACTTGATGCTCTTAAATATAGACAAGATCCAAAATTACAATTCTATGACAACCAAACATATCAGTTCAGAGTCTTTATAAAGGAAAATTAACTTAAATATGAGTAAAGATTTTTGGGAAGACAGTATTGAGGTAGGTTATTATGACAAGTTATTAAAAAAAGGCCTACAAAAAAATAAAGGCATTCAACCAGCATGGCACCATTTAACATTTTTAGAAATATCAGAAAATATAAATAATGAAAATATACATCTTGACTATGCGACAGGCCCGGGAACTTTTATAGGAATCTACCTAGATAATGATAAAGCTACAGGTGTTGACATTTCAACTCAACAAATTAAATATGCAAAAAATAATTATACTGACAACACATTTTATACTTTAGAAGAATTTGATGCCTCTACTTATAAAGAGTATTTTGAAACCATTACTGTAATTGGCTTAATAGAGTTTCTTAATGATGAAGAAGTAGTAAATTTGATAAAATATTTGAAATCTTTGTTAAAAGCTAATGGAGAAATAATTTTTTCAACACCTAATTTTAAAGGATTTATGAGCTTTTTTTCAATATTAATAAGGCACATAGGACCTATAAATTACCAAGAGCAATGGGTTAATAAATTTAACAAAAAAACATTAACTAAATTATTAAAAGCTAACAATATTAATAATTTTTCTATTGAAAAACATCTAAATTTTGCGCTAGCTCTTTCTTTCTTTAGTTTGGATTTAGGGGTCAAGGCAAGTAGATTTTTTTCAAAATTATTTAAATATAATATTGGTTGGCTTTTGATATTAAAATTAAATAAACAATAGGTAGGCTAGTACTTTCTAAGTGGGAAAAATATTCAAATGAATAATTTAAAAATAGATCTTGCTGTTGTTTTGCCAACTTTGAATGAAGCTGACAATTTAAAGCATCTAATTCCAGAAATAATACAAGTTATTAGAAAAAATAATGTAAATAATTTTCAAGTTCTAGTTTTAGATGATCAATCAACTGATAATACTATTGAAACAATTGCAAAGTTAAATGAAAAATATGAAAATGTTAATTTAATTACAAGAAAAAATTCTCCATCTCTACCTCTTTCAATATGGGAAGGAATAGATAATGCAGAATATGAGTATGTTATGTGGTTAGATGCAGATGGGTCAATGACAGCTAAAGGCATTGATTCTATGCTTAAAGAATTGAATCAAAATAAAAATTCTGTAATTATTGGGTCGAGATTTGTCAAAGGAGGAGGCTTTAAAGGATTAGAGGTAGAGAACCCAAGTTTAGTTTCTGCAATTCAGAAAGTTTATAAATCTGAAGATTCAGTATTAGCTGTCATGCTTTCTAGGATTTTTAACTTTGTAATCTATTTTATTTTGAATACTGGGATTAAAGATGTTACAAGTGGGTTTATAGTTGGAAGAAAAGAATACTTTTATAAGGAACAATTTGAAATAGCTTCTTACGGGGATTATTTTATATATTTAATAAAAGATTTGAAAAAGAAAAATGTTGAAATGAAAGAAGTTGGTTATATATGCGAAACAAGAAGATTCGGTCTCTCTAAATCAGGGACATCTTTGTTAATTTTATTAAAAAGAGCATTCCCTTACTTTAAAGCAGCATTTAGAGTTAATAAGTAAAATGAAAATATTAGATAAAAACAGAAATCTTTTAGCTGAGGTTATAAGATCAGAAGATATTATTCAGGAAAAAAATTTCTACACTGAAGAGAAAGAAGAATTTCAATTTGCTTCTTTCAATCTTAAAGAAAATACAGTCATAAAAAGACATATACACAACAAACAAGAGAGAGTTATAAAAAGCACCTCTGAAGTAATTGTGGTTATTGAAGGGACTATTGAAGTAGAAATCTATGATTTAGATGAAAACTTAGAACATAAATGTATTCTAAAAAAAGGTGATACAGTGGCTCTTTTTTCAGGAGGGCATGGCTTGAAGGCAATAGGTAATTCAAAATTTATTGAAGTAAAACAAGGGCCGTATAATCCTGAAACAGATAAGAAGTTATTTTAATAAATGATTAGAGTATTTGAGCCTTCAATAACTTACAAAGATAAAATTTCAGTTTTTAAAGCATTATCTAAAAATAATATTTCTGGGACAAGCCCTATTGTGAAAGATTTTGAAGAAAGCATTTCAGAAAATTTTGATAGAGATTATTGTGTTGCAGTTTCTAACGGTAGTGTTGCTTTAGATATTGCACTTAAGGTTCTTGATTTAAAAGAAAAAGATGAAGTGATTCTGCCCTCATTTACCATTATTTCTTGCTTGTCAGCTGTTGTACGATCAGGAGCAAAACCAGTATTTTGTGATGTTGATGAAAACACTTGGAATATGTCTTTAGAGAATGTCAAAGAAAAAATAACAAAAAATACAAAGGCTGTTCTAATGGTGCATACATATGGTTTGGCAGCAGAAGCTAAGAAAATTTCAAAATTTTGCAAAGATA
>MDSY01095687.1_pt1 | contig 11621 bp, 10 predicted proteins | sample 811131 | NCBI WGS metagenome assembly MDSY01 (sample SAMN05326643, study PRJNA326480) | marine metagenome | isolation source: seawater | place: Atlantic Ocean: South West | collected 2010
AAAATTATCAATTAGTAATTTAATGACCGTAGATCTTATCTCAAAGAAACAGAGTGAAATATTATTATTTGTAAATAAGTACGTTAAATCAATGAAAAATAAAATAAACGTAGCTAATAGTGCTATTTGTTATTTTCATAATTATGGAGATTATTTAAGTTCATCGTATTTAAAATTAAAATTTTACGGTTATAAATATTTGATAAAATTCATAATTAATTTTTTAAAAAACCTATATTCTACGTCTGAAGTTGAAAATTATGTATGTGAAAAAAACAAATCAAAAAAAAAATTCAAAAACCTAGTTATATCCCATGTTTCAAAACATGATTTTTTAAGAGATGGCTCATATATAGATAAATATTTTAATTTTTACTCAAAAAATTATAAAGATTGTGTTTTTTTTTTAAATTCAGTAGATGGATATTCTCCAAAAAAAATACAAGATAATATTATTATTTTTAAAAAAAAAAAAATTAATTTAACGAAAAAAAAAAGAATTAAAAATTTTTTAATTTACTTTTTTAAAAATAAATTCTCGTTTATAAAAATATTTCATGAATATAATTTTTTATCACAGTTTTCAAAAAAAATATTTCCACATTTAATTAGTCTTGTTCATAACAACGATTTAAAAAAGATATTATTATTTTATGAGGCACAGCCGTATCAAAATAATTTTATTAATGAATTAAGAAAAAAAAAAATCAATGTAGAAACTATTGGACTTTATCATTCAGGTCTTTTACCATTACACACTAGTTTAATCTTTAGAGATGGTGCTCCAAACAAACTTCTTATTTCAGGTAATATTCAAAAAAAATATTGTGAGAAATATTTAGGGTGGCCAAAAAATAGAGTTCATAATGTAGACTCTTTTAGATACAATAAAAACTCAATTAGAAATACTGAAAATACAATTTACCTTCCCTATGCCATTTCAAAGTCAAATAATGTTTTGCAATCTTTAGCTATATTTTTTGAGAAATCTAAAACAAGATCCTTACCTAATCTTTTAATAAAGAATCATCCAGCCACATTAAATTCAAAAAAGCACTTATTATTAATTAAAAACATTAAAGAAATTATTAAAAAAAATAAAATAAAATTTGGCAATAAATTTAAAAAGATTTCAATATTTATTGGCTCAACCACATCTATAACTTTAGCTTTAGAACAAAAAATAGATGTTATTCATATCAGTGAAGACCCGATATTTGACACATTTAATAGCAAAATATGGAATGATTTAATTGTTACTAGACTTGATCGTTTTATCTTTAAATATAAGTTAAAAGAAAATAAAAATATATTAAAAATAACTAATAGTAATAAAAATAAAATTCAAAAATACTTAAATTAATAATGGAAAAAAAAATATTAAATAAAATAGATTTAGATATAAGAAATTTATTTGATAAAAAAAAATCAGATATTAAATTATTAGATGAACTAAAATTAAAAATTAAAAACTTAAAAAAAAATGATCTTAATAAAAAAAATTATTTCGTAATATTAAAAAATTTAGGAAAAAATAAAAAAGAAATTAAAAAAAATACCATTAAGTTCGCAAAATTTTTTGGAACTGCAATTCAACAAAATAACCGCGGTAAGAAGATTATCAGTGTAAAACCAGATATTAAGAAATTGTTGAAATTTAAAAATGAAAGTGCAAAAAAAGAACTGAGATATCATCAGACAAATTTAGGTGGCTCTATACATTCTGACGGGCCTCAACTTAACATGCCTCCCAAATATGTTTTAATGACTTGTTTGAATCAGTCAAGTGAAGGTGGAGAGTCAATTATAGTTAATACTAAAAGAATTTTTCAAAATTTAAAAAATAAAAAACCAGAAATTTTAAAAATTCTAAAGCAGAATTATCTATTTGAGAGAAGGGGATTTCATAAGGAAGATAAACCCTTATTTTTGAATAAACCAATTTTTAGTAATAATTTAAAAGATTTAAAGTTTCGGTATTTAAAAGATTACATTATTTCAGCCTATCAACTAAAAAATAAAGTTTTAAATCTTAAAAAACGACAAGCAATGAGACAATTAGATCGCATGTTAAATAAAAAAAAATTTCAAAAAAAATATAAACTTAAAATGGGTGATATGATTATTATCAACAATAATATCTTAGCTCATGGAAGAACTGGTTTTTCAATTAATGGAAAAAAAAACTTAAGAGAAATTGTTAGAATTTGGTTAAAAAATTGAAAATTAATAGATATCTTTTTATTATTTTTGCTGCTGGTAAGGGTAGGAGGTTAGGTAAAATAGGTAAGAAGATACCTAAAAGCCTTTTACAGATTAATAACAAAACAATTTTAAGACACAATATAGAAAAATTAGAAAAATTAGGAATTAAAAATATATATCTATTAGTTGGGTATAAAAAACAAAAAATAATTCAGCATCTAAAAAATTTTAAAAAAATTAAATTAAATTACCTCGAAATAAAAAATTTTTCTAAATATGGTCATGGAATGACCTGGCTAGCAACTAGAAAATTATGGTTTAAAGAAAAAAAACCATTAATTATTATGCATGGAGATATTATTTATAATACTAAATATTTAACAAATATCATAAATTCCAAAAAAAAAAATTTAATTGGAATATCATCTAGAAAAATTATTTCTAATAAAAAAAAAGAAAATTGGGTAGTTGTATTAAATAGAAAAAAACAAATTTTAAAAATAGATTATTTAAAAAACTTAAAAGTTAATTCAGGAGAAATTTTGGGAATAAATAAAATTTCTAGTCAAATTGCATCTAAGATTTATAATTTTATGCATGTTTTTCTTAAAAAAGAACAAAAAAAAAAATCTTGGGAATTCGTTATTAATAAGTTTATTGAACAATATCCTAAGCAGCTGTATACATTAATTAATCAAAATTATAATTGGGTGAATATTAACACAGTTAAAGATTATCAATTAGCAAAAAAATTATTTAAAAATTATGAAAAATAAAACTAAATATAAAAAAAAAATTGTGTATGTTGCATTGGCAGCCGATATTCTTCATGAGGGACATCTTAAAATATTAAAAAAAGCAAAATCATTAGGACAGGTTATAGTAGGCTTGTTAACAGATGATGCAATTGCAAGTTACAAAACGTTACCTTTTTTTGATTACAAAAAAAGAGAACTTGTTATTAAAAATCTAAAGTATGTAAATAAAGTAATAAAACAAAAAACTCTAAATTATTCTGAAAATTTGAAACTTTTAAAACCTAACTTTGTAGTGCACGGTGATGATTGGAAAACTGGTGTACAAAAAAAAACTAGATTAAATGTTATTAAAACTTTAAAAAAATGGTCGGGAAAATTAATTGAAATTCCTTATACAAATATTGAAAAAAATAAAAAAATTAAAAATGAAATATTAAAAACTGGAACTACCCCAGATTTAAGAAAATCAAAATTAATCAGATTAATAAAAGCAAAAAAAATTGTCAGATCTTTAGAATCACATAGTGCTTTAAGTGGATTGATTATTGAGAATTTAAAAATCGTAAATAAGTCTAAAGAATTTTTAGAATTTGATTGTATGTGGTCTTCAAGTTTAACTGATTCTACATTAAGGGGTAAACCTGACAACCAATCAGTTGATATATCAACAAGGATAAGCGGCTTAAACGAAATGCTTGAAGTAACAACTAAGCCCGTAATATTCGATGCGGACAATGGTGGGCGAATAGAACATATCAAATATACAGTCAAATCTTTAGAGAGATCCGGCGTTTCAGCAATTGCAATTGAAGATAAGATTGGTTTGAAGAAAAATTCCTTATTCAAAAATCAAAAAGGTGTAAATCAAGACAGTATTAAAGATTTTTGCAAAAAGATTAGAGCAGCTAAAAATGCAAAAATTTCTGATGATTTTATGATTATTGCAAGAATTGAAAGTTTAATTTTAGGCAAAAGTATTGATGATGCTTTAAGAAGAGCTAACGCATACTCAGAATGTGGGGCTGACGCAATTTTGATCCACAGCAAAGATGAAACACCCAAAGAGATATTTAAATTTACAAAAAAATGGTTAAAAAGTAAAAATTTTAAGCCTATTGTGGTTGTTCCGTCCACATATTCAAAAACAACAGAAAAAGAGTTGATTAAAAATGGTGTAAGCATAGTCATTTATGCAAACCACCTGTTAAGAGCTACTTATCCCGCCATGGTAACTACAGCGAAGAAAATCTTATTGAATCAAAGAGCTTCCCCTGTTGAAAATGAAATAACGCCAATAAAAAAGATTTTAAATTTAATTAATTAGATGATTTTAGTTGAAAGCTTAATAAAAATACTTAAAAAAAATTCTATTGATTTTTTTACAGGAGTGCCAGACAGTGTTTTAAAAAATTTATCAACTTATTTAAATAATTCAAAAAAAAAAAAACATTTAATTGCCTCAAATGAGGGTGGCGCTATTGGACTTGCTATAGGGTATTATTTATCTACAAAAAAATTAGCAGTTGTATATATGCAAAATTCAGGGCTTACAAATGCACTTAATCCTCTTTTATCACTTTCGCATAAAAAAATTTACTCAATACCAATGCTTTTATTAATTGGTTGGAGAGGTGCTCCAGGAGTTAAAGATGAACCTCAACATATGATAATGGGCAAACTAACAAAAAAATTCTTAAGTTTAGCGGATATCAAATTTATTACATTAAATAATAAAAAAGATTTATTAAATTTACCTAAATTAATAAAGTTTTCTAAAAAATATAAAAAACCAGTAGCATGTATAATAAAAAAAAACCAACTATCATCTAATATAACAAATAATTTTAAACCTGATGCCACAAACCTACCAACAAGGGCTATAGTTTTAAAAAAAATATTAAATATAGTTAATGCTAAAACAAAAATTATTTCTAACACAGGTTTTGCATCAAGAGAACTTTACCACATAAGATCAAAAAAAAAATATAAAGGTAAAGATTTTTATCTTGTAGGAGGAATGGGACATACAGCTATGGTGGCACTTGGCAACTCGATTTTTTATAAAGGTAAAACTATTTGCATTGATGGCGATGGATCAATGCTAATGCATCTAGGATCATTAAATTTATATAATCAGCATCAAGAAACAAATTTAAAATATATTCTTTTTAATAATAATTCCCATGAGTCAGTAGGAAGGCAAGCTACGAATATAAATAATTTAGATATAAAAAAAATTGCACAAGGCTTTAGATTTAAGACAATTGAAAGAATTAAAAATGAAAGAAATTTAGAATATAAATTAAAAAAATTTTTAAATTCAAAAAAAATTTCATTTTTAGAAATTAAAATTAAAAATGATACATTTAAAAATTTGATGAGGCCTAAGGATTTTATTAAAATAAAAGAAAATTTTAAAAAATAGATGAAATTATCAAACCAAAATGATTTAAAAAAATTTTTAATGGAAAAAAGATTTAATAAAATTTTTGTTTTAACCGGAAAAAAATCATTTAAAATCAGTGGTGCTATAAAAATATTCAATAAAATTCTTAAAGAAAAAGAAACATTTTATTATTTTAAAGAAAGTTATTTTCCAGAATTAAATGAACTTGAAAAAATAGTGAAGAACATAGAGAAAATAAAACCTGATTTATTATTGGCAATAGGTGGCGGTTCCGTTATTGATTATGCAAAAATAGCTAATGTGTCTAGTAAAGGAGTAAATATTAAAAATTTGGTTATTAAAAACAATTTTGCTTCATTGAAAAAGAATTATCAATTAGCTGTTGTTCCAACTACAGCTGGCTCGGGTGCAGAAGTAACATCTAATGCAGTATTATATATAAATAAAAAAAAATTTTCTGTTGAAAGTCAAACTTTAATTCCTAATTATTATTTTTTGTTACCCGAACTGGTTTTGCCCGCAAACAAGAATATTAAATCTTCAGCAGGGTTCGATGCTATTGCACAAAGTATTGAGTCAATTATTTCAGTAAAAGCAAATGAAAAAAGCCTATTATTTGCAAAAAAATCTTTACAACTTTCTCTAAAAAATTATCAATCATTTATTCATAAACCTAATTTAAGCAATACCCACAAAATGTGTTTAGCAGCTAATCTATCTGGTAGCGCAATAAATATAACAAAAACTACAGCACCACATGCATTGTCATATCCTTTTACAGCTCATTTTGGCATTAGTCACGGCCATGCTGTTTCACTTACTTTAAATGAATTTTTAAAATTTAATTATAAATTTAAAAACTTGGCAAATCCAAGTCTTAAATTAGGAAAAAAATTTGATTTAATTTTTAAAATAGCAAAAGTTAAGAATATTAGAGAGTTAGATATTTTTTTATCGCTTCTAAAACAAAAAGGAAATTTACAACAAAATTTTAAAAAACTTAATAAAAACATTAAAAACCATTTAAATTTATTAATGTCTGGAGTTAATTTATTAAGATTAAAAAATAATCCAGTAAATTTAGAAAAAGATATGATAAAAAAGGTTTTAGAAGATGCATCGCAAAAGAGATAAAAAAAAAGGTATACTTTTTTGGATAACTGGACTACCTGGGTCAGGAAAGACAAATATTGCAAGAAAAATTAATAATCAAATCAAAAATCTTTATGGGCCGACGCTATTTGTGAATGGTGATGACTTAAGAAATATTTTTAGTTTAAAAAAATATGATAAAAAATCTCGACTAGCTTATTCTAAGCAATACTGCAAATTTGCTAAATTCATTACTAATCAAAATATAAATTTGGTCTTTGCTATAGTTGGAATGATGCATGAGCCAAGGAATTGGAATCGTAAAAATATACAAAACTATTTAGAAATTTATATTAAATCAGATATAAAAAAAATAATCAAAAAAAACAAAAAAAAATTATATAAAAATAAGACAAATAATTTAGTTGGTTTAGATATAAAACCTCAATTTCCTAAAAAACCTGATATAACAATTTTAAATAATTTTGACGATAGTATTAATACTTTGTCAAAAAATTTAATAAATAAAATAAAATTAAAAATTTAATGAAAATAGTAGTTGCGCTGTCAGCTTCAACAAGAGGCGGAATAGATTTTTTTCAAAGTCTTCTTGATAAGCACACACAAATATCTCAATTTCCAGGTGAATTGTATATAGATGAATTGATAGCAGAATTTAAATATATGAAATCTGTTGATGAAATATCAAATACTTTTATCAAAAAGTATCAAAGATACTTTGACTCTTCTTCAAGTATAATTGAAAGGCATAATTGTTTAGGAGAAAAAAAAAATCAATCATATAAAGTTTGCACTTCATCATTTAAAAAATATTTTAACTCATTTCTTGAACAAAAATCTTTAAATACCAAAAATATAATTCACGGTTTACATCTAGCCTATTCAGCGGCATCAGGTGAGGATACAAATAAAAAGAAGATTATTTTATTACAAGTGCATCACTTATTTAGAATTAAATCTATGATTGATTTAGATTTTGATATTATCTGTACTATAAGAGATCCATTGGCGGCATATAATTCATATGTAAAAAATTTAGCTTATTATAGAAAAAAAACTCCTAATCCTTGGCAATTTTATTATCATTTAGAAAGAACTTTTAATCATTTAAACTATATTATTAAATTAAAAAGAAAAATAATAATCATCAAGCTAGAAGATCTGCATAGAGAAAATAAAAAAGTGATGAAAAAACTTTGCAATTATTTTGATATAAATTATGAAAATACACTATCTATTTCATCATTCCACGGCTTACTTTGGTGGGGGGATCAAGTAAGTAAAAAAAATTTAAATGGTGTAAATAGTAATTTTGAAAATAAAATTGATAAAAATATTTTTTTCGAAAATGATATAAGGTTAATTGAGTATAATTTGTCAGATTTTATAAATAAATATTGTTATGAATTCCGATATGAAAAAAATAAAAATAAGATATTAAAATTTTTGCCCCTTAAATTTGAATTAGAAATGTTTATAAGTAATTTTAAAAATTTTGAATTTAAAAATTTGTTGTTTGTTTTTTACTACTATTTAAAAAGATTAATAAAAATTAATATAAAAAAAAATAATGAAAATATTATTTTACCTGAAAAATTTTAATGAACGATAATTTGAAATTTCTGAAAATATACAAAGATAAAAAAGTTTTGATTACTGGTTCTACAGGATTTAAAGGATCATGGTTATGTTTTTGGTTAAAAAATCTTGATGCTAAAGTTGTTGGAGTTGGATTGAAACCTGAGAAGGGATCAATTCTTTTTAAATCTTTGGAATTAAAAAAAATAATAAAACAGTATTTTTTAGATATATCAAATTTTAATCAAATTAATAAAATTATTAAAAAAGAAAAACCTGATATTATTTTCCACATGGCCGCTCAATCAATTGTATCTGAAAGTTATATAGAACCATTTAAGACTATTAAATCAAATACACTTGGTAGTGTAAATATTTTAGAAAGTGTAAGAAAAAATAAAATAAAAAATTTAATATATATAACATCTGATAAATGTTATCTTAACACTGAAAAGAAAACAGGCTATAAAGAGAAAGATGCTTTAGGTGGATTTGATAATTATTCATCTTCTAAAGCAGCAGCTGAAATATTATTTCAATCATACTATTCTTCCTTTTTTGAAAAAAAATATCTAAATCATGCCACAGTAAGAGCTGGCAATGTTATTGGTGGGGGTGACATGAAGGTTAATAGAGTTATTCCTGATATAATAAAATCACTAATTAGTAATAAACAAATAATAATTAGAAGTCCAAATGCAACTAGACCATGGCAGCATGTTTTAGAACCTTTATTTGGTTATTTAAAATTAGGTTCTTTAATGATGTCAAAAAAAATTAAAAATATTGAAAATCCTAATTGGAATTTTGGTCCAAATAAAAAAAATTGTGTAAAAGTTATAAAGATAACAAAAATGATAATCAAAAAATGGTCGAATAGAAAATATAAAGTTAATATTAAAAAAAATAAAAATTTTAAAGAGTCAAATCTTTTAAGTTTAAATATCGATAAAGCTTTTAAGGAACTTAAATGGAAACCAAAGTTAACTTTAAATGAGAATTTAGATTTAACAGTTGATTGGTATAAGTCATATTACCTTAGAAAAAATATGCAAAAATACACATTATCACAAATTAAATTTTTTTTAGATAAATAATAATGAAAGTAGTAATTTTAGCAGGTGGATTTGGGACAAGGTTATCGGAGTACACAAAAGATATCCCTAAGCCGATGGTAAAAGTTGCCGGTATACCAATTATTGTTCATATTATGAAACACTATGTTAGTTATGGATTTAAAGATTTTTATGTAGCACTCGGCTACAAAGGGAATGTAATTAAAAAATATTTTGAAAAAAATCACTTTAATTGGAACATAAACTTAATTGATACAGGTAAAAATACTATGACAGGAGGACGCGTCCTAAGATTAAAAAAATATTTAAGTGATGAAAATTTTTTAATGACTTATGGTGATGGAGTTTCAAATATAAATTTAAAAAAACTTATTAATTTTCATTTAAGGTCAAAAAAAATAATTACTTTAACGGCTGTAAGACCGCCTGCTAGATTTGGAGCAATTAAGATAAAAAAAAATATGGTTTATAGTTTTAGAGAAAAATCAAAACTGGATGAAGGCTGGATTAATGGAGGTTTTTTTGTAATAAGTCCAAATTTTTTTAAATATATTAAAAATGATAAAACTTACTTAGAAAGAGAGCCTTTAGAAAAAGTCTCCAGAAATAAGCAATTATCAGCTTTTAAACATGAGGGGTTTTGGCATTGTATGGACACAAAAAGAGATAAAGAAAATTTAGATAAAATTTATAAAAAAAATAAATTTACAAAATGAAAAAGATTTTAATTACCGGAGGAACAGGTTTTATAGGTTATCATTTATCTAAAAAGTGTCTAAAAATGAAATGGAATGTAACTAGTTTTTCCACAAAAACGCCAAAAAATATAAGAAAACTTAAAAATGTAAATTACGTTATTTGTGATTTAACTAAGAGAAAAGAGCTTGAAAAAAAATTAAAAAAAAAAAAATTTGATTTTATTGTCAACTTAAGTGGTCATGTTGATCATAACAATAAAATAAATACATTAAATAGTCACTTTAAATCTGTTCAAAATTTAATAGATAGTCTTAGAAATAATTTTCCGAAAAAATTTATCCAAATGGGAAGTAGCGCAGAATATGGCGGACGTTCTAAACCTCAAAAAGAAAGTGCAAAATGCAAAGCAAAATCAATTTATGGCAATGCAAAACTCAAAACTACAAATTACCTGATTAATCAATATAAAAAATATAGCTTTCCTCTTACCGTCTTAAGACTCTATCAAGCATATGGACCCTATCAAGATATTAATAGATTAATACCAATAGTAATTAATGCATGTAAAAAAAATCAGTCTTTCAATTGTTCTGACGGAAACCAATTTAGAGATTTCATTTATATTGATGATATAATTGATGCAATCATAAAATGTTTAATTAGTAAAAATTCTTCTGGAAAAATTTATAACTTAGGATCTGGCAAGGTACAAAAAATAAAATCAATAATTTCAAGAATATCAAGATATTATAAAGGAGGAACTCCTTTGTTTGGAAAAATTAAATTAAGAAATGATGAATCTAAATTAATTGTAGCAAATATTCATAAAATAAAAAAAGAAATAAATTGGAAACCTAAAACAAAATTTAATACCGGTTTAAAAGAAACGTTAAAATATTATGGTAAAAAAAAATTATAATAAAAGTTTAATAAGTGTAATAATAAATTGTCATAATGGAGAAAAATATCTTCACACTGCCATTAAGAGTGTAATTAGTCAAACTTATACAAATTGGGAAATTGTTTTTTGGGATAATAAATCTACAGATAGAAGTGCTTCAATAATTAAGAATTTTAAAGACAAAAGAATTAAATATTTTTACGCAAAAAAATTTACCAATCTTCACAAAGCAAGAAATTATGCAATAAAAAAGTCAAAGGGGACTTTTATTTCTTTTTTGGATGCAGATGATTACTGGACTGATAATAAACTGTCGTTACAAATAAAAAAATTTAAAGATAAAAATGTTAATTTAGTTTATGGAAATTACTGGATGTTTAATGAAAATTATATTTTTAAAAAAAAAATTTATTTTAATTTTACTCTTCCTAGTGGATATATATTAAATGAATTATTAAAAAAATATATAATCGGTTTACCGACAATTATAATTAGAAGGTCAACTTTAAAAAATTTAAAATATATTTTTGATTCAAGCTTTAAAATTATTGGAGATTTTGATTTATGTATACGATTGTCAGAAAAAAATAAATTTGAATGCGTACAAGAACCAATTGCATACAATCGTATACATGACGATAGTTTATCGATTAAAAATAGATCGGTCTTAACAAAAGAACTTTCAAATTGGATAAAATCGGCAAAAAAAGGTAAATACGGTAAAAATATTGCTATTAATAAAAATCTAAAATTTGTGCGAGATAAAATAGATTTTTTAAAAAGGATCGACAATATAAATAAAAACAAAAATATTTTTCAATTAACTTCTTTTTTAATAAAAAATTTTAATTCATATAATTTAAAAATTTTTACAAAAGCTCTTA
>MDSY01144989.1_pt1 | contig 11617 bp, 9 predicted proteins | sample 811131 | NCBI WGS metagenome assembly MDSY01 (sample SAMN05326643, study PRJNA326480) | marine metagenome | isolation source: seawater | place: Atlantic Ocean: South West | collected 2010
CCGAAGCATGAGGAATTGCATAATGTACATGAAGAAGATCTAATCTTTCAAATTTAACAACATCTACCAGTTTGCTAGTTAGCACTTGTTCGTAGGGAGTGAATTTAAATAAAGGATAATCTGAGGTTCTAACCTCATGGTAATATATATTTTTTCTTAACTCTCCTAATCTTACAGGTTCGCTGTAGGTTATAAAATGTATTTCATGTCCTTTTTTAGACAATGCTTTACCTAGTTCTGTTGCAACAATGCCACTACCTCCAAAAGTAGGATACAATACAATCCCAATTTTCATCTATTATATTTTAAGTCAAATATAGTTTAATTGCTTTATTTGTAGATTTTGAATTACTTATATTAGCTATAATTTGATGAAATAATACGATCTATGAACAATTTAGAAAAAGATGTCTCCTTTTATAAAAACGAAGATCAAATAAAATTGATGATTTCAAAATTGAATCTTAAGTTGGATAAAATTTATTTAGGTGGTGGTAAAGAGAAAATTAACAAACAAAAATTAAAAGGTAAACTTGGAGCTAGAGAACGAATAGAGTTATTACTTGATAAAGAATTGCCAAATATTGAAATTGGGGCTTTAGCCGGTTACGAAATGTATGAAGAGCATGGAGGTTGTCCAGCAGGTGGAGTAATTGTAAAGATGGGCTATATTCATCAAAAATTATGTATAGTAGTTGCAAATGACCCTACTGTAAAAGCTGGCGCATGGTTTCCAATAACTGGAAAGAAGAATTTAAGAGCTCAAGAAATTGCAATGGAAAATAGAATTCCTATAATCTATTTAGTTGATAGTGCTGGAGTTTACTTACCTCTTCAAGACGAAATTTTTCCAGATAAAGAACATTTTGGCAGGATTTTTAGAAATAATGCAAAGATGAGTGCTATTGGAGTTACACAAATTGCAGCTGTTATGGGTAGCTGTGTTGCTGGTGGAGCTTATCTCCCTATTATGAGTGATGAGTCATTAATTGTAGATAAAACAGGCACAATATTTTTAGCAGGTTCTTATCTTGTGAAAGCAGCAGTTGGAGAAATAATAGACAACGAATCACTTGGAGGAGCGACTACCCATTCTGAAATTAGTGGAGTGGTGGATTATAAATCTCCTGATGACAAGACGTGCTTAAAAACTATTCGTGATTTATTAGATAAGATTTCAGAAAAACCAACATTAAAACTCAATAGGTCTAACTCTCAAAACCCCAAATTAAAAATGGAGGATTTTTATGGAACTTTTCCTTTTTTGAGATCTTCTAATTACAATGTTAAAAACATACTCAATTTTTTTATTGATAATGGTGATTTCATCGAGTACAAAGCAAATTATGGAAAAACTATTGTTTGTGGTTATGCAAGAATTGATGGTTGGTCTGTTGGAATTGTAGCAAATCAAAGAAAAGTTGTTAAAAACAGTAAATCAGAGATGCAGTTTGGTGGGGTTATTTACAGTGACAGCGCTAGCAAAGCGTCTAGATTTATTATGAATTGTAACCAAAAGAAAATTCCTTTAGTATTTTTTCAGGATGTTAGTGGATTTATGGTTGGTAGTAGATCTGAGCATGGAGGAATTATAAAAGATGGAGCAAAAATGGTAAATGCAATGGCCAACTCTGTAGTTCCAAAGTTTACAATTATTATGGGTAACTCTTATGGTGCTGGGAACTATGCTATGTGTGGTAAAGCATATGACCCAAGACTCATAGTTGGTTGGCCAACTGCTGAAATTGCAGTTATGGGCGGGGAACAAGCTGCAAAAGTCTTACTTCAAATAGAATTATCCTCTCTTAAATCAAAAGGAGAAAAAATATCTAAAGAAAAAGAAAAAGAATTATTTAGCACAATCAAAAAGAAGTATGATACTCAAATCAAACCATACTATGCAGCTTCTAGACTTTGGCTGGATGCTATCATTGACCCTAAGGATACTAGAAAATGGATTTCATTAGGAATAGAGGCAGCTAATAATAATCCAATAATCGAAGATTATAAAACAGGGGTTATTCAGACTTAAATAACCTGATAACTACTCTAATAGTCTTCTTAAAATTTTACCAACATTAGACTTTGGTAGTTCCTCTCTAAAACTTATACTTTTTGGGACTTTATAATTGGTTAATTTAGTTCTACAAAACTCTATTAATTCTTTTTCTGTTAGTGAAGGATCTTTTTTTACAATAAATGCTCTAACAAATTCAGTACCATCTTCATTTTTTTCGCCTCTAACTCCGACTTCTAGAACTTTAGGATTTTCAGAGATTGCTTTTTCAACATCGTTTGGATATACGTTAAATCCTGAAATAAGAATCATTTCTTTTTTTCTGTCCACAATTTTAAAGAAACCTTCTTCATCCATAGTCCCAACATCGCCAGTAAGAAAATATTCCCCGTACATACATTTTGAAGTTTCTTCAGGTTTGTTCCAATATCCTTTCATGACCTGAGGTCCTTTAATTGCTATTTCTCCAGGTTCTCCAACTTTAACTTCTTTTAAATCATCATTTAATATTTTAACGTCGGTGTTTGGAAGCGGTAGTCCTATCGACCCAATTCTATGTTTACCATTCCATGGGTTAATTGTTGCAGCTGGACTTGTTTCAGATAATCCATAAGCTTCTAAAAGTGCTGTTCCTGTTAGTTTTTCCCATTGTTCTGCAACTACATCCTGAACAGCCATACCTCCACCAAGAGCTAATTTAAGTTTGTCAAAGTTTAAATCATTAAAAACATCTTGATTCATTAACCCTATAAATAGTGTATTAACACCTGTAATAACTGTAAATGGATTCTTTTTTAAATCAGCACAAAACTTAGGCATATCTCTAGGATTGGTTATTAGAATGTTTTTTGATCCGTATCTAAAAAAAGTAAGACAATTAGCTGTTAGAGCGAAAATGTGGTAAAGTGGCAGTGCTGTAATTACAACTTCTTCACCATGATTAACATTCTCTCCAATCCATGCTTCTACTTGGGAGACATTTGCACAAATATTTCTATGAGTTAACTCAGCTCCTTTGGAAAGACCGGTAGTGCCACCTGTATATTGCAAGAAAGCTGTATCCGTATTTTTGATTTCTACATTTTTACTTTTTTTGCCACTATTATCTTTAAGGATTTTTTTAAGATGGAGACTTCCTGGAATTGAAAATGCAGGAACCATTTTTTTAATATTTCTAATGACAAAATTTATTAATCCGCCTTTAAATCCACCTAACAAGTCACCTATTGTAGTAATTATTACTGTTTCAATATTAGTTTCTGAAACAATTTTTTCCAAATTGTGTGCAAAATTTTCAACAATAATTACTGCCTTTGCTCCAGAATCTTTGTACTGATGTAACATTTCATCTGCTGTGTATAATGGATTGGTATTTACAATAACTAGTCCAGCTTTTAAGCAAGCAAAGATTGCCACTGGATACTGTAATAAATTAGGCATTTGTAAAACAATCTTGTCTCCTTTTTTTAGACTAGTATTATTTTGAAAATAATACATTAAAGCATTTACGTGATTATCAAGCTCATTATAAGTTAGCTCAACATCCATATTTTTATAAGCAACTTTGTCTCCAAAATTTCTAATAGATTGACCATATATTTCTACTATATTTTCATAATTTATTTCAGTAGAGTGGGAAACAAAATCTGGGTAACTTTCAAGCCATGGAAATTTGCTCATTTTAATATAATTTTAAGTTAATAATTAATAGATTTTAACAAAATTGTAATTAATACAACTTTTATAAATATAGTAGTTATCAGTCGATTTTCAAATTTTTATTTTTATAAAAAAACTTTTTTTAAGTGTATTTTCTTCTAATGTTGTTATTTTTATTCCGTTGTTTTAAAACCTAATCTTTTTTTTGGAGTATAATAAACATATGTCAATTGTAATTGTAATAAAAAATAATTTTCTAAAATTTCATTTATTGATTGTTTTATGCTCTATGATATGTGGCATAGGCCTCTTTGCGCAAGATCCAATATTTACTCAGTTTTATTCCAATCCAGTTTATTTAAACCCTGCCTTTTCGGGTACCCACCACTGTCCAAGAATAGTTTCTAATTATAGAAACCAATGGCCAAATTTTTCAGCAGACTTTATTACTACTTCTATTACTTATGATCAATATGTAGATGTTTTAAAAGGTGGATTTGGAATTATTCTTATGAGTGATCAAATTGCTAAAACCTTAAATTCTAACGAAGCAAGTTTCTCTTATTCTTACCACCAACTTATTACAAGAAAGTTTACACTTAATTTTGCTCTTCAAGGAACATACATACAAAAATCTGTAAATCGATCAAATTTAACTTTTGGAGATATGATACACCCAAGAAGAGGATTTGTCTTTTCAACTTCAGATGTTATAACTGCTGTTCCTGTTAATTTATTTGACTTTTCAGCAGGTATTTTGGGATATTCCGATAGATTTTATTTTGGATTTGCCACACATCACTTAACAGAACCAAAAATTTCACTCATGGCAGGTTCTTCTTCCGCATCTTTTCTTAACAGAAGGTATACTGCTCATATGGGAACTGAAATCTCCTTAGGTTCTAGGTCTGTTTACTCTGAAGAAAATGTAACGATTTCACCAAGTATTCTGTTTGTAAAGCAGGGAGACTATCAGCAATTAAATGTTGGGTTATACTACAAGAAAGGAAACTATGTAATTGGTGCTTGGTATAGAGACTTAGATTCTTTTATTATAACACTAGGAATAGATACCAAAATATTAAGAATGGGATACAGCTATGATTTGACAACTTCTCAACTTGGTGCTTATTCCGGAGGCTCTCATGAGATATCTTTAGCTTTGAAACTATATTGTGCACCTAAGACAAAGAAATTTAGAACAATGTCTTGTCCAGCATTTTAATCAATCTTCCCATCATTAATTGTTATTTTTTTATCAGCTAAGTCTGCTAATTTATTATTGTGAGTAACAATTATGAAAGTCTGTTTATTTACATCTCTAAGCTTAAAGAAAAGTTCGTGTAAACTTTCTGCAGTTTTTGAATCTAAATTTCCACTAGGCTCATCTGCTAAAACGATTTGAGGGTTATTCATGAGTGCTCTTGCTACGCTAATTCTTTGTTGCTCACCACCAGAAAGTTCAGATGGTTTGTGGCTAAGCCTATCACTTAATCCCATTAAATCAATTAAGTGTTTTGCTTTTTCATTTGCTGACTTTTTAGATGATTTAGCAATATAAGCAGGTATACAAACATTTTCTAAAGCAGTAAATTCAGGAAGTAAATGATGGGATTGAAAAACAAATCCAATATTTTGATTTCTAAATTCCGCAAGCTTATTCTCATTTAACTCAAATACATCTTTGTTATTAAATAAAACTTTTCCACTTGTTGGTTTTTCAAGAGTTCCAAGAATTTGGAGAAGTGTTGTTTTTCCTGCACCACTTTTACCAACTACTGAAATAATTTCCCCTTCATTAATGGATATATCAATTCCATTCAGAATATTTATTTCATTTATACTTTTATGAATTTTTATTCCTTTAATCATGTTATAAAAGTAATGAGATTAAATTTATATTTGAATAAAATCACATTTCATTGTAATATTTTTCTTTTTAGAATCTAATCATTACAACAAATTTTTACATTTACTAAAATTAACTACAGTTTTATGAATTTACATGAATATCAGGGTAAAAATATTTTAAAAAGTTTTGGAGTTTCAATTCAAGAAGGTAAAGTTGCACATAGTATCAGCGAAGCAATGGATGCTGCAAAAGAATTATCTAATGAAACAGGCACGGAATGGTTTGTTGTGAAAGCTCAAATTCATGCAGGAGGAAGAGGGAAGGGAAAGGTTATTGAAACCGGCAGAAATGGAGTAGTTATAGCAAAAGGTTTGGGTGAACTTGAAGATAAAGTTAATGGGATTTTAGGTGGATATTTAGTTACTGCTCAGACATCTGATAAAGGAAAAAAAGTTAATAAAGTTTTAATTGCTGAAGATGCCTATGCTCCAGATTTTGACAAAACTTCAGAATTTTACATGTCTGTTTTGTTAAATAGAGAAACTAGTAGAAACATAATTATGTATTCCACAGAAGGAGGTATGAATATTGAAGAAGTAGCTGAAAAAACACCTCATCTAATATTTAAAGAGGAAATAGACCCTAAAGTAGGTATTACAGGTTTTCAATGTAGAAAAATTGCTTTTAATCTAGGTTTAAGTGGTAAATCTTTAAAGGAAATGGTAAAATTTGTCCACTCTTTGTATTCTGCTTATGTAGGTTGTGATGCATCTTTATTTGAAATTAATCCAGTTCTTAGAACATGCGACGATAGAATTTTAGCTGTTGACGCCAAAGTAAGTTTAGATGATAACTCTCTTTTCAGACATAAAGACTATGCTGTGTTAAGAGATTTATCAGAAGAGGATCCAACAGATGTTGAAGCTGACAAAGCAGGTTTAAACTTTGTGAATTTGGACGGAAACATTGGTTGTATGGTAAACGGTGCTGGACTAGCAATGGCTACTATGGATATTATAAAGCAAAGTGGTGGAGAACCAGCTAATTTCTTAGATGTTGGAGGAACTGCAGATGCTGATAGAGTAGAAAAAGCCTTTAATATTATTCTTAAGGATACTAAAGTAAAAGGAATATTAGTGAATATTTTTGGAGGAATTGTTAGATGCGATAGAGTAGCTAATGGTATAGTTCAGGCTTATAAAAGTATTGGTAACATTCCTGTTCCTATAATTGTTCGACTACAAGGTACAAATGCTGCAGAAGCAAAAGATATAATTGATAATTCTGGATTAAATGTACATTCAGCAATAACTCTCAAAGAAGCTGCTGAAAAGGTGAAAGATCTAGTAAGCTAGTATTCGTAAATTGTAAGACCACTTCTTAATTTTGGTTCTATCCAAGTACTTTTAGGAGGCATGTTTTCTCCTATATCTGCTATCGAAGTTATTTCTTCTATATTGTGTGGGAATAGTTCAATTCCTATGCTTTTATTGTCTTTATCTACTCTTTTTGATAGCATACTGATTGGTTGGTTTCCTTTAATATATTCAATATTGGTGTTGGAACTTAAGTTTTCAATAGTTAAAATTTTTTTTAATATTAAATCAGATACCATTTGGCTATTTAAACAGCTTTTTATATCATTTTTAAGCGATTCTTCTTTTACTTTTAGTAAAAACCATTCATTCTCTACATAAAAGCAAACTTCGCTTTTTGAGGATGGTGATTGGTGTTTTTTTAATTTTTTAATTTGAAAATAACTTTTCATTTTATTAAGTAATACATTTTTACTAAGCCCTCCAATATCTTTCACTATTCTATTAAATTCAAATATTTTTAAATCATTTTGATCAATAAAAAGAGAAAGAAAATAATTTCCTTTTTCGTGATTTAGATTAGACTTTTGAAATAACGAAGAGGAAGCTATTCTATGGTGACCATCGGCAATATAAATATTATTAAGATTTTCAAATTCGTTAATAATTTCATTAATTTTTTTTGATTCATCTATTAGCCACAGTTCATGACTCTTTTTATCATTTGTTGTAAATTCATATTCAGGTATTTTGGAGGTCTCAGATAGAATAATTTCATTTATTTTATTAGACGGTTGGTAAGCCAGCAGTACTGGTTCTGCATGAAAATTACAAGTATCAAGATATTTTTTAAATACTTTTTTTCTTTTATCTATAATATTTTCGTGTTTTTTAATTTTATTTTCTTGGTAATCTTTGACAGAAGCTCCTGCAATTATTCCTGTAAAAACACCATAGTTGGTAGTTTGTCTATATAAATAAAAAATAGATTTTTCATCTTTAATCAAAAATTTCTTTTTTTTGAATTCCTGGTACTTATTTTTGATTAACTCAAATCTTTCAGTGCTATTTGGTTTGGATTTATTGGTTTTGTTAAACTCTGGATTTATAACATGTAAAAATGAATATGGATTGCTTTCTAATTTTGACTTAAGTTGCTTTTTTTGATAGGTGTAATATGGCCTAGAACAAATTAGATGGGCTTTGTTTCTAACAGGTCTAACAGCTTTAAAAGGAGTGATTTTGGCCAAATTATTTATTGTAAAAATTAATAATTTTTTCTGCCAATTCTTCTCCTATTCTGTCTTGAGCCTCTAAAGTAGCTGCTCCTATGTGTGGAGTTAGTGATATTTTTTCATTTTCTAAAAGTTCTTTTGATGGTTTTGGTTCTCCAACAAAAACATCTAGAGCAGCGAAACTTACTTTATTAGACTTTAGAGCGTTAATTAATGCTTGTTCATCTATTACGCCTCCTCTAGCAGCATTAACTATTCTTACTCCATTTTTCATTTTTTCAAACTCGTTACTTCCAATAATCGGGTTTCCATCTTTAGGCATGGGTACATGTAGTGAAATAAAATCTGAATTGTTTAATAGTTCTTCCATTGAGCTAGTATTTATTAAAACATCTATTTTTTGACCAGCAATATCCATTTCAATAGATACTTTTTCCATAAATGGATCATAAGCCAAAATATTCATGCCAGCCCCTAAAGCATACTTAGCAGTGTTTTGACCAATTCTTCCAAAACCTATAATTCCAAGACTTTTCCCTCTTAACTCAATACCTTTGGCATATTTCTTTTTTAGAACTTTAAAATCATTTTCTCCATTATTTGGCATGTTTCTATTGGAGTCAAAAACAGATCTTGAGATACTAAATAGGTGAGCCATTACTAGTTCTGCAACAGATTGTGAGGATGCTGCCTGGGTGTTAATTACCAACAAACCTTTCTCATTTGCATATTCAACATTGATATTATCCATTCCAACGCCGCCTCGTCCAATAATCTTAATTGATGGACAGTTATCAATTATATCATTTCTAATTTCTGTGGCACTTCTAACTAAAATCACCTCAATTTGATTCTCATTTATGTAATTCACTAAATCGGACTGATTTACATGTTGTGTTTCAACACTAAAACCTTCATTTTCTAATTGATCAACTCCAGATTTTGAAATACCATCGTTTGCTAAAATTTTCATAATTACCCTTTTTTATTTTCTAATTCTTTCATGATTTCCACCAATATACTTACACTTTCAAAAGGCATTGCATTGTAGATGGATGCTCTAAATCCACCCACAGATCTGTGTCCTTTAAGACCGTTGATATTTGCTTCCATTAACATTTTATTAAATGTTTCATTTAATGCATCATTGGTTAATGTGAAAGTCACATTCATTGAGCTTCTATCATCTATATTAGCTGTTCCACGAAATAAAGAACTATTATCTATTTGATTGTAGATAAGTTCTGATTTTTTTTCATTTTGTTTCTCAATGTAAGATAATCCACCAATTCTCTTTAACCATCTAAGATTAAGCATTGATGCATAAATAGAAAATACTGGTGGGGTGTTGAACATTGAGTCTTTGTCGCTATGTATTTTTAAATCTAACATAGTTGGAATAGGGACACTACTTTTACCAAATATTTCCTTTTTACATATGTAGAGAGTTGTGCCTGCAGGTCCCATATTTTTTTGAGCACCAGCGTAAATTAAGTCAAAATCTTCAATATTTATTTTTCTAGAAAATATGTCAGATGACATATCGCATGCTAGAGGAATTTCTCCTTTGTAAAAGTTTTTAATCTGGGTACCAAAAATTGTATTGTTGGAAGTTATATGGAAATAATCAATATTATTTTCTAGAGAGTAATTTTTTGGTATATAATTAAAGTTTTTATCTTCTGAGGAAGCTATTGTAATTGAATTCCCCATGAAAGAAGCCTCTTTTGCTGCTTTTTTGGCCCATGAACCAGTGACTAAATACCCTCCAGTTTTATGCGAGCCCATTAAGTTATATGCAGCTGTTAGAAATCCTAAACTAGCTCCACCTTGCAAAAATAAAACTTCATAACTATCTGGAACATCTAAAATTTCTCTAACTAGTTTTCTAGCTTCTTCCATTACGGCTACAAAATCAGCACTTCGGTGAGAAACTTCAATTAGTGAAAGGCCAGATTCATTAAAATTTAAGATACTTTCTGCAGATTTCTCAAAGACTTCATTTGGAAGAATACAAGGACCTGCACTAAAATTAAGAACTTTTGACATATATTATATTTATCCTGTAAAATTGTAAAATAAAACCTAGTGTTTTGTCTAGTTTTCTCTTAATTTATTAACTTTTTTAAACCGTTATTAACAAATCAATTCACAAGTCATTTATTTGGATCATTAAAAGGTCTTTTGAAAACTTTAAGAGATTTAGCATCAAAATCTCTTTTGAAATCCCATTGATTTTCGTTCCATTGAAAAGCATCAAAACTTAAGTCAGTCACGTACCAGTCTGCAAATTCTTCTAAATGGGGAGATGGAGGGATTAAGTGATCAAAAATTAGGTAATCTTGTTTTCTTGCTTGTCTATGTTTTAAAGACATATATGATTGTTTACTATACTGAAAGACGACTCTTTTTTTAGTTTTACCATCCGAATATTTAAAAATAGGTAATCCAAATAAGATTTTATTTTTCTTGCTTATTGACATGGATTCTATAATCTTTTTATTAGAAAACATATTATTCCCGTCCCATCCCAAAAGTGTATAAACCGTTTTATTTTTTCTTATTTTAGGAATTATCGAATAATACAAAGCTCCAAACCAAGAATTTCCATCCAATGTAGCATATTCAATTTCAGGAATGTCGTTTTTAAAATCATTTAATTTTAAGACTGTAAGATTTTTCATTAATATCCAGCATTCGTAATATTGCCTTTGGTTAGATAATTCAATATTCCAATTAAAAATTCTGAATTTACCATCTGGAGACATTTCTGTACTCATAAACTTTGAAAGACTATCAAATGAGTAATTGAAGATTTCATTGTTGGAAATTGCTTCTTCTAAAATACTTTTAAATTCCTCATTTAACTGCATTGCTTTATCATGATTTTTCTCAAAATGAACATTTTCAAGATTACTGATTAATTTCAGTTCAAAATCTTGAATAGTTTGTGAGATAAAAGCACCAATAGATAATAAAAAATAAAAACTAAATTTCCATTTTAACATAAAATAAATTTAATAAAAATGTAGTTACTAGGAAATATGAAGGCTATCTTTTTTATCTAATAATGAGCTTTTTTCCTCCTTAAAATCTTCATCTGGAACACAACAATCTACTGGGCAAACAGCAGCGCATTGGGGTTCTTCATGAAATCCAACACATTCTGTACATTTATCAGCTACTATGTAGTAAAGCTCGTCACTAATGGGTGTTTGTGATTCGCTTGCATTAACTTGTTTTCCGTCTGATAATACTAAATCTCCTTCTAAGCTAGTACCGTCTTCGTAGCGCCAATCATCTGCACCTTCGTATATGGCTGTGTTAGGACACTCAGGCTCACAGGCCCCACAATTGATACATTCATCAGTTATAATAATTGCCATAGCATTGTTTGGATATATATTACTTAGATTTGCAAGCAAAAATAACTCCAAAAAAGCGGTTAAACAAATAATGGTTAGCAAATCAAACATAATTATAGCTTTAAATGAATTAGGTCGTTTTTTAAGCCAGTTCTCCACAAAATCAATATCTA
>MDSY01081125.1_pt1 | contig 11615 bp, 7 predicted proteins | sample 811131 | NCBI WGS metagenome assembly MDSY01 (sample SAMN05326643, study PRJNA326480) | marine metagenome | isolation source: seawater | place: Atlantic Ocean: South West | collected 2010
CGCGACAAAATCAAACTCGTCAACCCCAAGTCCATGCACTCGCCGTGCGTGCAGGAGCTGGAGGAAAGTGAGCAGATCGACACACAGGGAAGCACGTGGGGAACCACGGACTGGGCCGATCGTGCGGGTACGCACGCCGAGGTTGAAGTTGTGTTTACTGATTCGTGGAGCACGGGCGCGAGCGGCACTGATCGCGACGTTGTTTTCGACGCCTCCTCGGACCCCGGCGCGCTCGCCCGAGCCGAGTGGATCAAGTTCGTCTCTGTGTTCTTCAACGAAGAGGAACGCGCGAATTTGTACTTCGGACGCGAGCAGGTTGCGTTCAACACAATCGCCACGTCGACCGCCGCTCTCGCGGACGCGAATACCGAAAAATCCTGTATTTGGGTAAGCCATTACGACGGCACGTACACGTTGTCCTTCTCGACGTACAAGCAAGAGCTGTGCGTCGGCGCGGGTTTAACGCCTTGGACTGATGCCACTGCGTTGGCCGCTGGGTCGTACGCCAAGTACCTCACCAGCGATTCCGAGTTGCACGCGATTTTGAAAACAATCGACGTGGTGATTGACGAAACCTACCACTTTGACGTGGTCAACGCAGACAAAGCCACGGTGCTCGCCGCGCTGAACATCACCGACCCGGCCGACACAAGCGATTCGTTAAAATCGGGGGGGGTTTTCCTGAGAACCGACGGCCACGTCACCGACGCGGTGACCAACCTCACGGACGCCTCCACCAACTCGTTGGACTGGTACGAGTCCGCCATCGCAAGGCCGGCCCTGGTACTCGCGGACCTGGCGCACAAAGTCTGGCCGAGCGACATTTCTGTCCCCGCCTCCGGCTGCCCCAGGTACTTCCGCGACGTCCTCGCCGGGGACATGCCCACGGTGAACGGCAAGGATAAGTGCTCAACCTGGTCCGCGGCGGAGAACGAACAGACGTGTCTGAACAACGCTGTTTTAGCCGCCGAGAGCGCGGGGGTGTCGCTCGCCGGCGCTTTCGCCGCGTTCCTTGTCGCCGCGGTTGCGCTCGCGTAAGCGTGACTAATTGCGAATAATTGCACATGAATTGAGTGCGTTGGAAGTGACATGAGTGACATGATACAACACCTCACTCCACAATACCTCCACGCGCACACACTACAACCGGCCGGCACTGCCTTCAGTCGTAGTTATAGGAATAACGCGCGGCCACCGAACCGCGTAGGTTTACGTAGATAATATCACTAGCCCCCACGCCGTGTGAGTGGCGACGGAAGGTGCAACCTGCGACGATTAGGGCGCGATGCGGCGCGGACGGCTTTGGAACTTGTTTCCAGCCTCCGCCCCCGTCCGCCCACTGTAAGTCGTCGGGACCGGTGTAGCGGGCCTAAACTCCTATGAGAGTTTCCCCCACTCCGCCGACTCTCGAATGTCTGGTTTTGCACCCCCCGAAGCGCTCCGCGCGGCGCGGCGAATAATTATTAATCTAAACTACTATTATTTATCTACAATTATCTATGTCCATGAAGCGCTGCTAGGCTGTAGTCGAGAATACTCGGCGATTGCCACATGTTCCACCCCGTGTCGGAGGTATTCTCGTCGTCCTCATTGTCAGCGCCCAGGTCCACCGCCGCGAGCGTATCCTCCGCCGTATCGAGGGAGTTCTCGACACCGGATAAACCATCGCCCGACTCCTTCACCCACTGCGTCTCGTCGTCCCATTCCCTCCGTCGTTCCGCCAAAATCCGCGCCGCATACAGCGCCATGGCTTTGAGAGACTCCACGCGCTTGGCTGGCGAACCGCATCCGCCCAGCGGTGCGTCGGCGACGTTCTTCGACATCTCATCGGCGTTTCTCAAATTCTGTTCATCACTCGCCGCCGCCGCCGCCGCTGCCGCTGCGCCCGGGCTGTGCAGTATCGCAACCTCGAAGGCTCCCCTTTGTAGATCGTCGGACCACCGCTCGTGCAGCTGCACTGCATCTCTACACGCGGCGCACGCTCTTTTCAGCGCGGCGTCCGCCACGCCCGCGCCGTCCTCGGCGTTTGCCAAGTTCAGGATGGACGCGGTGAGGGTTACACACTCGGCGGATGTCGGTGCGAGCTCGGACGCGCGTTCCGCGCTGGCAAGCGCACATCGCAGGAACATCCGGCGGTGCGAGGGCAGGTCGTTTTTGCCGTGCGACGGGCCGAACCCCCTGTGCTTGATGAAGAACTTGCGCGGCTTCTCCTGCGCTTCCCACGCGGCGTCGGAGTACAGCGACGAGAGCTTGACCATCATCCGCGCGCGCCAGTGGTGCACGGCGGCGCGGCGCAAACCGTCGGCGTCGTCCTCGTCCACAGATACGGTACTCATCGTGGAAGGAGCCGCGCGTTGCACCGCTCGCGACACCTTGTACATGCCCGTGGGCTTGGGTACTCTCGGCGATCCAATGGCTCCATCGGCGACGCCATTAGTCTCGTGAGCTGATTTCCCTCCGGAACCCTTCGCCCGGCCGCCTAGCTTGGACTTGCCAGTCGCCTCCAACTCCGCGAGCACCAGCGCCTCGACCCGCGCGGGGTCACTCATCGGACGCAAGGCATCACGAAAACGGCGAGCCGGACGGCGTGTGGACACCTCCCCAAGAGGCGCGTGGATGCAATGAGTCATTGAGGGAGTGGCAGGCGGTTTTCACGAAAAAAGAGAGATTAAGATGCATTCGACGAGAAGGTATTCATACAAGGTTTGTTGCAGTAAGCACTTTGGTTTATTACACAGTACTCGTTTTTTTTCAGAAACTCATGTCTCAAGAAACTCTTTGTCTCTCTCGTCTTGGAAGGCTTTCATGTTGGAAGACATCCTGGACACTCCCGTAAAATTTATTGGGGAGTGAGGCCGATAACGCCGCACGCGAGCCGCGCGCCGGCGTTTCCGGTGGTGCACGAGGTCTTGCCCTGCGTGCCGATTTCGGAGGAGTCGCCCTTGCCTAAGTCGTCCTCGAGCTCATGGATCACCACGGCTCTTCCGACAATGGAGTTGGGGCCGGAAAGGGGGATCTGCACGTCTTCCAACTCCCACTCGCACGCATCCGCGGTGGCGACGACGTTGCCGAGGTCGCCGGCGTGGCGTTCTTCATCCGTCGGCGCGGCGTGCTTCTTGCCCGCGGGGTTGAAGTGCGGACCCGTGGACATGCACCCGTTGGTGGTGTCCCCGAACTCGTGGATGTGGAAGCCGTGCTTGCCTGCGGCGAGGCCGGAGAAGGACGCGACGACCTTAGTGGGGCCGTCGCCCGATTGGGTGAACGTCACGGTGCCCTCCACGCCCGCGGAACCGGTTAAAACACAGATGGCCTTTTTGTCCTCCGCGGACACGGATAACGCGGCGCGGCCGGCGTTGACCTTGGTCACCGCGCGGGGCTTGAGCGCAGAGCTGTAGAGGTAATGAGGGAAGAGTTAGGGTTAGGGTTAGGGTTTGTCAGGGATCTATCCGTGGTGGATGTGGTGCATCATAGACGTCGTAGTCGCCGCGTCACGGAGAAAAGCGCATGGGTGATCGGATTGCAGGTTAAAAAGCCCCAACTTTCGGGGCGAACCAATCGACGGAACGTACCCGCGGTGCGTGCACTTGGAGGAGCACACGTGCTTCACGGTGCTGGCGATGTTCATGCAGGTGATGGTGGCCATTGTTGAAGGTGGGTGGGCGAGTAGAAACTGCGCGCGGTGAAGTGGCGTGAGAGGGCGTCGATGAAAGATTTTATCCACCCATGACGTGGCCGCCGCTGATTTTTCTTGAGTTATTATACCGTCAATCGAGGGGCTCCACTCCGAAAATGGCAGAAAAGGAGCTTCGAAACCTTTCGTTGCGCAAAAAGCCCGAAAAGCGCTTCTCCGATACGTCGTCATCACTTCCTTCGGCACTCCTGCCATGACGTCCACTTCGATGCTTCCCGTCGCGACGCCGCGGGTTGTGGTGTTTGCGCAGCGATGCCGTGCGGGTCGCGCCGTGCGCCCTCACAGAGCAAAGTCTTTCGCCCCCGTCGCAGCTGCTACGGAGTCTCCGGAATCGCCCGTAAAATCCGTCGCGCGTTCCCTGGAGTTCATGGTTGAGATGAGTTGCGGGAAGTGCGTGGCGTCTGTGGAAACTGCGTGCGTCACAGTGCCTGGCGTGGAGGCGGTGGTGGCGAACTTGAGCGCGAACACAGTGCGTGTCGTCGCCACCGCGGCGGCGTCCGCGGACGACGTCGTCGCGGCGGTTGAAACTGCCGGGTACAAATGCCGGCTAGTGGGCCAAGGCGAGCTCGATGTGTTTGGCGAGGATCTAGCGGCGAGGCTAGGCACCAACCTAAGAACTCTACACCAAAGTTTAGCCGCGGTTAGCGAGTTCAAGGGTGCGGAGTATGGGCACGGGCAAATCGCAGGCGTCGTGCGATTCGTGCAAGTCGACGAAGAGACGTGCATGGTGGAGGGGAAAATAAGCGGATTAAACGCAAACGAGAAATACCAAATTGCGATTCGCGAATTCGGCGACGTCACGCGAGGCATCGAAAGCGTGGGTAGGGTGTGGAATGGGGAGGTGGGTGAGTTAGGAGTGGTACAGGGCAATGCTAATGGCGATGCTACGGTGGTCAGCAGGGTGCTTCGCGACGAACTCAAAGTCTGGGACGTCATTGGCAGAGCGATTGGAATCGCGCCGATGGATGGCGATGAGAAAAATGGCGTCGCCGCCGTGCTCGCCCGATCAGCGGGCATGGGCGACAACCTGAAGCAGCAGTGCGCCTGCGACGGCACCGTAATCTGGGAAAGCGCGCACGACGACTTCAAGCCAGGGGAGGGGAAGTGAGTCTGTAGAAAGAAAAGTGGGACATGGTAGTATGTGTGCACAACAATTGCATGAAATTCGACACATTCACAAAAGACGAAATCAGTTTCGTATGAGCTTTTCGTCAACGCAATCACAATCCATAATCGGCATCGCCCCTCACACCAAGATGGTGGAGTGGAGCACGAAGATGACGACGCTGGACGCGTCCCCCCCCCGGTTCGGGGCCCAGGACACACAGGCGTACAGTTTCGCGTTGCAAAGCCCGGGTCCCACGCGGTTCTCCTCCGCCGCGGGTCTCGGCACATCCGGTCGGACCACGTTACCACGGGAACAGAGTGCGTACGATCAACCGAGGACGTCAAGGTTGACGCGTTCCAACGTCAAACTGGGCGACCCGCTGTCCCCGTTCACGTCAGAGGTGATGCTTCCTCAAGGCATTCTGAATGAAAAGAAGTACGAAGTACCGGTGGCCCGGGCGCGGTATTCGAAACGGCGGGACGTGGCGGAAGAGGGACGGGTTGGAACCAATCAGTACGCGCATCCATCCTTGTATCACTCCAATTCATCCTTGAAGCTGTACCAGTCCACGAAGCAAAGACTGCGGATCCACGAGCCGTGGCACGACGTGCACCCGCAAATGTTCATACGCTCCTCAAGACAAACAAGACCTTCCGATACAAATTCGATGTTCACGATGAAAACGCTGGAAGAATCGAGAACTCCGCTGGAGCGGCGGCGCGCGCTGGAGCACGAAGCGGCGCTTGCGAATGTTGAAAAAAGACGCGTCGACGCACTGAACGACTCAAGAATAAACCATGAAACCAAGCAACAAGCCTTGGCTTCTGGGATTAAAAAGGACTTCGAATCACGACGGGAGAGGAATTTAAAGAACCTAGGGGTGGTGTATGCATGGGAAGCTGGGGATGTAGACACCCACGGTGACTACGTTACTCATCCGGTTACGAAAAAGTTTTCCACTCCGCTTTCATTCAAACGACAATCCAAGTCTCCGAAGTCCAAACCGAAGTACCAGCTGGTGCAGACGCCTGGCATGGGTGTCAACGACGCTTTACATTTAGGGGCGCGGCAGATCGTTGGTAAGCCTAAAGTGTTGGGGGCATGCAAATTCGTGCCGGACTCCGCTGTTGACCACGATGAGAAAACAAGAATTGCAACGACGACAGATGAGCTCAATTACTCCAACGCCGCCGACGCGCTTTCCGCGACGGAGCGGAAACTTGGGGGTGTAACACCAACTGCGAAGTACGCCCAGTACTTCGCGGACTTCGCCCGGGCGCACCGGGAGACGGAGAGTTTGGTTACTGGTAAAAGAATAAACACGCACACCGTGCGGGCGACGTTACTGAAAGAAGAACAACAAAAAGACGAATTGAACCAAATGGCTGAGCTAGACGCGTTTGGCGAAAAGGTTACGTATTTTCATGACAATGATTTGAGGCAGCGGTTAACACACAGGGGGTGGCTCGCGCCTGAAGGCACGTTGGAGCGGTCGAAAAGCGGCAAGATAACCCTCGTATCGCACCACGAGAAAATCAACCCGCAAGCGTCGATGGTCCGAGCGAAAGCGGCGAACAACGCGCGCGTACAGCTAGCGAACACGCGCGTCGACCTCGACTTTTACGAATCAGACGAAGAAGATAATGAGGAGGAGGAGTAGTATAAGGTCTTGTATGTATGCATAGAAGAAGCATCATTATCACGAAAGAATAGACGAAATGCCGATGTGTGCGTATTGATCGACGTGCTATGGGTAAGAATTTCGAGAGAATTTCTGTCCGTCTCTTCTCTGTATGGGTGAGTTATAGAACTATCCCTTTCTAGTGTTCCTTCTAGTGCGCCTTACTACTAGTCCCATTCATGTAGTAGTGCTGCCCCACCTCATCCAGGTTACCAAAAGTAGCCTTCCAAGCCCCGTAGTACGTCAACATCTTATAATTCAAATCCCACTTTTTCGCAAACGCTTTAAACTTTTCGCTCACCCCCGGTTGCCGAAACTGCGGCATATCCGGAAACAAGTGGTGAATGACCTGGCAGTTCAAGTACCCCATGAGCCAGTTTACGACCGGGCTGTCAGTGCTAATGTCAACGGTGTGATCCACGGCGTAGTGTACCCATGAGATGTGCTTGTCGGAGGGCAAAACCTCGGTGTGCGTGTGGCTTGTCGAGAAGTGCGCGAAGAGGTACATGTACGCGAACCAGTTGGATAACGTGAAGTATAAATACGCAACGGGCCAGGTGGCATCTTGCAAGGCATATTTGACGACAGCTGTGCGTACGACGTGGCTCATCAGCATCCACATGCCTTCCTCATAGTTATTCCGCCTGAACACTTGCCTCGGATGTAACACGTAGATCCAAAAGCCTTGCACCAAAATTCCGCTCGTGATTGGAACAAACGTCCAGGCTTGTACCCTGGCCCACATCCGGCTAAACCCCCTAGGCCTGTTATCCTCCACCGCGGTTTTGAAAAACGCCACCGCGGGGGTGGTGTCGAGGTCCATGTCGTGCCGTACCTTTTGAGGGGTCGCGTGGTGCTTGTTGTGCATCTGGTTCCACATATCGCTGCTCGTGCTGAGACCGAACCCGCACGTTGCCGCTTGAATCCTCTTGTCCCACCAGATTTTTCCAGTCAAAGAATTATGGCCCCCCTCGTGCTGCACCCACCCGCAGCGCGCGCCGAAGAAGCACCCGTAGACAGCAGCGGCGATAATGGGGTGCTTTAACGTCATAAAGTATGTTCCGAGCGCAAACATCGCAACCAACTCAGTCAATCGATAAGTTAAATGAAGTTTACTCGGCTTGAAATAACCCTCATTTTCCAGCTCCAAACGCCACTTCGCGAAGTCGGTTAACATCGCGTGGTCGGGGTCGGATGTTCGTTTCGTCGGAGCCGGTCGGTTGGGCAAAGCTTTGAGCATTTTCCACGCCTTCGGAGACCGCATGTGGAACTCCGTAAACGCCTCCGTGGCATCCGCGCCAGTGTTCGCCAGCATGTAGAAAATAACGCTCCCGCCCGGGTGTTTGAAGTTGGTAACGTCGTACTCAAAATCGCCAACACGCACCCACCGGGTTTTGAACGTTCGCGCCAACAGATGGGGCTCCAGGGTTGACGTTGAGTGGTTGGAGTCGTTCACAGACGCATGCGCATCCTCCTTCGCATCCCCGTTAGCGACCTTCGCGGCGGCGCGCGTCAGCGGCGAGCGCGCGATGTCGGAGGGAGGGCACATCGTGAGGCGGTGTGCAGAGGTGGATGTATAACGCTAGCGTGGATCGCAAATTAACAAGATTCACTGCAGGTAATCCAGATCGATCGAGGGTACCGACCCTTTGCGGTCGCGCGATGCAAGGCGGTCAAGTAAAACAAAATAAGGTCAAATCACTGCACGCGTAACACGCGGCGCGAGCGCGCACCCGACGGCCGTAGCCGGACGCGCGTAAGTGTTCTGCCGTGGTACAGCGACGGCGCGCAGGAAATATCAATTCGGCAACGGGTGGCGTTCGTCGGTCCAAAAAATCTTGGAACTTCGGATAGCAAATAACTACCTCTCGCCTTGATACACAAGAGCTATTCGCCTACGCGCTACGTCTCCCTCTCACTGAGTTCACACTCTAAGATCTCACACATCTTCCCTCACCTACCGTACGCACTACGCGAAGAGCTCCGGGTACATCACGCGCACGCGGGCTGCTCCTGTGAGCCCCGATGGCGATGCGGGGGCTGCTGCTATTGCAGAGACTATTTTAGTCACCTCATCGCTCTCACCACTGTCTGTTTCGGAAAAGGCGTCGGCGTCCGCTCTTTCCGCTCGTCGCGCTTCCCTGCGCTCCCTTCTCACACGCCGTTCCGGGCTATCCGGAGGCGACGCAGGCAGCGAGTGCGTGTCTCTTATCGAGTCAAGCGTCAACAGAGAGAGGCGCACCTCCTCGGCGAGCGCGTCATGTCGCTGCGAGCACGGGGCGATGACGATCAACTGCGTGGATTGCGACGCGCCGTCGCTGAACGCGTCATCTGAGCCACTCGCCTCCGAGTCCGAGGACACGGAGGACACGGAAGACATATCTTCGGCTAAAGTTTGCGCAGCGCGTGTCTTGACCGCCAGGCTTGACGCTGACAGCGACAAAGAATGCGACGACCTTGAGGACTTTGCTATCCGGGAAATGCGCGTATTGTCGATGTCCTCAGGCGTTTTATTCACAGCGCGTGAAGGGAGCGGCACCAGCTCCGCGTCAGACCCGCTTTGTGACCCGCTGCGTGACCCGCTCTTGGCTGTCGACTGACTCAACTGCATGGATTCTCCAGAAGACTCGTAATCGGAGAGTGACCCTGAGCTTTGTGCACTGCTGGCTGACTGGCAACTTTCAGACACGCTTCGACTTTGTGACCCGCTCCCCTCGGCGCTGCTGTTGGTGCGTTTCGAGACGCTCTGTACGTGTCGTCCTCGGCGACTACTGCTACTTTCGGGGGCGGGGGCGGGGGCGGGGGCGATCTTTTTGTAGCTTATCATCGCGCTCTGAATGTTTGAAACGTGCAAATCAGCGCCCGGCACCACGACACCGAGGCCGTGTAAAAGCGCATCCACGCGTCGTGCCGCGGTGGCGTCGGGCGATTCCGGAAAGGATTCTGTTTCGGGGATTTTTAATTTTTGAGAGAAGCGCGCATCCCGTCGTTTCTCTTTACCTGTCCTACCCATACTTACGTTTTGTGATTGACCCGATACGGATGAAGATGGAGCCGAATCATCCGAGGACGTGGAGGATGTCGATGCTCCCGATACTCCAGAGGATGATGATTCGCTTCCGTCTGACAGCGCTGCTCGCAGCGGTCGCGGTTTCGGTCTTTGCCGCGATGACCGCGTAGGCGCATCCAGTTTCAGCCTTTGAAGCGTGTGCAGTTCACCGAGGTCACCTTCTTTTCTGTCCCTATCAAAACTTTGACGATACATCGACGGGACTCGGTCGGGTATCGCGTGTGTGTTTTGGTCACTCGCAAAGCGTCCCAAACCCGGGCGCTCAGACCACCCGAGAAGATGAGCACGATTTTGATATGTCCTTTCCGAGGATGACAGAGACAACCCTTGCGTCAAACGCTGGTTGAGACGACGACGCATGTCCTCGTCATCCCTTTTGTTGCTGTTCACGATTGATAACGGTGCGCGAATGGGGGGGGGGCGTACTGTGGCGCAGGCGTGACAGAGGAGAGCACTCCACCACCCGAGATGCCTGCGCCCGAAAAGTCGGCGTTCCCGGTCGAGTCGTAGCTTGCCAAGTAGAGGTCCAGCGCCTTTGTCCACGACGAGGTGCCCGCGTCTTGTGGCCGCGGAGGAAACACAGTGGTGTCGCTCGTCGACGAACGCGCCAGCGGAGGCCGAGGCGTGGGACTCGACGCCATGGCTTCACCACGGTCACGCAGTGCCTCCTGCGCGATCTCGGAAGTGACGAGAAACGCCCGCCAAACAAGTTCCCCTCTTCGAGTGCGAGACTCGAATCGCCGAAATCGAGCTCGTCAATCTGCGCACTCGCCGGCAACAAAAATGCCGAGACCGAGGGGCCGCGGCTTGTCGTCAAGAGCAGTGTAACCGCACGTGTGGCGTCAGTCGTCGGCACGCACAGGTCGTACACCACGCGTTGGTGGGCGCACTTGGTGAAGTGGCCACACCGCGGGAGGAGACCCGGGTGAGGTGTGAAAGGCGGGCTTGGGCTTTCGGAAAGGCCGCGGGCGAAGCCTCGGACTGATTACGATCGCTGTGACTCGACTTTGATTGGCGGAAGAGTTAGAACTGTGACAAGGTATACTATAGAAGGTATACCAAAGACCTGATTAGTTCCTCAACACCTCACAACACCAAAGTCCGCGATGTCTCGCAACCGCAGCATCGCGAAGCGCATGGGCGGTGACACGACTGCTACTCGCAAAGGCAGCGACAACTACAGCAAGGTTTTATTTTCTGAAACCGAAATGGCGAGCTTCGAGAGTTTGATGAACGAAGTGGACGACACGCGGGCGGCGAGCGGGAAGTTCATGTTATCGAAACGGAACATGGACCACGAGCCGCCGGCTACGAGCTGGAGGGACTACTGCACTGGGTTGAACGTAGCGTTAGCGGTAGTCCTGGTCGTCACCGCGGTGGTGACTATAGATTTCTCCCGATCGTACTTCTCTAACAATGCCGACGTCTCGATTAAAGTCGACAAGACGCTGGAGCAGTCCATGAGTTACAAGACGCCACCGTCAAGTTATAACGCACCTATGTCGGAGGATAAGTATAACGATAACGATAAATACAACTCACCCGCGGCTAGGGCGCTGGCGGCTGACTTTGCAAAGGCGCAGAATGGTGCAGGAAACACACCTACCCCTAGCACTTCTTTCTCCTCTGGTTTGCAGAAATCAGCGGAGCACCGCCGGGAGAGTTTGGCCGCGAGTACGTCGAGTGCCGGGTCGGTTGTGAGTTCTTCTCCTAAAATCGACCCGTACGCGATTCCCGAGTTCCCGGCGAAGAAGAATGATAAGACGAGTACATCGTCTGGCACATCGTCTGGCAGTGGTGCTGCAATGAGTTCCATTCTTACTGGTGTTAAAGCAACCGCGGCTGCGAAGGGCGACGCAGCGAACGTTTGGTCAGGGTTGTTTTCGCGCGTGAACGTTTCGTCGACGTCTGGGGATACGAGTTCGTCGAGCGCGTGGACCTCCGGCGCGACCGGTTTCGGTTCCGAGACTATGGAGGATTCGAGTCAATCGCAGGCACCGAAGGACCAGTCTCCGTCTTCGTTTGAGTCTTCGTCCTCCGCGCGTTCCGCGGCGGACGCGGCGGA
>MDSY01096103.1_pt1 | contig 11614 bp, 11 predicted proteins | sample 811131 | NCBI WGS metagenome assembly MDSY01 (sample SAMN05326643, study PRJNA326480) | marine metagenome | isolation source: seawater | place: Atlantic Ocean: South West | collected 2010
AAATTGAGTTTGATTCGAGATAGCTATTTATCATCATTATTTCAACAAAGTTTTCAGCCCAGTCTGCAACCATAGCAAGAAGAGGCACCATCAAAAGTATTCTTCGACTATGGAAGAAGTACATAATCCAAGAGCCATACATAGTGGCATAGATGATTGCAAAAATCACATCCCAAATTTGTAGGAACTCACTATAGCAGTCAAGTTGATCTTGACTCCTTAATTCAAAGAAATCCTGAACCATTTGCAAAGTATAACTGAATGTAAGCCCCAAGGAATTAGAACTATCGTCTAGCTTGAAGCATTTACCATTATTGAGTGCTGAGTATAGAACAAAGGCTAGAGTTGACCCAATAGCCATGTATAGAACTCTCCGGCTTTCTGAAGGCTTATCTTTCATTATTGTGCCTGAATCAACTTCAGAGGACTCATTCTCCATAATGCAACGCTCATTAGAATCAGTCATATGCCTTATGGTTGAAACCATATTAGATATAGATTGATTATGTTCTATTTGATATAATGATTAAACCATGAATCTTCAGATTTGGTTGGAAGTCCAGAAGGAGTCTTAGGTTGTTTAGGACCCCTTAACATAAGAGAAATTCCTATTAGAACAAGTACTAAACTTATTGCGATTAGTATATTGATATTTGAGTTGGAATCTTTGTCTGATTTATCGCCTGCTTGATTATCTTCATTTTGTACATTAGTATCTGTTTGATTGGCTTGTGAAGACTCAATCAAACATGAAGTACAGAAATTGGTATAGACTGAAGCAGAATTACCAGTTAGGTCAAATACAGTAAATGAGATTGTGATATTGGCTACCTGTTGTGAAATTGACATTTCAATCTCTGGATTCACTTGAGTTAAATCAATACTTTGTCTGACTGCATTGGTCGAAATTGAATAATTCATCAAAACAGAGTCATCACTTAATGAAAATTTAACAGTATAACTGCCAGCCTCTAAATTAGAAAAAGTCGCTTCTTCGCCACCATTAAACCATCTACTTGTTTCAAGTTTCATATCTGAATCATAAAGTTTCAATTGAATTTTTGGAGCCTCACGGTCTTCAACTACTGTACTACTTAGCGTCCAGTCTTCAAAGTCGATATCATTACCAAACAGGTCTATTGCACCGATTGCATATACTGCAGTTACTACTTCTCCTTCTTGAGCGACAGTATCGACTACCACCGTATGTAGAGATGCTCCATTATTTTCTTTTTGAGATACTTTTACCCAGAATGATTCCTCTGTAACATCTGAGTATAAACTTCGATAGATATGCCAGACAGTCCCTTGCTCTGTTCCGTCTCCTGTCCATGTTAATTTAGTAGAACCATCTAGTTGATATTTTACATTCAAAGTACTTGGGGCAGTAGGTGTGTTGTGATCTTCAGTAATCGAAGATGACAAAGCGTTTTTCGATAGTGTAATATTAGACTGAGGTGATGTTAAATTTTGTGTTCCAAATGAAGCAATAACGGTTATTGCATACCATGACTTTTGGGAAACACCCTCCTCGATTGTATGATTATAATGTTGAATGCCATCTTCTATAGTTTGAAGGAGTGTGACGCTCGAAGTTCCAAATGATGTTTCATTTATTTGTCCGGAAGTTGAACTCCAGATTTGATAAGTCGCTTCAGAATGATTCTCTAAATCTGTCCATGTCAAAGTTGTAGTTCCAGTTAAGTATGATGCACTAAGGTCAGTAACGATATTTTCATTTGCCTCTAAAGTGAATTCTATGAGGTTGGCTTTAGGTGCGAGAGTAAGGTCAGTTTGCTGATTGCCAAGTTCGTCTGAAAGTGTGATTAGATAGTATGTTTGACCACTGTAACCACTGTCTACAGTATAATTATAGTGGGTTGAGTTTGCAGCCAATTGAGATATTTCCTCAACACCGTCGGCGCTAATATCTGTTATTGGTGAAGAACTACGCCAAATATGCAAGGTATGATTCGCATCTTCGATAACCGAGCCATTCCAAACTAATGCAGTCATCGAGTTAGTATTATTGAAATTCGCATTCAATGTACCAGTAATAGAAGAGCCTATGTTGTCTTCAGTAATACCTTGAGTCAAAGTATTGCCAGAGACTAAACGGGAGTCTTGCTGGTTGTTGAAGGAGTGCAATACGGTATAATAACTTACACGACTGGTACTTGGTGGATGAATTATCGTGTATGAATTTGTACCTTGAGAAAGGTTGCTAACGACTTCAACTTTGTTCAAAGTTTCCCAATTACTAATATTAGCCATGACCGAATGACTCCAGATTGTGGTATTGTGGTAGGAGTTAATCGAAGTATCGACTTGTGAAATATCTATCCAACTTAGGTGAGTAGTAGCATTTTGGAGATCATAGGAGGCTTGAAGATAGTAAGGAGAAGAAATCGGAGAGCCAAATTCTTGCACAGGTTCACTAAGTGTTCCGTTACCAATAGAAAAGTTACTGATGACAGAACCATCTTCTAAAGTACTAATCACACCATAATAGTAAGTACCATTTGTATTTGGAGGAGTGTTGTAAACAACTGAATGTAACCTATCTTTGCATTCACCAAATGTATCATTTTCTAGACAAGCTTGGATATTATCTGAGATCTTTTCAGTTTGTTGATAGTTTGAACTATTCAATGGTTCATCCGAACGGTACAAAGTATAGTTAGTTGATTTCAATTCTTCAAGAATTAAGTAGTTAGTTGTATTGACATTATTCCAAGTTAAAGTCACAGTTTCCTTGATTGAATCGACAGACGCCTCAAGGTTTTTCGCTTCAAAGTCAGACTCACTAGACCCGTCAGCCTGTACAGAATTAATCATAGGAGTTAGCATGAGAATTATCAAAAAAATGGAAATCTTACGTCTGTTCATTATCATCCCTCATGGCGGGCTACTCAAACACTACTTATGTGAATTTTCCATACAGGCTATACCAAAACGCTCATGAACAACGGTGATGACGAGCGCTCATGCTTCACGACATAATACATGAAATGGAACCATCCGAGCGCTTCCAATATGCCCAACTTTTGGGTTACCTCGCCAGTGTCGATAGTAATATTTCGACAGTCGAACTCGCTTTTTATGAACAACGTTTAGGGGCTACATTACTTTCTCCGGAGCGCAAGCAACAACTTAGAGAAGGTTTGAAGCAAGGTATTGACCTTGATAGTCATCTAGCAAGTATGACTCCTAGGACAATTAAACTTGCACTAAGAGATATTTGTTTGATGACCATGGTTGACCGAGAAGTTGACGAAACTGAACGAGCAGTACTAAACATAGTTGCTAAAGCAGCAGGTCTTCCTCAACAACACGTCGATAAGTTACTGCAATGGGTAGTCAAAGGATTTCACTGGATGCAAGACGGCTACAATGTGTTAGAGATTTGATAGATCATTTGTTGCACAATTGAATACTATTTTACCTCGGCTGACTACTTTATCTTGCCAAATAGTATCATCTGGATTGAATGTTCTTAACATCTTTAGTCTACTCCAATGTCGTTTAGCCTCTTGTTGTGAATGATATTGACCCCACTGTGTCCAGCGATTCTCTGTTCTACTTGCTCTAATTACTTTTACAGGGCTGAATGTTCCAAATTCTTGAGTTATGGATGTCCAATTAATTTTGTCATAACGGTCTTCTAAGCCTTGGTGTAAGTCTCCATCGATCTGGTAGCCCACTCCTGCATTAGGGTCTAGACTCTCAACATGGCCAGGGAATAAATCATTCAACTTTTCTAATTTAGAATTTGAAGTATTAGGTGATACAAGAAGTGTATCATGTCCACTTGGACCCAATCCTGTATGCAAATCAATTGCCCAAATATGTGAAACAGTTTTGAGGTTTTCATCTAGCCATTCGAGGAGTAGTTTTGGTCCATGTTGCAGAGACTTACCGCCAAATTGTATTGCTTTAGGATACTCATATTGTCCTTCTGCAACCCATTGTTTTAGATTGTTAAATCCATGACGCATGATCAATCCTAATGCCTTAAAGAGGAATGATCTGTCTCGCAGTTTGGGTGGTGTTTGTGGATTAAAAAATTCTCTAATGTATTCATAACCTTCTGGTGTTCCTGAATAAGATTGCCGAGAAGTAAGGAAGTTTCTGTTTAAGTCAACGTTATTTTCATTAAACCTTCTCCACCAAGCCATGCCATACGGATTGACTGTATGAATGAAAATAACTGCATGGTCTTCGAAGGGATCTTGTTTCGCCATTTCGTCCATTATTGATAATTGAATGGCACTACCTGGGTATCCTTCAACGCCATGTATACCTGAACTTGAAAGTAGAACCTTTCCACTATCTAATGAACCTACGACTGCAATATCAATGGCTAAAGGTTCTTTTTCAGGACCCTCCATCCCTAGCATTAGTCTCTCATGTCTCACTTGATGATTACCTTCTCTTAGCGAGTCACAAGCCATAGAAAATCTTCCAGCAGCCTCAGAGTAAGACTGGGAGAACCATCTGTTCGACATTGTCACTGTTAATTGGGTTCAGGTTTTTATGCTTCGCAATATTTATCGCTTAATTATCACAAATTAAGATTTGATTTCTAACTGTTCGGCATCTTCAACCAGGGTAAAGCCAAAATTACCGCTAGCGCTATCATAATCAATATTAGAAAATAAGACCTTCATCCTTCTATCTTCAAATGGGTCATGGAACCAAGGTTGCCCACCTCGAAAAATCTTAAGAATCTCTTTGTAATCAATCATTGGCATTTTCCCTGTTATTGTATAGACTGCCGACTCGGCACCTTCATCAAGTAAATCATCCCCTTCATTACCTCTAATTACAGTTCTTTGCATACGTCTTTTAATATTCATGTGAACATTACAATTAGATATTTTTATCCAATCCTTTCCGACATTAGCGATATAGCATTCACCTACTTCCATAGATGTCCCTGAGGCTCAAGGCATTTATCTCTATTGAAGATTTATTCTTTTAATAAATGAAAAAACTAGTGACTGATATCTAATTTGAATCATAGTTCAGTGGTTGCTAAAAGGTCATTTGGGGAGATTTACTTAGGGAAACTTCATACCTATTGTAAAGCCAATAACGTAATGATGGGATGCGTATGATTGAGCGAAAGCAGGATGCTTTAACGGAGAAATTCCTTGATTCTTTGATTCAAGATAATCAATATCAGATAGAAAAGGAACAACAAGAAATCACCCTTCAAGTAAAAACTTCACCTGAGGTTGATGACGATGAGTCATTTTCTAATCTAGCAAATAGAATTGTAGATGAGGTAATATCTACTAGTTCACATACTGATTTAGCAAAGAAGGTTCTTGGACAAGCTGGAATAAACACAAATGATGGTCCAGCAGAACCCCAAGTATTCAACGGACATTTGAGACATGTTGGCAAGAGGGCGAGAAAAGTTGCTCGTAAAGAGAATACTAATCTTAGAATAAGGAAAGTAAAGATTCAATCAAGAGGTGCTCCACCTAGTATGAAACGAAGAGGCGCTCCTCCTATGACAAGAGTTAGACCATCTATTGGCATGGAAGATGAAGTCAGGCTTTCTGCTAGGTCTTCTGATAATAGTAGAGGCAAACCAAAGAAGAAATCTCGTCGGTTTTTCCGAAGGTGATTATTACAAACGGTCAAAAAGGGAGAGCCTTCCCCCATAATGTAGGTGGTCTATTTGAGCATATCAAATCCTAGTGAAGAACATATGATGCTGCGCGAAATGGTTCGTGATTGGGTTAAAGAAAATGTCGAGCCACAAGCCTTTGAACATGATAAAGAAGAGAAATTCAACCTAGAACTCCTAAAATCGATGGGGGAAATGGGTCTTCTTGGAATCAGTGCTCCAGAAGAATATGGTGGTGCTGGACTTGACGCGACTGCTTGTACCATAATTCATGAAGAGTTATCTGCATCTGACCCCGGGTTTGCACTTGCTTACTTAGCCCACTCAATGTTATTTGTCAATAATTTATCATTCAATGGAAATGAGGAGCAAAAAGCAAGAATTTTACCTAAAGTCTGTTCTGGAGAATGGATTGGGGCAATGGCAATGTCAGAGCCTGATGCAGGTACTGACGTTCTTGGGCTTTCTACAACTGCAAAGCAGACTGAAGATGGTAGTTGGTGTATCAATGGTAGAAAGATGTGGATCACCAATGGGTGTCTAGATGAAGAAGGTACTCCAGCAGATGTTGTCTGGGTTTACGCAAGAACAGGAACCGATGATAGGGGAAGAGTAGAGATGTCGACATTCATTGTCGAAGCAGGTATGCCTGGATATTCAGTTGGTCAGAAGATTTTAGATAAAACCGGAATGCGTGCATCTAATACAGCAGAATTAGTTTTTGATAATTGTATAGTTCCTGCCTCTAATTTGGTTGGAAGTACAGGTGAGTCACTAATTCATATGATGTGTAACCTTGAGGTTGAGAGGCTAACTTTGGCTGCTATGTCTTTGGGAATTTCACGTAGATGTCTTGATGAGATGAACAGATATGCTACAGAGCGAACTGCATTCAAGAGTCAGATTAGAGACTTCGGGCAAATACAGAGATACATCGGTGATTCTTGGGCTAAATATCGTGCTATGCGTGCTTATATCTATGATACTGCATCGAATATGATTCTTGGTAAACCAGGTCACAGGCTCGATTCAGATGGCGTCAAGTTATTTGCTGCTACTGCCGCTAAAGAAATTGCTGATTCTGCTATACAAGTTTTGGGTGGCTATGGATATGTAGCTGAGTATCACGTAGAAAGACTATGGAGAGATTCGAAACTTCTAGAAATTGGTGGTGGAACCGTAGAATCCCATCAAAAGAATATCACTAAGGATTTGTCTAAGAATCCTGAGATCATAAATTCCTAACTTATTGACATTGTTTGGGAGATTGTTCTAAATATTGTGAATACTCATTGCTGTATTCTAATATGTCACTAGCAATATTGTTTTTCATTACAAGGACACATTGACTTTCTTGGTTAGAATTCTGTTCATCACCATTTAGTTTAACTGAAAAAATGTCTAACCATAAGGCATTCTCATCATCTGAGAAGTAGATTTCGATTTCTTGTATTACTTCGATAAATTCTCTTGAACCATCCGAATAATAAATTGTACCACTACTAATAATTGTCAGATATTTTTCATTCAATTTCCATATCGAGTCAAAAGAACTCTGATCATCATAATCTCCATCTGAATCGAAAGTTAACTTCTGCCCATCTGATTTAACCCAAGTACCATTTATTGGTTGTTCACTAGTAGGAATTAAGAATGCAATGGCTGAAAGAATCAATATCACTGAAATTGTTGATGCAATTACAACAGTTTTCCTATTTAGTGGTAATTTGTCTAAAAGAATTCGGGCGTTCGTCATAGTCGAATCCAATGCAATTTTTGCTTTAGGGCCGTACTTTTTAACAAATGAATCTTCACTATTAGAAGGAATATAAGGGCTATTTATTGTTGGCGAAATCGAATCAGAATTTGCTACATCAATCACTTTCTTAGAATCAGAATGCCTAATAAAAAAACCGGGATAGTATTTTTGTGTATAATCCAAAGCCTCATTTTCAGGGTATCCCTGACTTACTAAATCATCAAAGTATAGTTGTGCTTTAGACAAATAAATCATCTCCAAATTCAATATTTGTGATACATATTGGGCATTTTGAGCAGTGCTTACCTTTTTTTAGATACTTTTCACAGCATTTTTTCTTAAGGTCTTTAGAACATTTATTTTTACAATCTGAACAATTTGAATTTATAAAACCTTCAAGATAATCGGATGCTAGTTCAGTATTTGAAAGATTATAATTACAATTCAAACAACCTATTTTAGAACTGAATATGTAACTACCACATACTTCACAGTCCGCCATAACATTCGGATAAGGGGGTAATATTTAGGGATACCTAAAACCTTTAAATCAAAACTATGTGGATTAACTGTTCGAGAGTATTTCTAGGTGTTACTATGAATAAATTTCAATGTTTAGTTTTATCAATTTTCTTTATTATGATTCTTTCCTTTTTGAGTCCAATAAATCAACAATTAACCCTTCTTGATGATGAGTTCTATCCTACAGAAGGACGTGATGACGACGATGATGACGATGATGACGATGATGACGATGACGAAGATGACGACGACGATGAGGATAATGAGGAATTTTGTGAGCAGTTCGATGGAGATCAGAGTACTTGTTCTCAATATCCCCAGTGCCAATGGGACTCTGAAGATGATCCTACAGATGACGATTATCCCGGAGAGTGTGACGAAAATGAAGACTATGACGGCGGTAATGGAGATGGCGGAGGAAATGGCAATGGTGGTGGGAATAATGGTGGAAGCAATTCAACATCCAATGATTATGATGATGACGGAATAACTGATGATGTCGATGATGATGATGACAATGATGGTGTAAATGACGTTAACGATGCCTTTCCTTATGATGCATCAGAATCCGAAGATTTTGATAATGATGGAATTGGTAATAATGCTGATCAAGACGATGATAATGATGGGGTGAGCGATTCTAATGATGCCTTCCCATTTGATTCCACTGAGCAGTCAAATTTTGATGGCGACGTTCTTGGTGATAATGCAGATCCAGATGACGATAATGATGGTGTAAGTGATACAAGCGATGATTTCCCTTTTGATGCAAGTGAGCAGTCTGATTATGATGGTGATGGAATCGGTGATAATTCTGATCCTGATGACGATAATGATGGGTATAACGACATCGACGATGCCTTCCCATTTGATTCTAATGAACATAATGACAATGACGGAGACGGAATTGGGGATAATGCAGATATTGATGATGATAACGATGGTACTCCTGATGCTGAGGATAATGATACCGAGCAAAATATTGTAATTGTTTTAGACAATGACGGTGATGGTTATTCTGACGCCGAGGACAATGATGATGATAATGATGGGGTGAATGATGAATTGGATTACTACCCTTTTGACGCATCAGAGCAGTATAATTTTGATGGGGATGCAGTGGGAGATAATGCAGATATTGATGATGATAATGATGGAGTAAATGACACATCAGATGCGTTTCCTTACAATGAACTTGAATGGTTGGATACAGACTTAGATGGAATAGGAAACAATGAGGATACAGACGATGATAATGATACAATTCCAGACCTAGAGGATGCTTTCCCTCTAAATGCTAATTTCAATTCAGATTTTGATGGTGATGGAATTGATGATTTAGTTGATACTGATGATGATGGAGATGGTGTTCTAGATGTTTATGACGCTTTTCCATTGAATTTCAGTGAATCATCAGACTATGATAATGATGGTATTGGAGATAATCTAGATATTGATGATGACAATGATGGGTTTATCGATTTATTAGACAAATATCCACAAAACAATGGTCTAGTCGGTGAAATTAATCAATCACAGTCCAACGATGATGAAGATGTAAAATCAACTAAGGATACTGTTGAAATACCTGCAACAATTTTAGTTCCACTTCTGATATTTTCATTCACACTTACCTTGGCACTCGGTGTTAAGAAAATTTGGCAACCGAAAGAGGATTCTGCTGATGCACTAGTTATTGAAGGAGTTGAAAATAATGAATCTTAAGAGTATTTTAGACCTAGATTTGAGAAGAATTCTTAATCCAAAAGTTTGGTTGATTATTGTAGCTATACCTCATACTCTTTTTGGCGCTCTTGTACCACTATTCAATTCGGATATTGAATCATCTCAATTTAGTTCAGCATCCTATGGGTTAGTAAATTCTATTGTTCTATTGAGTATTTATCTATTCACAGAAGGTAAGTCACTTTCCAGAATGACAGCATTAGTAGGAGGTTCAGTTTTTATTTGGATTTTAGCAATGATTATCATCAACCCTTCAAATAACTTTGAATTAAGTGCAGAATTAGCACCACCGTTTCTGTATAAATTCTCATTTAATATTGAATTAGCTCCTCCGTTAATTCTTTGGGGACTGCTATCAATTAGTGGATTAATCCATTGGAATGGAGCACAAAATCGCGATAGAAAAGATTTTTCTGAAGGATTAGAAGAAATATTAGAATAGTTATTTTATCCTAACAAGCCTCTTAGTAGAATTCCATGCAGTCGCAATCATACTAGATCCTAGTAACAGTCCGATTGCAATAATTGTTCCCCAAGTCCATACACTAGAAACTGTTGAAGTAGAATCATCATTTACCAAAATTCCAACTGTTGTAGTAATACCTATCGCCAATGCTGCTTGAAATCTCAATAATTTAGGTAGCATTAATGTCGGTGATTTTTTACCAATCCTGTATAATAAATACAGAGACCACGTAGTTGCTCCAATACCCCATATTGGTATTTCAGCAGGGTAACTTTCCATTATCAATAATTCGCGTTCTGTAATGTATTTGTCAATACCAAATAAGGCAACAATCCAAATCAAAGATGCCCCTAATAGATGAATAACCTCACTCATTATAGGAGATGTATTAATTTCTCTTTCAGGTTCATCAGTTTTCTTTGTCTTTTTGCTAGATTTTTTCCCTACAACTTGTAGTGACCTATTTCTTTTCTCTAGAGAATCAACTCTTTCAGAGAGTCTCTGCATTTCCTCTAAAACTAATACTAGATTATCATTTTGTTCTGATACAAGAGACATTCTTTCTTGTTCAAACTCTGGTAATGTGACCATTGATGGAACATCACTTAGTAATCCTTCGGAAGATAACTCTTGACGTGCTTCTTCGAGTTTCTTTTGTTTTTTAGCATCTCTTTTTTGCTTATTTTCATTTATTGCAGATTTTATTGAATCATTAGCATTATCAACTACTGATTTTGTCGAATTAGCGACTTTGCGCGATAATTCGGATAGTTTATTCCCAGTCGAATTCAATTTTTCTGCCAATGTAAGAGGCTTGGACCCGTCAGACATAGACTGTCTTAGATTAACATTATAGTTAATTCTTCGTAGTAATTAGTATGCGACTGGAACAGGGTCTAACATTCTCCATAGATACCAACAAGCAGCTGTTCGATAAGGTGACCATCGCTTAGCAAGTTTTTCTATAGATTCATTACTTCCTACATCAGGTACTAACATTTTGATGGCTCGGATTAACGCAATATCACCAATACTGAAAACATCGGGGCGAGTAAAAGAAAACATCAGCATCATTTCTGCAGTCCAAGGTCCAATACCTTTGAATTGAATCAAATGAGTTTTAATTTCCTTATCAGACATATTATCCCAGTCCATCTCTAAAAGTAATTTAGACTGTTCGGCTAATCCATAAATATAGTTTGACTTCGGACGTGTTAATCCACATTTAGCGATTTCTTCTTTAGTGAACTTTAGTACGTTTTCTGGGTTGACTGATTCTAACTTTTCAACCAACCTTCCCCAGATAGCATCGGCGGCAATGACTGATATTTGTTGGCCAACAATTGAACGAATAGTAGTTTGGAAAAGGTCATCTTTACTTTCAAGGTAACCATCGTGATATTTTTCTACAATTGGTCCGAGTAATTCGTCATCCTTCAAGTAATCAACGGCTAAGTCCCACCAGTCTGGTTTTCCATTC
>MDSY01060227.1_pt1 | contig 11613 bp, 7 predicted proteins | sample 811131 | NCBI WGS metagenome assembly MDSY01 (sample SAMN05326643, study PRJNA326480) | marine metagenome | isolation source: seawater | place: Atlantic Ocean: South West | collected 2010
GGCGGCAGGTTAGGGTTAGGGGTAGGGGTAGGGGTAGGGTTAGGGTTAGGGTTAGGGTTAGGGTTAGGGTTAGGGTTAGGGTTAGGGTTAGTGGCTTGCTGCGGTGCTGGCTCAAAGTCGCCCGTTCCACCACCTATGGCCAAGGTCACCGCCTGTCGCCATCTACACGTAGGTGCGAGACCCCATCATGAGCTCTGCCATGCATATGCCATGCATATGCCATGCATATGCCATGCACAAGCTATGCCATGCATATGCCATGTCTATACCATGCACGCAGGCGCGAGACCATCATGAGCTCGCTCAAGCGGCGCGCCACAAAACTCGTGGCAGCTCTCAATGCGCTTGAGGGCGTCAGCTGCAATGCGCCGCAAGGAAGCATGTACGCCTTCCCCAAAGTGACGCTGCCCGCAAAGGCGCAGGCGGCCGCGGCCGAGGCGGGCAAGGCGGCCGACACCTTCTATGCCCTCGCGCCGCAGCACGGCTCAAAGTGCGCCCCCTTGACAGCGCCCGGCTTCCGCTGCTGCGCCTCCGTAGGGTGGCGTGCACCTGGCAGCCACGGGCAGCGCAACACTCCCAGTGGGAGAGACCAGGTCACTAAGCGCTCAGCCACTGCCTCGGGTGCTCGAGCGAGCCGCGTTCCAAGCCGCCGATGTCATGTCACCGCCTGTGCACCACTCAGGCGCTGCTCGAGGCGACAGGCATCGTCGTCGTGCCTGGCTCGGGCTTCCGGCAGAAGCAGGACACGTGGCACTTCCGCACGACCTTCCTGCCGCCCGAGGGTGACATGGATACAGTCATCGCCCAGATGGCCACCTTCCACGCCGACTTCATGGCCAAGTACAGCTGAAGACTTTGTTACTGCTACTGCTACTTTACTCTCCTGCTGCCTTTTCGAGCTGAGCGTTTAGTTTTGGTGCGCCGCCCGAGTCTCGGCCGAGGCGGCGGCCACCGCCCCGCTGTCCCGTCCGCCGTCCGTCCCAGACGAGAGGGATGTTAAAGCTTTACACACACTGAAACGTTTCGAAACGTCGTCCGTGTTCCGTAGTGTTCCGTATACTTTTAAAGTGTGGTGTTCCGAACCGACACCCGATGATCCCCGAAACCGCACGAGCACGCACCGTTCCCGTGTAAAGCCGTAAAGCTGTGTGACAAGTTCAAGTAAAAGTGAAAGAATACGAAAGCTTTAGGGGAAGCGGGGAGATGAAGTAGGGTGGGCGTTCGAGGTTCGTGAAGCGTTCACGATCTAGGGGACGTTTTCATGAATTGAAGCATTCACACGAATATATTTGCAGAATATATTCACTCTCTCTGGGTTCACTGTCTCTGTCAATCCCGCATTTTGGTTCGCCCCCCTCGTCGTCGTCCGGGCCCTCGCCCCCGCCCCGGGGGGCATTGGGAGAGTGAGTCTAGAAGAGAGGGGTTCTCCACAACCCTAGCTTTAAAGTAGTGAGTCATGTATCAGCTATCACGTTGTCACCCTATTAAGCCGTAAAGGTACTTTAGAGAAGGCATCTGACGTAATGACCGCAGTTGTGGAGACGCAATATGCCATCAGCCATCACGGCATCAGCCTGCTGAACTAAAGTAACCTTGATGCAGCCTGGTACGAAGAGGGATAAGGGATTGCACAGCCCCCCCCGGGGGCGGCCGGACGCTCAGACAGTGTTGTAGGACACCTCCCGGTCCCGCGCATGCTGCATTTTGGGCGTGGGTACGAGGGGCGTGTCTACCCGCGGCGCCGCCGGCGCCGCCGTCAGTGCTCGCTGTTGTGGCCGCAGCGTCGCATGCAGGAGTGGCAGCACCACGATCGCGTCGAGCAGCACGAGCAGCACCGAGCCTAAAAATGGTATAAGTGTAGTGGGGTCGGCGACCTTGAAGGCGGCTCGCTCGAGCACTGGGGACGGTTGCTGGGCGCCCAGTGGGCCGGGCTCTCGCCAAGGAGTGCTGCGCCGCCAAGGGACGCCAGGCGCGGCGCCCTGAGGAGGTGCAGGTGCCGAGCTCGGGCACCGCCAAGCGGGCGCTTGACTATGCTGCCGAGCCAGCGAGCAGCAGTAGCACGCTGCGCACGTAGCCCATCGGGAAGAAGAATGCGCCGGGCAGCAGCATCAGCAGGCTGCACGCGGCCGAACGCAGCTGCGAAGGCGCGAGGCACACTCAGCGACACCCTTCGCTACAGACCTGGCTAAACCCCTTAGCTGAGACAACCCTCAGCTGAGCTGCACCCCTTATAGGCACACCCCTCAGCCACGCCCCTCAGCTACATCCCTCAGCTACATTCCTCAGCCACACCCTTAGCTGGGCTGCACCCTTAGCTAGGCTACACCCTTAGCTGGGCTACACCCCTGAGCTGAGCTGCACCCCCTCACCTGCGGCGGCGCGACGCGTGCAAGTGCCGCCATCTCCCCCTCTCCCATCTCTTCCGAGGTGGGGTGCACGTAGGCGTCGAGTGCCCCAGCCACGCCGTACAGCGAGTGCGCCAGCACCACGGCCACCCACGCCACGAGCGCGCCGCCCGGTGCGGGCATCAGGCTCATCGCACCTGGTTGGGGGTTTGGGTTAGGGTTGGGGTTGGGGTTGGGGTGCGGGCAGCAGGCTCGTCTCACCGAGGAGCAGCGCCGCAGCGTGCGCTATCCCAAGCAGCAGCAGCAGCACTGCCGCCGGGTCAAACAGCATGAAGCTCGCTGCCACCGCCGCCGCGACTGCCCACGCCGCCCAGCCTATTGCGCTCCCGGGTGCATCCACCGTCACCTCCACCGCCTCTACCGTCGCACCGACGAGCGTGAGCGGCACCTGTGCGCGGTAGTCAGCAGCACTGCACGTGCACTGCGCACGCACTGCGCATGCACTGCATGCGCAGCACATGCATTGCCCAACCGACTGCACATGCAACGCACATGCATTGCAGCACCCAAGTACAGCACGTGTATACAATGCAAATGCAGACCATGTGCACGCGCCATGCACATGCACGCGCCATGCACATGCACATGCACATGCACATGCACATGCCATATGCACGTACGCACCTGCGTGCGGTAGCCGTCGAGTGTCCGCTGCAGCGCACCCAGCGAGGCCCGCTGCTCCGCGAGGGTGGGGGGCAGTGCGAGCGTGAGACGCCAGCGTGAGGCGTCGAGGCGACCGCCGCCCATGGGCGAGGCGACGTCGCGGCCGAACTGCTGGTGGCGCAGCAGGAAGGCCTGCAAGGCGTCGTCGCCGACGGCGCGCCGACCGAGCGCCGCGCAGTCCGTCGTCTGCTCAACCTCCGTCAGCGCGGCGGGCCAAGAGCTCATCGCGATGACGCCCTCGCCGCGGCGCGCCGCCCCGTCTGCGTCCAGCAGTCCGCGGCACTGCGCGGCGTCACTCAGCAGCGTGACGCCCGCCACCACCTCAAGCGCCACGGGCAGCCCGGGCGGGAAAACAAGCGGTGTGTGCTCCGGTGGCGGTGTCGGCCGTGCGAGTGCCAGCCACCGCTGCTGCGCCCCACCAGAGAGGTAGGCGGAGGCGTGGCTCGGCTGGCCGGCGAGGTGTGCCCCAAAGAGCGCGCCCACGACGCCGAGCGTGACCCACAGCGCGAGCAGCGCGAGCCCGAGCGGCGGCACCGCACGGCGGAGCGCCGTATGCGTGCGCTGCGCGGCGCGCACCTGGTTGGGGTTGGGGTTGAGGTTGCATATGGGGCTTGGGTTCGGGCTTGGGCTCGGCTGAAGGTTGAGGGTCAGGGCTGGGGTCAGGTGCGCACCTCGTGCGGCACGGTCTGGCGCAGCACGGTGCGCAGCGCGTGCGAGAGCTCGGTGAGCACGCTGCCCCAGAAGAGGGTGTAGAGCATCACCTGCACGCTGAGCAGCCCCACGGCCAGGCCGATAGCGAGCTGCAGCGCAGGGCTGCTCACCGCCATCGCCGCCGCGCCGTCAGTATCGTACACTCCCGCAAGGGGCGCGAGGGCACAACCCGCCAGGCTCGCCAGCAGTGAGGCCGAGAGCGGCGAGGAGGCGCGCTCGAGCGCACCCGCAAGCCGGCTGGCCTGCGCGTCGTCCTGCCCTGCTTTCCACGCGGCCTCAGTGGCGGCAAGCAGCCCGAAGGCCCCGTCGAGGAGCAGCGGCAGCAGCAGCAGCGGCAGCAGCAGCGTGGTGGGCTGCAGGGCCACGCCGCCCTCGCGGCCGCAGCCAAAGACCCAGCCCACCCCGCCGAGGGCGCAGCCGCAGGAGAGCAGTGCGCATGGTAGCAGCGCGAGCCAGTGGCGCACCTGCAGTGCACATGCAGTGCATATGCATGTGCATGTTGCATGTGCATGTTGCATGTGCATGTTGCATGTGCATGTTGCATGTGCATGTGCAAGCGCAGTGTGCATGCAGTGTCATGCCGTGTATAAGTACATGCAGTGCGAGCCGGTGACACACCGGCTGCAGCACCAGCTGGCACATGCCGACGAGCCGCCCCGCAGTGAGCCACGCGCCAAGAGGCACGATGGCCACCAGCCACCACGCAGTGAGGCCGCCGCCGCCGTAGGCGACGAGCGTGGCCACCTCCCCGGCGCGCACCGCGCGGCTGTCGAACGCCACTTCCACACCCTGCCGTGCAAGCGCCGCAGCCACCACCGCCGCGCGCGCGCGCGCCGCCGCCTCCCACGCGCCGCAGACCGCCGCCCATTGAGTGATCTCGCCGTCGGACGGCTCGGCGACCCTGCAATCATATGCAATGGAGGCTGTGACCCTGTGTACCTGGCCGGTAACTCTATGTGTCGCGCTTCAAGGTGCTCGTCCTCACCGCACGCCGAAGCGCAACCGCGCGGCGGCAGCGTAAGCGGGCAGCGCAGAGCCTGCAGCGGAGGGGCGGAGGCCGACCAGCAGCAGCGCCGCGGCCGAAACGCGCTCCTGTGCGGCGACGCGGGGTTGCGTAAGGGTTGCAGGTCGGGCGCATGGGGTTGCAGCCTCTGGAACGTGGGGTTGCAGCTCTGGCACGTGGGGTTGCAGCCTCTGACACGTGGGTTGCAGCGTGCTGGTCGAGGCGGGGCGTTGGGGCGGTAGCTGCTGCTGCTGCTGCAGGAGCGCAGGGCGCTCCAGGCGCTGCAATTGCACCCCTTAGCTACGCCAATTAGCTGAGCTACGCCCCTTAGCTACGCCCCTTAGCAGCACCTGCGCCGAGCGTTGTGGCACGCCCGTGACGGCTTCGCTCTCGAGGTGGTCGTAGGCGGTCTGCCCCTTGGGTGCGAGCAGCGTGCGCCCCATCTGTTCATACATGTGCAGCACCGCGTCGTCGCCGACGGCGGCTGAGGCGGTGGCGGCGGCGGCGGCGGCGGCGGCGGAGCTGCTGCGCGCGCGGTCGAGTCTTGCGACCCGCGCGCGGTCGATCGAGGCAAGCAGGTCTGTCTTATCGAGTGGCCGTGGCGGGAGCGAGGGGTAGAGCAGCCGCAACACCGAGTCGAACTCGCAGCTGGCGCGCGTGCCCAGCACGCGTCGCTCGCACAGGTCTTCGTACGTGTACCGGCGGCCGCGGTAGTAGACCTCGGTGCCTATGTCGAAAACAAGCCCGATGTGGCGGGCCAGTGCCGCCCAAGCGGCTGATAGGCCGACGGTGCTCAGAGCTTGGGCTAATATGGGGCATGCTTTGGCACTGAAAGAAGCCTCCGGAGAGCCAGCTGAGTGAAGTCTGAGCCAACGTGTTTTCGACACAGCTCGGTGCCCGTCACGGCATTATGTAGGTTGACCAGCCCGTCGAGGTGCTCAAAGGACAGCACGCTGACCGAGGTGTCCGTGGGCGCCATGAACAGCTCAAGCGCGTCCAGCGGCGCCGAGAAGCTCGCGCGGCGCAGCGCCTCTGCACGGCCGAGTGCCGAGCTCGGGCGCAGCCACGGTGTAGGCGCCCAGAAGGTGGCCGGCTCCCAGTGGAGGAAGGCGAGGCCGGGCAGCAGTAGGAGCGCCCAGCCGGCGGCGGCGAGGAAGGCCACCCGCGGTGTGGCGGCAGTGCGAAGACCGTAGCCGCGGAGCGCACTCTGCAGCAACGGGGTCGCAGCGTCCCAAGGTATGAAACGGAAAACCATCTGTGCAGATTTTGAGCGCTGGAGGGTGACTTGCAGGGCCTGGAGCCGCAGCACGGCTTGGACGAGGTAGGCGATGATGACTATACAGGCGACCACTGTCGGCACGAATAATGCCACAGGTAACGCCATCACGCGCTGGGCATGTACCGGGAGCGTCTTTTCGTGTTTGCCACGCGCGCCGTTCTTACTCTACGATCGTACAGCTCGCAACACAGGAAATAAACCAACAACAACTCGGCTGCCGTCTAAGCCACGAACAGACCACAGTACGCAAACCAGATCACTCGCAATGATAGTCCACGTAACTACTGTAGTTTAAGGTCGGAGGACGCTCAGAAGGAAGGAAGCAAGCGCTAGCGCGTAACTAACTACTGGGTTCAACCCGTCAGTACCCGAGTCTGTCCGTGGCCTTGCACCTGAGTTATGGTTTGTTTGTTTGCTGCGTACAAGGGCGTACGTACGTACGTAAGTAAGCATGCCGCCTGCGTTGACACTGACTTTAAGTGTTTAAGAGGCACTAACTAACTAACTAACTACCGCTCAGGCGCAACGCTGCGTCTCGCAAACCGAGAGCTGACTGCCGAAGCCACGGTGCGCCCTTGAAGGCGTGTGTTTTACACCACAACCGCCCTCCGCTCGCACGCACGCACCATGCGCCGCAGAGAAGGGAGGGAGGGGCTGCCGGCAGATGGATGGCTCTGCATGGCGACGTTCAATATCCCGGACGTGTCCACCACGGTCTTCTCCAGCACTTTTGGCAACATTGACCTGCAGATCACGGGCCTGCGCTGCACTCAGGTGCTGGTTCGGACAGTGAGCTCCAACGTGCAGCTGCAGGACGCGTCGAAGCCTTCGTTCAGCCTGAACATCGAGGAAACGAGCTTCAGATGCAGCTCGACGCGCTTCCACTTCCGACAGCAGAAGTTTCCGAACCTTGAGGGGGAGGGCGAAGGCACGGTGGAGGTGAGCGGGGCCCACCTGCACTCTGGCGTCCAGCTGATGGTCGGATCCAACGGCTTGGCGTCGTCGGCAATCCTGCTGCCGGAAAGCGCGATGACCATCGGCAGCCTCAAGGTAGAGCTGCACGGGCAGGGGCCATGGCTCACGATGGCTGAGGTGCTCGAGGGTCTCATCGGCAACTACCTCAAGGGCCTGCTCCCGCGAGAGGCGGTCCAGGTGCTCGAAGGCCTCGTCAAGACCAACCTCACGCAGGCCATCGGCACGCTCGACAGCTGGGTCAAGCCGTACCTGCAGCCGACGACCCCTCTGCCGGAGCCGCCGCAGCCGGAGGGTGCGATGGACTGGCGCACGAGCCCGATGCTCGAGCTGCTCGACTTTGTGCTCGACACACTCGTCGGCACTGACGGGCCGCTCGGCGTCGACGGCTTCGTCCGCATGCTGACGAACGAGACCGGCGTAGTGAACGTGCCGCGGTCGTGGCTGCCACACGAGCTGCGCCTCTCCATCCCCCTGCTGGGCAAGGACACCAACCTGACGGTGGACGTGGTCAGCGCCAACGTCTCCGGCCTAGACAGCTTCAAGCAGTTGCGCCTCCTCGAGCCGCTTCCAAACGGCACGGCGCATTCGTTGGATTCGAGTGCCGCGCTCGACCGCGCTAAGCTCTCGCTGCAGATGCGCCTCACCGTCGTGCCGGGTGGGCAGCTGGTGCACGCGCCGCCGCTGACCGAGGAGTTCCGCCTCGTCGTCGACGCCCAGGGCCTGCGCGTGGGCGCCCTTCTCCTCCTCTCGCTCAACGCCACCGGCCTCGCCGAGCTGACGCTCTCGGACCTCAACACGAGCTGCGCGCTGCGCCCCAGCACGGCCAAAAGCGCCGTCTTGGTGGTGCCACAGCTCACACACCGGCCTCCTTGGGCGGTGTCCTTGGGCGGTAAGCGTCGGGGTTTGGCCTGCTCTCTACTCCCGCGAAGAGCCACTCAGCCACTCAGCTCGCTCCCAGAGGCTGCGGCGGCGCCGTCAGGCCGTGCCGATTCTGCACTTTCGACCCCCAGGCGGCCGCTGCTTGACGCTGGGCTGCGCGGGCTCGACCTGCACACGAGCAAGCTCGACTTCAGCCTGGAGGCGGACGGCGGCGAGCTGGAGGCGGACATCGACAAGGCGCTCGACGACGCCATGCGCCTCGTCTCCGAGACCTTCGAGGCTGTGATACCCATCGCAGCCAACGGCATCATGGGCGGGCCTCTCCGCGACCTCGCCAACAACCTGACGCGCGCGTTCATCGACAAGCGGCGGCAGCCGCCGCCCGGCCATCGGTGCCACGCGCCGCCGCCGCCGCCGTTCAGCGGGCTGCCTAAGGGTGCGCTCGATTGGCGCCGGAGCTTCACGCTGGAGCTGCTCAACCTCGTCGCGGGCTCTGTGGGGCCGAGCGGGCTCGACGAGCTGGTCAGCACGGCGACCAACGGCACCGGCGCGCTCGAGGTGCCCGATTGGTTACTGCCGCACGCGCTGACCTTCGCCATCCCAGGGGTGGCCACGCTGACGGTCAACGTGGCGAGGGCCAACGTCTCAGGCCTCGACAGCTTCACCAAGTTCGAGCTGCTCGAGCCCGTGCCTGTAGACGCCGCCGGCCTGTACAGCGCCATCGATCTGGACCGGTTGGAGGTGGGCCTCGAGCTCCGGCTCTCGATCCTGGGCGGCGGCGGTCCCCGGCAGCTGCCGCCGCTGACCGTGCGCTTGAGCCTGGCGGACGTGAGTGTCGACGCGACGGGCCGCCTCGCCCTCGACGCCGACGGCATCGCGGCCATGCAGCTGCGTCAGCTGGCCAACTGCACCTTCCAGCAGGTGCTCGAAGGATCTCTGGTCACGGCCGCAGCGAGCGCCTCGCTCAACAGGCTCACCATCGACGGTGGGCCCGGTGGCCATGCCGCCCTCGCGCGGTCGGTGCAGCTGAAGCTGCCAGGAGCGGCGGAGCAGCTCGTTAGCAGCGCCGTCAACGAGTGGGCGCGCGGCCTGCTGCTCACGCTGCGGCAGCGCGCGACGTGCCCCGCGCCGGTTGACTACCTGCCGTCGATCGTCGACCTGACCACTTCGCAGGCGGTGCGCGAGATCGACGAGATCGTCGACGACCTGGTTGGAGCCAAGGGCAACCACACGGTCGAACCGCTCGAGCGCTTCGTGGTCTCCTTCGTCGACGACCTCAAGAAGCTCGTGGGGCTGCACGCGGGCGCGCTGCGCTTGCCGGCGCGCTTCCTCGACCTATGGATGACCGACCCCAAGGTGGGCCAAGTTGGCGTGCAGCTTTCCAACCTCTCGCTCAGCGGCCTCGACGCCGCCTTCGCCGTCGAGCTGCTTGAGCCTGCCGCGCCGCACCTGCTCACCCACAGGCTGGGGGCGGGCGGCGCCGCGCCGCTGCGCGTCGCGGTCCACCTTGACGCCTACCTGGGTGGCCGTTGGCACGCGTTCGACGTTGTGCTCGAGCTGCGCAACATCTCGCTCGAGCTCGTGACGCCGCTCCGCTTCGACCGCAACGCGCTCGGCTCGCTCTCGCTCGGCCAGGTCCTCGAGACCCCGAGCTGCCTCGCCGGGCCGCTCGCTAACCTGACGCTCGACGCCGCGCGCTCCCGCCTGGGCACCCCACCGCCACGCGTGGGGGGCGTGACGCTCGGGCTGCGCAGCAGCCTCCACGGCGAAGGCGCGGCACAGCTGCCTGACTTGCTGCCTGCGCTGGTCTTGCTCCTCCCCGGCTTCTCGCACCTCCTCGACGCCAGCCTGCAGGAGGGGCTCGGCCGGCTGCAAGCCGCGTGCGCCCACGCGCCGTTCTCGCCGCCGCCGCCGCCTGCCGCGCGGCTGTCGATCTCGCGCGCCGCGGCGGCGACAATCGCCGTGGCCATGTTTGCCATGCCTCTCCTGCTGCTGCTCGCCGCGTGCGTGCTGCGCCCCCACCTGAGCCGCCGCCGCCGCGCCGCGCGCGAGGAGAGGCTGCGCAAGTCGTCCAGCCTCTCCATGCAAGGCACGCCCGCCTTCCTGGGCGGCAACGCGCTGCTCGGTGCGCCGGCCCAAGCGACCCTCCGCAGGCTCGAGCCCGCGTACACCCTGCGCGAGCAGCTTGACGGTTTGGACGACACGCCCGCCGCCGACGCGGACGCGGACGCGGACGCCGCCGAGTGGCGGCCCGACGCGGCGGCGGTGGGCGGCTCTCCGACCGCGCCGCTCGAGGTGATGGCCGCGCCGCTGATGGACGACGGCGACGAAAGCGACAGCGACGGTGAGGAGCTGGCGGCGGCCTGGGCGGTCAGCAGCGCGGCTGCAGCCACGGCGGCGGCTAGCGACGGCGGCAGCGCGCTCGGGAGCAAGCGCCGCCCGTGCATGTGGCTGGCCAGGACGTCACTCGCACAGCAACCCATGTACCGCGGCAGCGTGTGGGCCGTGCTCGTGCCGGGCACGATTTTCTTGACCTTCGCACTCTTCCTCGCCTCCGCCATCCCGGCGCTCGCCGCAGGCGCCACCGTCGACCTGCTGCTCCATGTCGCGGGCGAGCCTGTCGAGCTGCTCAACATCTTCAGCTTCACTCTGCCCGGTTCGATCCACGACTCGTGGGCGGCGGGCGTGTACCCGCTCTCGCTCCTCATCGCGCTGCTCTCAGGGCTGTGGCCCTACGTGAAGCTGCTGCTCATGCTCGCCTGCTGGTGGGCCCCCGCCTCGCGCCTGCCGCCCCGCCGATGCGAGCAGCTGTTGTGCGTGCTCGACGCGCTGGGCAAGTGGTCGCTCCTCGACTTCAACATGCTCGTGATGATGGCCGTCGCCTTCCACCTGCGCCTCGACGTGCCCGCCGCCGCGCACGCAAACGCGCACGCGCCGGGCGCTAGTAGTGTGCTGCCGCTCCAAGCGTCTCTCGAGGTGACGCCGCAGTTTGGCATGTTTGGCTTCCTCGCGGCGTGCGTGCTCTCGCTCGCGACCTCGCACGTGCTGCTCGCGCTGCAGCGGCGCGCCGCCACCGCCGCCGTCGCGGCAGCGCGCGCCCAGAGCGCGGCGTCAGTGCGCGGCACCCAGCCCGAGGAGGTGGCGGCGCCAGGCCGCACGCGGCTGCCGCCGCGGCTGCCGCTGCGCTGCTACCGCTTTCGCCTGCCGTGGGCCGAGGGTGCGCCGCGCGTGCTGCACCAGCGCACGCAGCTAGCGATGGCGCTGCTGCTCGGCGCGTGCGCCCTCACGATACTGTGCGGTGCATGCGTCGACACTTTCTCCGTGCGCATCGGCGGCCTTGCGGGTGCGCTGCTCGGCGACGACGCGCGCACCCGGCACTCGCTAGTGAGCATGGGTGCCGCGCTACCGTACACGAGCTCGCGCGCGCCAGCGGCGGCGCTCGGCTTCTTCCAGGCCTTCTTCTTCGCCGTCTGCCTCGTGGTGCCACTGCTGTGGCTGCTGCTTCTCGCGCTGCTCTGGCTGGTGCCGCTCCACGCCGCCACGCAGCGCCGCCTCCTCGTCGCCGCCGAGGTCGCCCACGCCTGGTCCGCGCTCGACGTCTTCCTACTCACTCTGGTGAGTGAGTACGTGAGTGAGTACGTGAGTGAGTACGTGAGTGAGTACGTGAGTGAGTACGTGAGTGAGTACGTGAGTGAGTA
>MDSY01024000.1_pt1 | contig 11612 bp, 7 predicted proteins | sample 811131 | NCBI WGS metagenome assembly MDSY01 (sample SAMN05326643, study PRJNA326480) | marine metagenome | isolation source: seawater | place: Atlantic Ocean: South West | collected 2010
AAAGTTCACGTTGATGGGGCAATCAAAGCAACCGGCACAGTCACTCGCACATCGTCGTACACCGCCGTCGCAAACACGCCCGTTTATGCGAGCGATAATCATAATACTCATGGAACTGCTCCCGTTCTACTGCGCAACGTGCGATACACGGACTTGGACAATGCAGTTTGCGTGCCGACGGCAGTGCCTACGTCGGCGCCAACGGCAGCGCCGACTGCAGTGCCCACGCTGCTGCCGTCTTCGTGGCCAACGAAGCCGCCGACATCGCTGCCGACCCTCCTCCCGACCCTGGTGCCCACCGCACCCCCATCTTTGGTGCCCACGGGCCTGCCAAGCTTCACCCCGACCCATATGCCGAGCATGGCGCCTTCGGCCCTGCCGTCCATCGAGCCAACAGCATCGCCCTCTCTAGAGCCCAGTGCACCCCCGACGCTCGAGCCGACAAGCATGCCGACTTCAGCTCCGACGGCGCTGCCTAGTCTCAACCCATCATCGCTGCCAACCCTCGAACCGACGATTGCGCCGACGTCGACACCGACAACACTGCCGACTCTTGAGCCGACAAGTGTGCCGACTTTGCCGCCGACAAGCTTGCCGTCTTTCTCCCCAACGGCACTGCCAACACTTGCGCCTTCTGCGCTGCCATCGATGACTCCGACGGCGCTTCCGACGCTTGAACCGACATTCTTGCCGAGTCTCGAACCGTCGGCAATGCCCACCCTGCAGCCCAGCGCGCTCCCTTCGTTGACTCCTACGGCGCTGCCGACCCTCGAGCCGACGATGCTGCCCAGTGCAGTGCCTTCGCTGCAGCCGACCGCGCAGCCCTCGCTGTCACCGAGTACGCTTCCATCGCTTTCGCCGACAAGTCAACCATCACTCGAACCGTCAGAAATGCCAACGCTCGAGCCCACCGCATTGCCTTCGCTCCTGCCGACCGCGCAGCCCTCGCCGTCACCGAGTGCGCTTCCATCGCTTTCGCCGACGAGTCAACCATCACTCAAACCGTCAGGAATGCCGACGCTCGAGCCAACCTTCGTCCCGACGGTGCTACCCAGCCTCAGTCCGTCGTCATTGCCGACTCTCGAGCCCACTGCAGCGCCATCCTTCTCTCCATCGCCCCCCCCAACGCTGACCCCAACGACGCAGCCAACCACTCTGCCTACGATGGGTCCAACGGCAACGCCGTCCTCGGATCCGACAGCTGTTCCATCGATTGAACCAACTGGAGTTCCGACGATAGCACCGACGGGGGAGCCCACGCTGGAGCCCTCCGCTCATCCTACTTTGGAGCCGACTCGCTCGCCATCGATCTCGCCCAGTGCTGCGCCAACCTTATTTCCTTCGCTTCAACCGACCGCAGCACCTTCGTTTCAGCCGTCGCCGCAGCCGACAGCGCAGCCGACGTTGTCTCCAAGCCTCTTCCCCAGCAATGCGCCAACGCTCGAGCCCACGCTCGAGCCCACGCTGCTGCCGTCGCTTCCTCCCTCGGCCGAGCCCACGCTGCTACCTTCGGCGCTCCCGACGAGCGAGCCGAGTTTGCTTCCAAGCCCGCTGCCTTCGCTCGTTCCGACGGCCCTGCCATCCCTGCCCCCGTCGTTCGCACCCTCCAGGCTTCCGACGCTCGCGCCGTCTGCGCTGCCGAGTATTGCGCCGAGCTCCGAGCCGTCCAGCTTGCCGACTCTCGAGCCAACGCCCTCACCTACATTGCCCCCAACGGCAACCCCTTCGGGGGCGCCATCGCTTACTCCTACGGCATTACCAACGCTGGGGCCAACTCTTGAGCCATCCCCGAACCCTACGTTCACCAGCATCCCGACGATTAGCGCAGCGCCGACGCCGGTGCCGACCTTAAACCCGACCCCCGCGCCTACGTTACGGCCGACGCTGGCCCCGAGCGCTCTGCCGTCGCTTGCGCCCACAGGCCAGCCCACCTTGCAGCCGACGATCCCACCGACGTCTCTGCCGAGCCTTGTGCCCACGCCGCTGCCGTCGCTCCCGCCGTCGCCGTCTCCGACAGCGTTGCCGTCGCTCGAGCCGTCCAGCCTTCCCACGATTGCGCCAACAGCGCTGCCCACGACTAAGCCGACAGCGATACCGACGGCGCGGCCCACGATTGCGCCAACAGCGCTGCCCACGACTAAGCCGACAGCGATACCGACGGCGCGGCCCACGCTCCTCCCGACGCTACTGCCAACGCTCCAGCCATCCCTTACGCCAACGAGCTTGCCATCCCCGACGCCCTCCCTATCGCCGACGTCCCTGCCAACCCTAGAGCCAACGAAAGAACCAACTCCCGTGCCAACGCCCGGACTGTGCAGGCCTGGCACCTACGCCGACGTCTACTGGATTCGCGAAGCGCAGTTTGACGAGCACGTGGAGTACGCGGCCACAATTAACACGGACGACGCCCGCGTCAGCATTCGCGACGGTGGGAAAGCCCGCTTCGAGGGCGGCGGTGCGGGGCTCGCCCCTCCGCGCTACAACTGCACCGCCTGCCCTCCGGGGCGCTTCTCGAACCGCTCGGGGGTCTTCTACGATTCGTGCCTTCCCTGCGCAAATGGAACGTACTCGAACGACCCGAATGGCGCCTTAGAATGCCGGCGCTGCCCGAAAGGCAAGTATCAGAATAGACAAGGCTCCAGTAGCTGCGACTTCTGCGAGGCCGGGCGGTATATGAATAATACGGGAGAGGGACGCCGTTGTGAGGCGTGCCCGAAAGGTACTTCGACGGACGGCGAAACGGGGATGGCGTTGTGCACAGAGTGCTCATATTTCAACACAAAAGCGGAAGAAAGCTTCATTTCTGTAACGGAGTGTGCCCCTCGAATGTCATGCGGGGCACCCGGGGGGCGGTATTATTACCAGGACACCGAAGGGAGCCTCTACTGCCTCGAGTGCGCCAACTCCGGAAATGAGGGGTCTTTTGGTTGTAACCAGAAAACGGGCGCATTGCAATGTAAATAAACCGCTTGCAGCTCGTCTACCATAATCACTTTGACTTGGATTGCGCTGCTTCGTCGGGAGTGCTATGCGTTATCATTTGTCTCCATCGCATGGTAACCTTCACTGCTTCTAACGTTCATGTCTGCTCTCGGGAACTCTCAAACAACTTTTTATCAATGATTCAAGGCTACGCTCTTTATACCATTGCGTCAGAATGCACTGAAGTGAAAGCCATCATTGCAGGCTTGGTTGGCGCTGCGATATTTCTTGTCGTGTCCGTAAGATTTATCATCCCTCTCCTGTTCATGTCTGGCTTTCTTGCGCTCATTGCACGCCAGCTCAGAAAGGACTTGGCCGTATGTATTGAATGGATGAAGTCTGGAACGAGAAAAGCGGCCGTGAGCGACGCGACGGAAGCTCGGCTGCTCGAGGCGACGGTGTGTGAAGAAAATATGGTTGAGTCTTTCCGAGTACTCCAGAGTGAATCAGGAGTCGTAACATTGCGACAGCTCGATTCATTGCTGCGAAATGTTGCAGGACTAGAGCGTGACCGTTTCACAGATAAGCTCGCAACTTTGCTTAAGGCTGACGCTAGTACAGAGATCAAAATGAAGTACGACAATTTCAGGAGCTTCATGTCTGTTCTTGCACAGCGAATTATATTTGCAAGAAGCCAAGCTCGCGCACATCGAGCGTACCGTGATGCAGAGGGCGATTGCCTGCTTCGAGGAGAAGGTGTACAGCTGCGCAGGACGGACGTGCAAATAGCTGCGAGAAGTCTTGGTTTCCATCAGCTCTCAGAGCAACAAAAGGCTACCCTGGAAAGGATGTCATCTCTTTCGTATAAGTTCGAACGCGATCGTCCGCAAAGAGGCACTATGGCGAGTCGCAGGTGGGCATCACCGCCACCAAATTCCGATACGGTTGGCGGAGCGCCGCTGACGACAAATAGCGACGCGAGCAATTACGGTAGCGACGAGGACGACCATTCATCCTGGTCGTACAGCAGTGATGAGCTTGAATTCGATAGCGACGATGCCTCTGCCAACGAGGATGCTGTTCCCAACTTCGAAGGAGACCACGACCAGCCCCCTCTTGATGTCTCGCAGGATCACAGCGCTGCCCTTGACGATGAGGGCGAAAATGAGGACGATTACAGCACCGACTATAGCCTTGAAGATGCCAGGAGCGACGATGACAGTGAGGGCGACAGAGCTGATGCGGAATTGGCCGAGTCAACTGTGGCCGCTAGTGATGACCAGAATGCTGCCATTTATGGTAACGACGATAACAACGACGACGATGATGATTCAGATAGAACAGGACACAGCCTTGAAGAATACACCGGAGGCAACGACGATGAGGGCCATAGATCCGATGCTGAAGTGATCACTGCTCAGAACGGTGCCGGTGATGATAACGAAGATGACAGCACAAATTATAGTCTTGAAGATGCCGGTATCGACGACGATGAGGACAACGCAGATGATGCCGACATGTTCGTAGTTGAGCCTGCAGCCGCTGGCGTGCTCGAGTCAGCAGTCTTTGCCGCTCACGATCAAAGCGTTTCCATTGGTAATGGCAACGATGGTGACAAATTCAGATGGAACGATGGCCGGAATGGTGCTGCAGAGGAAGACAGCCATAGCCGAGGTGCATTAATGAGCGAAGTAGACAGTGACGACGAATATAGCTCAGATGGATTTTCAAGCTATGTTACGAACGAAAGTGAACGCGACGACGGCGACAGAGAAACATCGCAGACACGAGATGCTGATGTAATCAACGAAGATGACGATCACAGAGCTGACAGCACCCAGATTAAGGCCATTTCTGATATTCCCAAGCATCTAACGTGCTCGCTTACACTCGAGCTCATGGTTGACCCCGTGTTTGCCGAGGACGGCAACCTCTACGAACGCACTGAGATCCTCAAGTGGATCGCCACCAATAAGATTAGTCCTCTTGACCCAAGCTGCCCCATGGATGCTTCCTGTATCTTCCCGAGCCACGCAGTGAAGCAGCTTATCGAGGGGCTAATTGCGTCGGGCAAGCTCGACGATGAGCTGTGCGCTCGCTACTATCAGCGTAAAGAGGCACTATCGAACGCCTCTGAGCTCGTCGAAGAGGACGATCCTATTGGGGCGACGGATCTTCCGATACCGCCTGCACCAGAGGAGCAATTAGCACAGAGCCGCACTGAAGATAGCAACGAGGACGATAGTAACGACGAAAGCGGGCCTGCGAGTCGGGACAAGTTTGATGAGGATAATGAGACGGAGGCTGAGCCGGATTTTGATATCGAGTACTTCTTGAATGCTATTCACGTGCTCGAGAAGGCCAGATTACGCGATGAAATATTCCAGCTGTGCGTCAAAATGAGGCGGAGCTACTTTGAGGCTTACCGAGTCTACGCAGTGTCTGAAGATATTAATGATGGGAGAGCAAACATGGTTCTGAATGATGCTGGTTTCCGAGCTGCTTGTGCGACTCTGAATCTCACGTGGGACTACAACGTCCTCGATGGCGTCATTAATCCGTCGACCAAAAGTGTCCTAGCTCGAGGTTTGCTCAGAGCGCTGGAGAGTGACCTCGTGTGCGTGATCGTCAGCATCTTCATCATTATCCAAATATTCGTTATGGAAATTAGAAGTGAATGGGTGGCCGTTTTGCTTGCTGCAGAGTACATCGTTCGCGTCTGTTGTTACCATGCACTCGCAACGCATAACCTGAGGGCATTCCTCAAGACCAAATCCAATTCTTGGGATCTCCTGGCGACCCTCCTCGACCTCCTATATCTTTGCGCTGCTTTCAATGGGTCTGGCGCCTTACTCGCCGAGTATCCAAGGTTCCTTCGAGTGCTGCGTTTATCCCGTCCGGTGCTCCCTCTCTTCGGGCTCTTCGTCAGTGTTTCACGGGCTGCCTTTCGAGGCGTGACCTTCTGCTGTGCATGCCTACTCCGCCAGAAACGTCGCTCTGTAATCAAAAGGCGTAACTCTAAAGCACCATTTAAAGCGGTGGTGGAAAGCTACATGATATTCCGCAGATACGTTTCAGTACTATCGCAGAATAATGCCAAGGGTTTGTGGCCCCTGTCGGAATATCTTCATGAATTCTGCTCATTGGAGTCCTATGATGGAAGCACTATCCACGCCAACGACCTCCCAGAACTGCTGGATAATCTCGGATTTGAGGGAAGTGCAGCTCTGCGGGATATCGAGCTCATAACTATTAATAGCGAAAGCGAAGACCGTATTTTCTTTGATGAATTAGTCGAAGCAATTCAGATGGTTCGCAACAACAAAGTGGAAAGTAAATTATTCGAACGCATCGAGCCTCGCCGGCTCCGGGCTCAAAGATCCCTCATTCTCGTTGTGAGCCGCTTGATGATAGCTCTCGGTGTCTTTGCGGTTCTGATGATGTCGTCTTTGACCGACCTTGCGGTGAACATATACATTCTTACTGCAGGTGCCCTCAGTGAGGACGAGTTGAATACTGATTCCTACGTCAATTACTTTTCTGCAGCAGTAAGAGACACTCCGTTCGCAGACATTGACAGGGCGGTAACTTCCTTGTTCGGTCTGATCACAGACATTGTTCGTTTTGGAGGAGACGCGGTTACGCTCAATTTGAATTTCAACGATGGTGTCACTTGCGCAGGCGCCAATGCTTTGCTGGTACTGCCCATCATATTCTTCGTGACAGCTGTAAGATTTATTAAAATTCTAAGCCAAGGTTTTATTGAATCTACATAAATCAACCACCCTCGACTAACCACGCTCGGCTTTGCTTGCACTCGCCATCCAACAGGTGATCGTCTTAATATTTGATTCTTCTTTATTTTCATTTTTAGCGATCGCTCCGCTTGAGCATCGGCACCACGTATCCTATCAGCTACATCGATTCGGGTTACCTCCCGAATATGCTCGCATGTTTGAATCGGTCATTGTCGTAGGATTCTTCTATGGCGTGCAGGGGTTGCTGAAGAATCTTACGCAAGTAACAATCGCAACAATGCTGTTGAAGGAATACCTGCCGTTTTGGGATGACCGGACCGCGAGCTGCGAAGAACCGTTCGAGAAAGGCGGTGTCCCTCACTCCGAACGCGTGTCAAGTCTCACGGCAACGGCGATGTTTTATTTTCTTGCTCCCTTCATCGTTCATATGCTGCTGAACACGTTTGTTTGGGGGCTTGCTCCCACTTCTACTTCCAAGGTGAAGGCTCCATCCACTCGAGCAATGGTGCTTGCACGACCAGTGCCGGAGAGTTACCGCGCCAAAAGTGCCGACGCGCTGAACTACTTCAAAATATTAGGAAAGACATTCACAGGAGCTGATGCGGCTCTGTGGTGCTCCCCTCTGCGGTGGCTGTCCCTTGCTCCCAACGACGGTACTCGCGTTGACGATCTCGTTCTCCATGATGCAAAATTCTGGCAGCTGCCGACGTTGTGGTGGCAGCACTTCAAGACAGAAAATGGAAACTCGTCGTTCCGCGCTTTCTTCGCATATTTGAGGGCGATGTTTTGGAAAGTCAAGCTGCTCATAAAATTGACCTTCGGCGTGTGGAGCGAAAGTCAAATAGAACAATTTCAAATTCGATATCGCGCTGCATGCATGTCCTTCAGCGCCGAAATCCTGGAAGAACATGAGGCGATGATCCGGGCAGTCGGAAGGCAGCAAAGCACGGTTTGGCTATTCTTTCCCGCATTTGGTCCAACTTTGAGCAGATTTGGTGATTATTTTAATATGACTCCCTTATTTGTTTACGATAATACTTCTAAGAGAGCGGTAGCAGTGGCAGAAGATGAGTATGAGGTCTTCTTGCGTAATGAAGAAGGGGTGGATCGTGCCGAAATAGATGCATGGCGGCTCGAAAAGGCGGTGGAGAATGCTCCGCCGGAAAAGACAGAAGATAATTCGAGTGATCATCGATCGTATAAAAGATACGGGGCCTTGCCGATGGAATGGATGCGTATACAAAGCGAGTTGCGCCCCGGTGGAATAGCGTATGAGAATTTCAGGACAAAGGAAGTCTCCGAAATACATCCACGTGATCCAGCCTATTTGAAGCGAAAGAAAAAAGAGAAGGAGGAGGAAAAACGACGAAGTCAAAAGGTTGCAAAGCAGTCAGAAGTGCCGCTGGTCACGACGGAGGGCTCCGAGGTATCTTATAAAGATTACGGCCCCTTGCCACCGGGCTGGACGCGAGTTCCCAGTCGCTCACGACCCGGCCAGGTCTCCTACGAACATCGAGGATTGGCAGGGCAGTGGATTGTTTCCCATCGTCATCCGTTGGACCCCGTGTATTTGGAACGAGAGAGGGAAAGTAAGAATATGAAGAATCCTCCTCCGACTCTCGATAACCGAAAGAATCATCCGAGCCCAACTGTTCGCTCGAACGCCGCCGAACCAGGACGCGTTCTTGAAGGATCGTCGCTTTACTCTGGAAAGAGCCTCACGCGTTGTGCGTTAGACCTACCGCCGGGGTGGGTGGCTCGTCCGAGTCGCTCACGCCCCGGAGAACGATCGTATAAGAATGAACGTACCGGAGAAGTGATCCACATGCACCCTGCGGACATACCAAAGTGGAAGGAGGAGCAAGCAAAGAAAAACCAGACGAATAGAACAGTTACGTTCAGGACTGAAGTGACGAACGCAGCAGGCTCGAGCAGCTTCGAACGCCATATGGTGGATGCACCTCCAGGATGGATTGCTAGGCCCTCCCGATCGAGACCAGGAGAGACCTCCTATAAGAACACGGAGACAGGCGAAGTCATCAACATGCACCCACACGACCCCGTTTTCGTGGAATGGAAGATGAAGATGGAACAAGGGAAGAAGGAGGAACAGAGAAGCTTCCAAAAAGACGAGGAAGTCCGGCACGTAGAGAAGGCAGGAGGCTTGGATGGCGGAGTATTAGTTGACACCGGAGGCACTTGGGGACGCAGTCTCAAAGGCCGACCCGCGCATCAAACCGATAGGAGCATCATTATGTCCAGCGGTAGCACCGTCGGCACCGTCGGTAGACGTGCGCACCAAACGGAGACGGAAATAATGCGCCGTGATGGTACCGTAGCTACTGAGGCTTCTGCACACTCTGCCATTTCTGGTACTGTGAAAAGCCGCAGTATGCTGAGTCGAAAGGGAAAGGTTACTCCTCTTATGAGTCCTCTGGGCCTTCAAGATCCCACTTCAAAACCTGCGGAGGATAGCAAATCGAGGAACATGTCAATAGGGGATTGGATTGAAAGCGTGAGACCTGGGAATCAAAGGCGTTTTGCGGCGACGTTCGAGGCGTACAGTGTTTCGAATGTCAGACAGCTGATTGAATTAGACGAGTATCAGTTCACCATTTTGAAGAGACGTATCAAGGTAGATCGGCAGAAAGACAATTGCGAAAAGATGCGACAACTCATCGAAGCCATGACAGAAGTACGCCAATCCTCCTCAGCATTCCAGGTAGAACCTGAGCACGTGAATGAGCTCGAGAAAGATATCATCGAGGACGATCGAGACGATTTCGACGACGATGTCGAAAGGATTGCTGGTGTGCTCGCTCTGACAGAAGGTGGCGAAAAAGGTGAAAACCGAGGAATTTATGCCTTACAATTCGACGCACGAGAGAAACAAGAAAGGCCACTCTCGTTGCAAGTAGAGAGGATATATTGGATAGTAGAGATTAAACGGCCCGAAGGTCAACAACACGTCAATCGAGGCGCGGGCATGCTCGTGTGGTTCTCGAAGGATAGTGTCGTTGGTTTGGCTGGTCACGTCGCGGACGACAGCACATTTGTGCGGTTCCTGGAATATCGAAAAGACGCAAGTGAGATCGGAAATAGCCAACACGGCCAGATCATCCCGGATCATCGCGCATATTATATGTATGAATTTGATCATTTGTCCAAACCTATCCAGTATGGGAGCAAGTATTCCGGCATCGCGGGAAGAAATTTGCCGAGTCGTGACGATCCGCTATTTATTCCATGTTCGCCCGGAGAGACGGAGGAGGAGACATACTTCACTTGCGCGATGTGCCTTGAGGTTCCTCACGGCACCTCTCCGACGTTTACCCTGTATGCGTGCTACGTTGAGGATACTCCGCTTTTCGGGATGAAAGCTGACCTGCATCGGAAAATGTCCTGGTTTTTTTACGTCAGCTCTATTCTGTCGACAACAGCTATTGTGTTTGCGACTGGAACTGTTCAACGAGTGGCCATATATCTGTATTTATTATCAGCCATCGCCATTGCCATAATCGAAGCCCAGGACCAATACGTAAGTAACAAGTTCATTGCCTCAAAAAGCGCCAGTTTTGCAATTTCCTGTTTCCTGACTAAGTGGCCCTTCTCTTCTCTTGCACCGAACAGATCGAGCACAGGGATACTTATGGTGGCTCGTGGAGATATGCTCTCGATTTTGTTGCGCACGGATATTCGTGTGCCGTTTTAGCGAATGCTGTCATGTCGTCGTTCGACGTGGCAGCTTCGCTCTTCGCCGGCTCCCATAACCCTGGTAAGGTTCGCCCCGTGCTGGACCGAGCGTTGCGTTTGACGTCTCCAGAGGGACTGGAGCGAAACGGGTCCAAATCTTCAGCAAGAGCCGTCATGCCTGTGGACGAGAACGAGCAGCTTAGAATCTACAAAAGAAAGGCGGTATCGTACGAAGGTAAAAGCGATCACGTGATTGCTGGTGCCATCAAGCGCTGGCGTAAATCGAAGTACCGTCATTCGGCAGTCGAAGGCTCCATCGTTCTTAGCGAGGCCTGTCGCGGTCTTGTGAGTCCATCCGTTTGCCAGAAGGTGATTGCTGATTCGAATCAAAAAGGCAGAATCATCTTGACTGGCCACGAAGAAGTGATCGCACGGCGCGTGTCACGTATTTACAGTGAAGTTGTTCGTCGCCGAGAAGAAGCTCGGTACTATCGGGACGTGCTTTATGGTCCCGCTAACGGAGGCGGAATCTCGGAATTCGAGCGGCATCTTCTTATTTCACGACACCAAGGGAGGGAGATATGAAGAATTTAGAAGGTTGTTGGCGGTAGTCGGTGGTGGGCCTGGAGCAAAAGTAAGTCGGCCATCGGCAAATGACACGGACACGGCACACGACCATGAACTAAAAGCGCGCAAAGAGCGGGGAGCGCGCTTTTTGGGCGTCGTTCTTGCTTCGCTTGCTTGCTGCTTTTAGGCAGAAACAGAAATTTCAAGAGCACAGAGCTCAAATCGTTTAAAATTTTAATGGATTATAAAACTGGGGGTGTCTGACATGCGTAGGACACAGTGTACACACAGGAAAATGGCTAGCACCGCACCAAAAAGTAGATCGCGCGCATGCGCAAGAGCAAATTGACTACCGCAGCGATGCCCAGTCTCGTGTGTCTCAATAAATTCAGCTCCGCCCCCGTCATGGTCCCCGTGCGTCCCTCGAGCTGGCTGGTGGCCTCAAAAATCTCCGTCTTGGCCAGTGGCACTGGCCACTGCCAGTGGCTGTGTTCTGTCTTTCTGTGCTGTGAGATCTCTCTCGCTCTAAAGCCTCAAATTTGTGTTTGTGTACAATTTGAGTCAAATTTTCAGTCCCGGCGCCTCGTGACCGGTCTCGAGAGGCGCCAAGGAGATCTTCGGCGCTGCGGAGGAGCCCGGCGACGGTTCCCTCGACTCGTCGTCGGAGGGCAG
>MDSY01156516.1_pt1 | contig 11610 bp, 12 predicted proteins | sample 811131 | NCBI WGS metagenome assembly MDSY01 (sample SAMN05326643, study PRJNA326480) | marine metagenome | isolation source: seawater | place: Atlantic Ocean: South West | collected 2010
ATGCTACTTCTAATTCTTTAGCGAGTTGATGTATTCGCTTTTTAGCCATATATTATTCTTCCTCTTCATTTGTTTCTTCTACAGTTTCTTCTACTGTTTCTTCGGGAGGAGAATCACCGAGACCTTCAATATCAATCTTATAACCAGTTAACTTTGCTGCTAATCGTGCATTTTGTCCTTCTTTCCCTATTGCAAGAGAAAGCTGATTATCTTTAACAATTACTTTTGCACTTTTAGTATCTTCATCTATTTCAACCTCTTCTATGTCAGCAGGTCCTAAAGCTTCAATAATAAATCGAACTTTATCTTCTCTCCATTCAACTACATCTAACTTTTCACCTTTTAATTCATTTACAATTTGCCTTACTCTTGACCCTCTAGAACCTACACAAGCACCCTTCGGATCTACATTTGGATCGTTTGAAAAAACAGCAATTTTTGTTCTACTTCCTGCTTCTCTAGCAATTGCTCTAAGTTCAACAGTTCCATCTGTTAATTCAGGAACCTCTAATTCAAGCATACGCTGAACAAATTCAGCTCTATTTCTACTTACGATAATCGGAATACCTTTTGCTTCAGTTCTTATTTCTGTAATTAAAGCTTTTACTCTATTACCTCTCTCTAGTCTTTCAAATGGAATTCTTTCACTTGAAGGTATCACAGCTTCAGCATCTTGGAGGTCAATAATTGTTTGATTAAATCTAGAATCAAATTGAGTAACAATACCAGTAATCAACTCCCCCTCTCTTCCTATATAGGCATCTAATACAGTTGCTCTTTTTGCATCTCTTACTTTGGTAGTCATCATTTGTTTAAATGATTGTGCTGCAATTCTTCCAAAATCATCATCATTGATATCAGGTTCCCATTCACTAATAACATTTCCATCATTATCTAATTCTTGTGCATAAACAGTAATCTCTCCCGAATCAGGATCTAAAGTAACTCTTGCTTCTTCTGCCGCTCCGGGAATACGCATATAAGCCGATCTAAAAGCAGAAACTAAAGCTTCGTACATACTTTCTACAGCAACCCCTTTTTCTAAAGCTAGAGATTCAATTGCTTGTTTTATATCATTTCCTAATTTCATAAATTCCTCAACTTTTAACTTTTTCCTTAAATTTTTTATATTCAATTCTTGATTTTTTAATATTATTTATATTTATTACAAGTATGTGGTTTTGCACTTCTAGGTGTATATTTTCATTTTCTACTTTTAATAAAATTCCATAAAATACATACTCATCATCTATTGGCTCATTTAGTTTAACTTTTATGAACTCATTTATAGAAACTTCATAATGTCTCAATGTTTTTAATGCTCTTTCTATACCAGGACTTGAAATAATCAAATCATAGGAGCCTTTTTGTATATTTATTTCTTCAAGTAAACGCTGTATTTGAAAATTTAAACGTTCTATTATTTTATAATCTAAATATTCAGATGAATATACATAAATTTCTATTTTTGAAATATTAGGAAAATTAACAATATTTATATCATAAAGTTCTAGATTTTCCTCTAATAAGTAACCATGAATTGTTGAGATTATGTTGTTTTTATCCAACTCCATAAACCCTCCAATCATAAAAAAAGTGGGCATGCCACCCACTGTCATGTAGCTAAATTGTCATTATTATTTTAACAAAGTTTAATAACTATTGAAAGATATTTTTAATAAGCTTTTGAGAATATTGTAAATTTTCCTTCTTTATCTTTATTATTTATAGACTTTTTAATTTCTTTGCTATCTAATGGATAACATCTAATTGTTGCGCTAGTTAATTCTTTTATTTCTATTTCATCTTTCTCATCTTCATGCCAATAACAAGTTACAAAGCCATCATTATTCTTTAAAGTTTTAATTAAGTCTTCTTTTGAATCAACGTGTGTTGTATTTTTAGTCATATGATCTTTAGATATTTGATACATATTTTCTTGTATATTAATTAACAATTGTGTTATTTCTATTTTTAATTTATCTATATGAATATCAGTTTTTGAATCATCAATATCTCTTCTTGAAATGATAACTTTATTATCATTTATATCTCTTGGACCAATTTCTATTCTTATTGGAACGCCTTTTAATTCCCATTCATTAAATTTATATCCTGGAGTAACTTCATCTCTATCATCTATTTCTACTCTAAATTCATCTAACAAATTAGAAATTTCTTCAACTTTTTTCATAACTAATTCTTTATCGTCTTTATTTGGAATAATTGGAACTATTACCACTTGAATAGGAGCAAGATTCGGAGGCAACTTTAATCCCTTGTCGTCTCCATGAGCCATAATAATCATACCGATTAATCTTGTACTTACTCCCCAACTAGTTTGAAAGGGGTGTTGGAGTTTATTATTTTCATCAGAAAATTGTATTTCAAAAGCTTTTGAAAAGTTTTGACCTAACTCGTGTGAAGTGCCTGCCTGCAAAGCTTTTTTGTCTAGCATCATAGCTTCAATGGAATAAGTTTTTTCTGCTCCAGCAAATTTTTCAATCTCAGATTTAAGTCCTTTTCTTACAGATACAGCAGCTATATTCTGTACAAATTCTTCATAAATATTCAACATTTGTATTGCTTCTTTATTTGCTTCTTCACTTGTAGCATGTGCAGTGTGTCCTTCTTGCCATAAAAATTCTGATGTTCTTAAAAACAATCTTGTACGCATTTCCCATCTGACCACGTTTGCCCATTGATTTATTAATAATGGTAAGTCTCTATGGCTTGATATCCATTTAGAGAACATATGGTTTATAATTGTTTCAGAAGTTGGTCGAACAATTAAGGGTTCCTCTAGTTCTTTACCTCCTGCATGAGTAACTGTTGCAAGCTCGGGTGAAAATCCTTCAACATGTTCAGCTTCTTTTTCTATAAATGACTTTGGTATAAAGAGTGGAAAATAAGCATTTTTATGACCAGTTTCTTTAAATCTATTATCTAAATATTTTTGTATATTTTCCCAAATAGCATATCCATAAGGTCTTATGACCATAGTTCCTTTTACTGGAGAGTAGTCTGCTAATTCTGCTTCTTGTATAACGTCTGTATACCATTGGTTAAAGTCATCAGACATAGGGGTTAGATTTTTCATCATATATTTATTTTATAATAATTAAGAATCAATATCTTGATTTGAAGTAATCTCTACGACAGATTTTACTTTTGATTTAAAATCGTTAATATCGCCTTGAATATTAATTAAAGCTTCAGCATCTTTTTGAGCTATTATTTTTGCATCTTTATCAGCAGCAGCTAATCTTGCTTCAATTCCTTCTTTAGTTATAAGCTCACCTTCTGTTACTAATGAAGAAACCATTTCACTTTCATCTACAACTTTAACTACTTGACCTTTTATAAATAAATGGCCTTTATTTTTACCAGCAGCAATACCTAAATCTGCTGATTTTGCTTCTCCAGGTCCATTAACAACGCAACCCATAACTGCAACTTGTATTGGATATCCTTTTTCTTCTAAGGCTTCTTGAGCTTCTTTTGCGACTTTAATTACATCAACCTCAGCCCTACCACAACTTGGGCAAGCAATTAAATCTAATGATTTTCTCTCCCTTAAATTAAGGTATTCGAGTAAGTGTCTTCCATATTTTGCTTCCTCAATTGGATCTGTGGTTAATGAAAGTCTTATTGTGTCACCAATTCCTTCAGATAGTAATGTAGCTATCCCAGCAACTGATTTAATTAAACCACCTGGTAAAGGGCCGGCTTCGGTGACTCCTAAATGTAGAGGATATTCGATCGTATCTGCAAGTAATCTGTAAGCTTCTATCATAAGCGGGACGTTTGAATGCTTTACTGATATCTTAATATTGTAAAAATCAACTTCCTCTAAATATCTAATTTCTTTTATAGCAGATTCAACCAATGCTTCAGGTGTCGAATCACCATATTTTTTTAATATATCTTTATCTAATGAACCTGCATTTACCCCAACTCTTATTGGAATGTTTGTTAATAAAGCTTCTTTTGCGATTTCTTTAATGTGTTTTTCATTTCTGATATTGCCTGGATTTAATCTTAAACCTTGTACACCAGCTTCAATTGATGCTAATGCAAGCTTATATTGGAAATGAATATCAGAAACAATTGGTACTGGACTCCTACTAGAAATTTGTATCAAAGATTTCGCAGCTTCAACTTCGTTGCATGTAACTCTTACAATGTCAGCTCCATTACTAGCAAGTTCATATATTTGTTGTATAGTTTCCTCAGTATCTTTTGTTTTAGTAGTTGTCATTGACTGGACTGTAACTGGATATTCAGAACCAACTCCTGTTTCACCTAATTTAATTTGCGTTGTAGATCTTCTTTTCATTTTTATAAATTTATTGGATTAGTTAAGTCTAGATAGAATGCAGTAATACCAATAAAAATAAATATTCCGACTACAACTAATGCAATTGGATAAAGTTTTCTTTCAGGTACTTTTTTCCCAGTAATTCCTTCAATTACAGACATTAGTGCTCGACCGCCATCAAGTGGTATAAGAGGTATTGAATTGAAAACTGCTAAAAATACATTTACAAAAGCTAATAAACTAAAAAAGCTTGTATAACCATATGCTGCAATTTGGCTACCAGCTTGAGCTAAACCTACTGGGCTTAATGGTCTAGCCTCGTCAGGAATTGTCCCTCCAGAATATGTACCAAATAAAGTTTTAATATTTGATGGGCTTAAAAGTGTAAATATTCCATCAACTGCTGCAATAGTCATTGAATATTCTGTTTTTGAGGTGTATATAATTGAATTTAAGAAATCTAATTTTTCATTTGTTATTGTTGGAGAAATACCTAAATATCCTTGTTCGGTATTATTAATTGTTCTTTTTTCAAGTATCGTGTTTGTTATAACAATATTGTTATTCCTAGTTAATTTAATTTCTACATTTTCATTAGGATTTTGTTCAATCAAAAAAACTAATTCATCCCAATTAGTTACTTTTATTCCATTAAATTCATAAATAATATCACCAGGAAGTATGCCAGCTTTTTCAGAAGGAGATTGTATCTGATTATTTACTGAACTACCTAATGATGCTACTTCTAATGAAGGCTTAGTAATGCCATTTAAGTTAATTATAAAAAATATAATAACCCATGCAGATATGAAGTTTATAAATATACCAGATAAAGAAATATAAAGTTTTGTATGCCATTTTGCTGTATGAAATAATTCTTCATGATTAAAACCAGATACCTCATCAGTTTCATCCATTCCCGGAATTTTTACATACCCTCCTAATGGCAATGCTTTAATTCCATACTCAGTATTTCCCTTTTTAAATGAATATATTTTCGGACCAAAACCAATAAAAAATTCTGAAACAGCAACACCTGCTCTTCTAGCGGTAATGAAATGGCCAAACTCATGTAAAACTACAAAAAATGTTAAAAATAATATAGTTAATAAACCATTCATGATTAAGTTATTTCACCTATTTAATTAAAAATGAGAATTCAGTAACAAGCAACAAGAAACAAAAGCTTAATAAGTAAGAGTCTACCCTATCAAGAAATCCACCATGTCCTGGAAGGGTTTCAGCTGAATCTTTAATTCCAATTGAACGTTTAATTCTTGACATAAATAAATCACCTATAACTCCAAAAGAAATAAAAAATATTGAAATTAATATATTTACTAACAAGTTTGTATCCAGATTTATGGAAATATTTATAAACATAAATATTGTTCCAAAAAAAAGACCGAAGAATAGACCTTCTATAGTCTTATTTGGAGATATTGTTTCCATAAGTTTTCTCTTCCCTACTCTTCTTCCGCCTTCATAAGCCGCTATGTCTGAAATAGCTATTGATAAAATTGCTAGATATGTGAATAATATATTATATTCAATCAAAATATAGGCGATAGAGACAACACCTAATGAAAACCATGTATGGAAAATAAATACTGATCCGAATTTATCATAAATTCCATAACTTATAAAAGTTCCTGTATAAATAATTAAACCTATAGGAAATATAAAGTATGAATAGTGAATTTTTGATAAATCATAAAAATACATAATTAGCAACGGTGCTATGGGTGAATAAATTAATAACGTATATGGAATATATATTTCATATTCAAAAATATCATACCATTCTTTAGAGCAGACTAAAGATAATAAAATAAGCAAAATAAAAGCACTTGTCTTATTTATAAAAAATATTGAAAGAACTAAAAGAAGTATTACTCCAGTAATAATTCGTGGATTATTCTTAATAAACTGATTTTTTGTTTCTTCTTCATAATGGATTTCTGTTTCTGAAGGTACTTCAATTACACCTGGCCAAAACGTACCATCATCATCAGCAGATACAAAATTATTTTTATACTTCAAGAAGTTCATCTTGTTTTTTAGATAGGATATCATCTATTTTTCCAATATATAAATCTGTTAATTTTTGGATTTCACCTTCAATTCTTTTAATTTCGTCAGTAGAAGAGTCGGATAATAATTCAGATACGTTGTCTATTCCATTTCGTCTATGTGAACGTATTGATATTTTTGCTTCCTCAGATTCTTTAGAAGCTACTTTAGTAAGTTCTTTTCTTCTTTCTTCAGATAATGCTGGTATTGGAATTCTTATAATTTCACCATCTACTGCTGGATTTAATCCTATGTCTTCATTTAAAATAGATTTTTCTATATCATTTATTGAATTTTTATCAAAAGGTTGAATAACTATTAACTTAGGGTCAGGAATATTAATAGTAGCTAATTGTTGCAACGGTGTTTTAGTGCCATAATATTCTATATTTATATTAGAAACTAATGATGGATTAGCTCGTCCAGTTCTAATTTTAGCTAAAGCATCTATTAGATGAGAGATTGATAGCTTCATATTGCTTTCTATATCAGATATTATTTCTACTTCCATTGTTATTTAATAACTGTACCCATTTTATCACCAGTTAATGCTTTATAAATGTTGTCTTCTTTCGTTCCGTCAAATACTCTTATTGGCATTTTGTTTTCTTCACATAATGTTATGGCTGTTAAGTCCATTATGCCTAATTTATTGTTAACTACTTCCTTATAAGAAATTTCTTTAAACATAACAGCATCGTTATTCTTTTCAGGATCTTTATCAAATACGCCAGGTACTCTAGTAGATTTAATTACTTCTTCTGCACCTATTTCTGCAGCTCTTAAAGAAGCAGCAGTGTCTGTTGTGAAATATGGATTACCAGTACCAGCAGCAAATATTACAATTCTCCCTTTTTCAAGATGCCTGATTGCTCTTAATCTTATGTACGGCTCAGCTATAGCTGTCATATCAATTGCTGATTGAACTCTTGTCTCATTACCATTCCTGTCTAATGCGTCTTTCAAAGCTATAGCATTAATAACTGTTGCTAACATACCCATATAATCAGCATTAGCTTGATCCATATCTTTTGCTGATTCATTAACTCCTCTAAAAAAATTCCCCCCGCCAACTACTATTGCGACTTGTACTCCGTCTTTGCTAGCTTTAGATATTTCATTAGCTATCCTATTTAAAATTTGTGGTGCAATCCCGAAATTAGTTTTTATATCGGCAAAAGATTCTCCGGAGAGTTTTAAAAGAACCCTCTTACTCATTTAAGAACCTATCTCAATATGTGAAAACTGTTTTATATATATCTTTTCACCTAATTTACCTGACATTTCATCAATCATATCTCCAACCGTACCTTCGTATAATTCAGGATTACAAAAAATTTGTTCATTTAATACAGTATCAGCATAAAAGGATTTAATTTTACCATCAATTATTTTTTTTATTACTTCTTTAGGCTTACCTTCATTTTCAGTTTGTTTTTTAATTATATCTTTTTCTTCATCTAACTTTTTTTCAGGAATTTCATCAATATTTAAATATGATGGTTTCATTGCTGCTACATGCATAGCTATTTGTTTTGCAGCAGATTTAAAGTCTTCAGACTTTGCAACAAAATCTGTTTCACATGCTAACTCTACTAATACACCTGCAACGGCTCTATCTTGTTGATAATGTATATAATCACCTATAGTGCCTTCATTAGCATCTTTTCCTGAACGTTTTTTTGAATCTGCTAAGCCTTTTTCACGTAAATATACTACAGCTTTATCAAAATCAGACTTACATTCTTTTAACGCTTCCTTCGCGTCCATCATTCCAGCTCCAGTCATGTCTCTTAATTTTTTTACATGCTCAGCTGAAATTGACATTATTTAGTTTCCTCATTTTTAGAAAGTTCTTTCCTTTTTCCTGATCCTTTCAAACATGCATCAGCAATTGAAGAAGTTATTAATTCTATAGATCTGATTGCATCATCATTTCCAGGAATTACTATATCAACATTTTCTGGATTCACATTTGAATCTGCAAGACCAATAACTGGAATATTAAGTTTATTAGCTTCTGTTAAAGCTGTAGTTTCATTCAATAAATCAACAATAAATATTGCTTCAGGTACAGTTGCTAGTTCAACAATACCGCCAATAGATTTCGTTAGCTTAACAATTTCCCTATTAATTCTTAATCTTTCAGGTTTAGGATATGAATTAATTTCACCTGATGTTTCTAGTGAGATTAATTCCTTTAAATAAACTACTCTTTTAATAATTGTTTTAAAATTTGTTAGCATTCCTCCTAGCCATCTTTGATTAACATAAGGCATGCCTGCTCTTGTTGCTTGTTCTTGAATTACTTTTTGAGCTTGAGGTTTTGTACCAACAAATAGTACTTTTCCACTATTAGCTACTAATTTTTGCACAAATTGTTCAGCTTCTTCTAAAGCTGAATATGTAATTCTTAAATCAAGAATATGGATTCCACTCTTATCGCTATAAATAAATTTATTCATTTTAGGATTCCATCTTTGAGTTTGATGGCCAAAATGAACGCCAGCCTCAAGCAATTCTTTCATAGTTGCAGACATTTTACTCCTTTGGTTTTATCATCCCACATTCCTTGCATAAGCACTTCCAAACTTTCGTTCACCAAGGAAGCTTGTAAATATGGTGTCTATTTTCTTTAAATATTAATACTAATAATTAATTAATCAACCCCTTGGATGTGTTCTTTTATATTTATCTTTAAGTTGCTTTTTTGACACATGTGTATATATTTGAGTAGTGCTTGGGTCTGTATGCCCTAACATCTCTTGGACAACTCTAAGATCAGCACCACCATCTAATAAATGTGTAGCAAATGTATGTCTAATGCTGTGTGGAAATGTTCCTATTCTTAAATTTACAATACGTTGGATTTCCCTCTCTGAAATTTTTTTTCCTCTAACACCTAAGAATATATAATATTTTGAATATTCATTTTTATAATCACTTCTATAATTTTTTATCCAAAGTTGTAATAACATATAAGCTTTATCAGTCATTGGTAATATTCTTATTTTATTTCCTTTTCCTAAGACTCTTATTGATTTGTTATCTTTAATATCTTTAATTTGTAAATTTGATAATTCAGAAACTCTGAGACCAGAAGAATAAAGCAATTCAATAATCAATCTGTCTCTTACTTCTTTAGTAGATGATGTAGGTAAAGTATCTAAAAGTTTATTTATATAATTGCTAGTTAAAATTGTTGGTAATTTTCTTTCAGTTTTCATATTTTTAATAGTTTTAATATCTTTAATTTTTAATTTCTTTTTATTTTTACACCATTTAAAAAAATTATTAATCGAAACAATTTTTCTATTTATAGTTGTTTTAGCATATTTGTTTTTTGATAAATTTTGTATATATTTTTCAAATTCGTAATATTTAAGATTATTTTTATTTAGATATTCAAAATATTTTTGAATATCTGTTTTATATGAAATAATTGTGTATTTTGAATATCCTTTTATTTTTGAAATATATTCTAAATATTCATTTAATAATTTATTTTGAATATTTTTATTATCTAGCTTCAAGTTTTTGCTCTAATCTTCTTTGAAGTATAGATAAAAATAATGTTATGCATAAATAGCAAACTGTTAAAACTAAGTAAGTTTCTTGAAACCTGAATGTACTTCCTGCATATAATCTTCCTTTATATGTTAGGTCTTGTACGGCTAGTACTGAAAGTAGTGATGAATCTTTCATCATTGATATGAAATCATTACCTAATGCTGGCAACATATTTCTAAATGCTTGAGGTAAAACTATATATCTCATTACCTGCCTATCGTTTAAACCTAAAGAGGCACCACCTTCTCGTTGACCAATAGATACAGACTCAATACCTGCTCGAAAAACTTCAGCTATATATGCACCATAAAATATTGATAGAGCAATAATTGCCCTAATAATCATTGGAACATTGCCATTGTTTATATTTAAAAATTTTGCTGCATCTACTACGACAACAAAGGCGATTGTAAATATTAAAATTAATATTGGAACACCTCTAACAAATTCAATATAAGTACGAGATAAAGTACTTGATAATTTGTTATTAGAAATCCTTCCTATACCTAAAAGTAAACCAAGAATAAGAGCAATAATAAAAGAAACAATAGTTGAACCAAATGTAATTCTTAAACCAGGGATAATATAATTAAAAGCTTTAAGATATTCTTCACCTGTCATGATTTTAAATATCATATAAGTTATTAAAAAGAAAAGTATAAATGCCCAGGTGTTATCAACTTTAAATATTTTTTTGATCATACAATCTAATAATAAAACAATAGGCACGGAAAACCGTGCCTATTGAATAAATATAATTCTCTAAATTTAAGACTTATACTTCACAATCCTCTGGTAGATAGTCTGCTGGAATTTGAGCATCACATTCAGCAATATCATCATAAGAAACTGTGAATCCAGGTGAAAAGAATTTATCATTTATTTCTGTTAATTTTCCACTTGATTTCATATCAGCTAAACCTTGATTGACAACATCAACTAATGGACTTCCTTCAGGAAATGCAAAACCTAATGGATCAGTTTGTAATCCTTCACCAACTAGTTTTACTTTATCCTTATTTGCTCCCATGTATCCGAGACCAGCAACTTCATCAACAATTGATGCAGCAGCATCTCCAGAAATTACAGCAGCTATTGCAAAATCAAAAGTATCATAAGCATCTACTTTGTCTTCTCCGAATAACTTGACTGCTAATTCATAGTTAGTTGTACCTTTTTGAGTAGCAACTTTAAAATCTCCACCAACAATATCTGAAGCAGATGTAATGTCATCATTACCAGCAGCTACAAGTATTCTTTGTTGAAGAACAATATAACTATCAGAAAAATCTACAATTTTATCTCTTTCTGCAGTTATTGATATTCCATCACCAGCAATCATATATTGACCATCAGCTACTGCTTGAATCATTCCATCCCATGCAGCTGGAACATATACAGGTGTAAAGTTCATTAATTCTGCCATATGATTAAATACGTCATAATCCCAACCCTTAGCTTCACCATCAGCTGGATCAACGTAATTGAAAGGAAGGTAAGCATTTTCAACAGCAAAAGTAAACTCACAACCATCTAAATCAGGTAACCCATTGCTACCAGTACCAATTTCTACTTCATCACAAGGAACAGCTGCACTTGAACATGCAGTTGCAATCATTGCTAAAGCAAAAACTAATATTAATGTC
>MDSY01130656.1_pt1 | contig 11608 bp, 4 predicted proteins | sample 811131 | NCBI WGS metagenome assembly MDSY01 (sample SAMN05326643, study PRJNA326480) | marine metagenome | isolation source: seawater | place: Atlantic Ocean: South West | collected 2010
GCGGGCGGCGTGGCTTGCGCGGGCGGCGTGGCTTGCGCGGGCGGCGTGGCTTGCGCGGGCGGCGTGGCTTGCGCGGGCGGCGCGACGGGTGCGACTGGCGCGGCAAGCGGCGTCGGTGGCAGTGTACCGCTTGGACTGCTCCGTGCCAACCGCTCGGGCGCCTCGGCCGCGCGTGAGAGCTATGGCACTGCCGCCTTTTTCGAGCTCGCCGCCGATCTCTGGCATATTGCTTTGCCCGAGCCAAACGTGGAGGACCAGGTTTCTGGAGGGGGTAATTTGGGAGCTCATGGGAGGGCGCCTCCTCCATATGCACTGGGCGCGCTCTCGGCAGCAGACTCCGCAAGCCCGGCGGCCAAACGGAGGCGTACGGCGGCGAGCCGTAGGAGTGCCACCTACACGAGCATCGCGCTCACGCACCCGAATGGTGCGCCTTATGCCTCACGCTCTGAGGGAGGCACGCGACTCTACGCTTATCTAATCGAGGAGGTTGTACGAGCAGCCACGGGAGATAACCCCATGGAGAGCGCGCCGCCCAGCAACAAGAATGCATGCTGCCGGTGGCTCCTTCTTCTCGCCGCGGCGCTCGTGCGCGGACTGCCGCCGCCGCCCGCGCAGACGGCGATGCTATTGCGAGCCCTACTCCCCCTGTTGTTGGGGGAGGTACTGGGGGGGGGGGGGCAAGGGCGGCGGTGAGATTGAGCAGGCGAGTCTAACGATGTGCGCAACCCTTTGCGTCCACGCAATCGCCACCGCCTCCGCTGCCTCCGCCTCCGCCGCCACCACTGAAGCTGCCATTCCGGCCACCTCCCTGACCGTGACCAGCGCCCCAATCAGTGTGCCAACCAGCGCCCCAACCAACGCCTCAACGAGCGTCCCAACGAGCATCCCAACGAGCGTCCCAACGAGCGTCCCAACGAGCGTCCCAACTTGCGCGAGAGATCTGGGTGGTGGCATCGCTACGGACGCGGCAACGGTTCACAGAGGTCAGATGCCATTGCCAAGCGCCACTGCTGCCGCTGGTTGCGCTGCCGAGCGCGAAGCGTGGGTTGAGTGCTGGCGATCGATCTGGGAAATCTACCGGCGTAGCGTGATCGTTGAAGGTGCGAGGCCGAATGAGGCGTCGAGGAACTCCGAGGGCCAGAGCGTCACGCTCGCGGCACAGCTCATGGAGCTGCGCGAACGATTGCTTGCACTAATGCTCGGCTCAGACCTCGTGCCGTCGTTGGCGAGTGCAACTGCCGCCGCCGAGATAACGGCTGAGATCACCGCAGAACTCGCCGCAGAGATGAGCTTGGGTATTGAAAACAAGATCAAGTCGGAGATCAAGTCGGAGAGGAGATCCCAGCGACTGCCAACTGTTGTGGCCGCCTCTCACCGCCAGTGGGGCGTGGCCGTCTCACACAGGCGTCCAGTCTCGCACCGGCTGCCACTCCCACGCCCGAAGTCCGCGCTCCTCCACAGGCGTTCCTACTCATGCGATGCTCTGCTGCTCCTCCTCCTCAAAACGCACCCGCCACCCGAAGGAGCCTTCTTATCGCTCCGGAGGGAGGACACTCTGTCCACGGCCGGGGGGCTCTCCACGGAGGCGGGTCTCAAGACGTTGGGGGGCCTTCCCACCGAGGGGGTTCCATCCACGGTGGGGGGTCCCTCCGCACAGGGGCTGCTCTCCACCCAGCTGCTGCAGTGGCTCCAAGGGGAGCTCTCCGCGCCGCTGCTATCTTCGGGGGCGCTCGCGCTACGCCCGGGCGCTTGCCTCGGCTGTGCGCTGCAGCCCTCGTCCCGAGCCTCCACCCACCGGGGGGGGCTTCTACTCGCGCTCTGTGTGCCTGAGTGGGCAGCTGCAGCGGGGAATCTCTCGAGGACGCTCGGGGGAGGGCTTTCTTGGGGGGTGCCCAGCTCCGGTGCGCAGCTCCTCGAGATGGAACGCAGCCGCGACTCTTGGGACGGCGGCGACGCCCATAGGGGGGGGCGCTCTAAGGGACGGGGCTTCGAGGAGGGGGGTCTGTCTGAGTCCGGGGGTCTATTTCAGGAGGGGGGTCTCTCAGAAGAGGGGGGTCTCTTTGACGTGCCTAGCACTTGGCTTGAGCCTCCCGTAGAAGTGGAGGCCGAGCTGCTTAGCCACGCACAAGCGGAGTGCGAGCTTCTCCAGCTCTCTGCTCTGAGCGCTGAGCTCACCCACTCGGGGAGTCACTCGGGCTCCAAAATTCACTCGGGGGGCGGGGTCGCGGGGGAGAGCCACCGCAACCACCAAATGCTGTTGCGGCGGCGTGTCTTACGCGGGCGGGTGGGGCCTGGCGATGGAGGGCTGATGCTCTCAGCTGGCGCTGCCATATCGCTCGTAACGAGCTACACCGGGCTCATAGAGGCGCTCGGCTCCGCTAGTTTGGTCGCAGGTGCGAGTGCGGTGCGGCAGCTCGAGCGCCTTGTGCTTGCCACGCGACTTCTCTCTATACGCGTCAAAGTCCCCTCCCTTGAGCCGCCGACTGACTCTATCCCGACAGTTGCCCTTCAGCCGGTGGCATCGCACCGCGCCACGCCTCTCTCTCATGTCGAGCAGGCTCAACTGGTACTCACCGAAGCGATCTGCGCATCGATAGAGATGCTGCTCGTTTGCGGGAGGCCAAGTACCTTCCCACCATCGCACGGGGAAGAGGGGGGCTTGTGCCTTGAAGAGGATGAGACCATCTCTCATCTGTGTGAGCTCGTGCTGGCGCTGCACGATGTGGCACGCATCCACGGCGCCCTCGGCGTTGGCGTTGACGGCGCCCGAGGTTTGACGGCGCCGACGCTTAGCGTCGGTAGGCGCTGCGTGCGGCTGATTCGTGAGACTGCCGCGCCTCACTTGCTCCGGCACCTCCATTACGAGTTGCAACGACGTGCCACGCGCCACGAGGACGCGAGTCTTCGACCCATTTCCCCCATATGTCACACACGCCATTTTCCCTATTTATATAGATATCACCCGTTTCCTCTTCTCAATTTCAAAACCAGGTCGCCACCCTTGCGAGAAGCACCCAAGGCGGTGGAGGGAATTTCAAGACGGACGTGGAAGAGCAGATGTTGCTTGGGGCGGATGAAGCCTGCGGCACGCGCCGTGCCCGAACCTCGGAGCGCGCGCTCTCATCTGCTCTATGTGCACTACGGGTGCTCTGTCGGAGTGAGCGCAATTCTTGGCTCGGCGGCAACGGCATTGACACCTCCACCTTTGGCTTCACCAAGGGTGTGGGCGACGAGGGTGTGCGCGACGATGGCGCTGACGCGGGCGAGTTGGAGCTCACGCCCACCCCCTACGCGTTGCTCTGCTTCCCAGGCCTTGCAGAGAATCTTCCGAACGAATGCCTTCGACTGGTTGCCGCGATGGCACCGTTGTCGCATGAGCCGCGCATCCTCTCAATGAACTTGGCGTTGCTTGCCGCCATCGTCCGCCGGCCACCGCTCGAGGTGACACAAGAGCAGACCAGTAAGGCCCTCGCGATTGGTGCTGCACTGATGCAACAGGCAGCGGCCGACGCTGAGATGTTCGCCATCACCACCTCTGCCGCCTCAGCCACCTCCTCCACCTCTGCCGCCTCCACCGCCTCTACCACACTCGCCATCCATGGCACCCCGACTCCTCCCATTGGTCTTGAGGCCCTGAGCACCTTGCTTGGCGGCTGGGAGCTTCTTCTTCCCCGCCTCAACACCCTCGATGGCGCCTCTCTACCTGAGGCACTCACTTTCGTCCATGCGGCCGCCCAATGGTTTGCGCTCGCCGACGCCGCCAGCGCGCTCTTCAGAACCCCTTGCTTCGCCGAGGCCGAGGGCTGCGCCGTGGCCGTGCGCGAGATCCACGTCGAACAACAGCCGAGGCGCAGCGCGCTCCGCCGCGCGCTTATCCAGCTCCTACGGCCTAGTGTGCGCGCCCATCGAGCCCATCTTGCACAGCTCACCCTTGAGCTCACACCAGTGCTCGTGCAGTTGGGCTGTGGCGACCTGCTCTTTGAAGCACTCTCACAGGCCGCTGCGGCACTCGCAGCGGCTGCCACCGCCGATGGAGGAGCCCACGCCACGAGGTGGTGCTCTGATGAGCGCCATCCTGCGCTCTGGGCGTTGGCTTCTGGAGCCGGCTGCCTTCTCCGTTGGGCTCCGCGGTGGCAGCCGCGGTTACTGATCGCGCTCCTCCGCGCATCTCCCGCGATGCGCCCACACGAACGTCTCCTCCTCCCTGTCCTCGACGCACCCTGCGCCCGCGTCGGTGGGCTTCGTCGGCTGCTCCGTCGCCACTTGCGCTGGCTGGTCGAAGGATGGCTCGAGCTTGGGAGCGACCTCAAGCCACAGAACGCTCTGGGCGACTTTCCCGCGCACTGGCTCATTCCACAGGAGGGGCAAGCGGCGGCGCAAGTAAGGAAGCCGTTGGGGGAACACATGGTGGAGCAAGCGAGAGATTTTGAAGTGTCTGCGCTCGATATGCCGCAGCTGTCACCCCTCCTCTCGCTCGTCTCGTGGCATGAGGCCGAAACGGTTCCGACACTGCTCGTCAAGGCGCTCCCTCTCATCGGACACCCCCCGCTCGCCGCCGTCGTCGGTGAGCTCCGGCAGGTTGCCAAGGCACAGGGCTACACGCTCGCCACCCTAACGCATCGCTGGCTACCACAAATCGCCGCGCGCTGGCTGCCGCTGCGTTGGAGCCACTCTGTGGCGGCGCAGCAGCGCTGGGATGGGTTCAACACGGCGCTTGATATGCAGCTCGTGCAGCTGCCGCCCGAGAAGGACGGTGGCGAGATGCGCGTTGGCGATAAACGCTCGCTACTCGACCGACAGCTAAGTACATGCGCCGCCGCAACGCTCACGCAGATGCTGGCGCTGTCTGCCCCTCCCGAGTGGGGCGATGAGGAGGTGCGTGACAGGGAGGGCGTAGAGGAGGAGATGCCGACGACGAGGGAATGGGTGGTAGAGTGGAGAGGTGGCGGTGGTGGTGGTGACGGCGACGACAACGGCGACGATGGCAACGGCGACGGTGGCAGCGTTCCCCCTCTCGCAGGGGCGCCGGTGCGGCACTCTCCGGCGGCGCTGCGTCAAGCGGCAGCGCACCTTGCGAGTGTCTCACAGCCAGGCGATGGCGTTGCTGATCTCATCTGCTCGACGCGCTCACTGTCTCTGGAGATAGTCCTCCTGCTACGACTCACCGCTGGGCGTGGCGCCGCGCTGCGCACGCTCGAGCTTCTCTTGCACGATGGTGTTGATGGCGATGGTGGCGGTGGGGATGCTCCTCTTCCTAGTCGTGCCGCTGCTCCTCCTCGCGGGGGCAGTGACGGTGGTGCGATGCTGCCTCCGATGCTCAAGCGTCCCTGCATGGGCGTTCTACGCAACCTCAACCTGGCGCCTCTCGTGCGCCTTTTTCAGCACGCGGCCCTCGCGCTACTCAAAGGGCCCGAGACGCTCGCACTCCTCAGAGGCGGCCGTGGGCGCGTCCGCGGCGCCTCCCTCCAGCTTCTCGCCGACGACGCTCCTGCGGTCCGGCAGGCGCACTCGTACGTGTCGCGCTGCTGCGCTGTGCTCTCGTCGGCACTCGACGCTGTGCTCGCAGCGGACGAGCACGGGGTATACGGGAGCGGGCGCGCACTCAAGGCGTTGCGCATCTCACACTGCACCGCCGTCATTGAACCGCTCCTGCCGTTCGCCGCCTTGGGCGGGCGCGGCGGCGCCGCCGCGCTCGCGCTCGTCCGCTGTGCGTTCGAGGCATTGCCGCCCGAGGGGCATACGCAACTCCCGCCGATCTCAGCGAGCGGCGAGCTGAGTGAGCTCGCAGAGCGGTGCGAAGCGGCGCGCACTGCACAGCCGCTTGCTGACACACTCGCCACCTTTGTCAGGCTGAGTGAGTGCGAACCGTCTGAGGATCTTCTCATCGCTCGGCTCGAAAAGCTGCTCGCAAGGCTACGCACGGCCAAGGCGCAACGGCAGCTCGTTGGGGCGCTGCTCCCGACAATACCCGCCGGATTCATGGGCGCCGCTGCTGAGGAACCGCCCGATCCCTCGGCTGCCGTGCATCCCGCGCACGCCGTGCACGCCGCGCTGCTGCGTCCGGCGGCGGAGGCGGCGGGTCGGCGTCTTCTCCAGCTCTGTCGGCAGGTGGGCTCTTCGCGCGGCCAGATGGCGCTCGGCGAGACGCTGGCGCTGCTGAGCTCGCTTGGGCTGGTGGCCTTATCGGCAGAGCATGGTGCGACGAGCGCGTCCGGTGCGGCTAGTGGCGAGCTCGTCGAGGTGCTCTACCGCGCGCTGCTCTTGCTGCGAGGGTATCTCACAGACAGCTGCGCGCTTACCGCATGGATGGCTGCGGATGTGCTCCGATGCGCCCTCGCGGACAAGGGGAGTTGCGAGATGATCGAGGCGCTCGAGACCCTCCTCGTCCATGAGCCGCTTGTGTTCTGTGAGCTGCGGAGCTTCCAAGGTCGGCGGCTGATGCCACCCGAGCTGCCCGCTCACTTCTCGCAGTGCGGGCCGCGCGCACACGCCGAGGCGCTTTACCACGGCGAGTCGCCTCGGACGGCGGCGGCGCGCGGTGCCACCGACCAAACTGTCACCTCTATCGGCCTCTGGAGCGCGCGCGGCAAGACGGTCGATGGGTGGGTATGCGCGCTCGCAGTGGCGCTACTGCCACACGCACGGCAGCCGCTCCTGACGCAGTGCGCTCCGCTCGCTGCACGCAAGCCCGAGCTGGCGCGTCTCTGCCTGGCGCCGGCGCTGGTTGACCTGCTCGACACTGACGCGGCGGCAAGCGGTCGCCGCACGAGCCAGCTCGCCGCCGCGCTCGGCGCCCTCTTCCGGGAGGCCGCGTCGGGTGAGCCGGTGGCAGCCTCGGCGGTTGAGCTGCTGCTACCGCTGCTCCTTGAGTTGCGCTCCCACTCGCTCCCTAAGCCCGGCGAGCGCGCGCGCCGACACGAGCAGGTAAGTCTCTCGCCCCATTTCCCTCATATGTCACACCCATTTTCCCCATGCCATTTTTCCCATATCATATTATCGCATATGTCACTCGACTATTTTTTCCGGCGCGAGCAGCTTTGGCAACAGCCGCTCCTCGTCGGTGCCGCTGCCGCCGCGCTCGCCGTGGGCGCGCCGCTCAGCGCGCTCTCGCTTCTCGAGGCGGCTGCCGAGGACGAGGCCGAGCTGTTTCCCGAGATGCTCCTCGGTGCGGAACCGCAGGAGCCCCACGCCGCCGCGCTCTTCGTCGAAGCGTTACGCCTACTCCCAGCACGTGAGTACGCCCTTGGCGTGCATGTAGCCGATCACCCTCTTGTCGTGGGCGAGATAGTGCCCATGCACGCGGCGGCGAAAAAAGCGGTTGCGGATAACGCGGTTGCGGCAGACGCGGCGGTGGGCGTCATCGACACGCTGAATCATGAGCGCTCTGAAGCGGAGGCAGCTGGCGCAGCGGGCAGCCCAGCGACGGTGCGACTGCAGCTCGCGCAGCGGTTGCGAGAGATGGGGTGTGTTCAGCTTCATGCGGCGTGCGTCCAAGTTGCGCCGCCACCGCCAAGCGCCGTTGAGGCGCGCGAGGCGGCAGCACGTTTCGTGTTGAGAGAAGCTCGCCACGAAGCCTCCTGGCGGCTTGGGCGTTGGGAGAGCCAATCCGATGGCGGCGGAGGCGGCGGTGGCAGTGACAGTGGCGGTGGTGGATCGGGAGTCAACTCGGGCGGCAACTCGGAAGCTAGCGCAAGCGGCGGCTGGTGCGCAACTGGGGCCCTTCTCAGCGCGTCCCTGGACGAGGGTTTCCATTCCTCTCTGCACTCTATCCTCGCTCGGCTGCACGAAGGCCGGCACCTCGACTCGCTCTCTCTCGCACGCGGCACCATGTGCGCCGTGGTCTCGCAGCTCGGGCGCGTGGGCGACGAGGGCGGCCTCCGCCTCCTTGAGCTCACCACTCGGCTACGGCTGTGCGTTGATGCGGCCGCGGCCGCCGCGGCCGCTTCCGGTCGCGCAGCGCCGGCGCTTGCGCTCGCGCGCTCATGGGAGCTCCTCTCGGCGCAGGCGGAGCGCCTCGACGGGTACGCGCTCTGCATCGAACCGGTTATCGCGCTCCACAAAACATTGCTGCTGCACATGGGAGGGGGCAGCCGCTTGTCTGACGAGGCGCCGCTGCGCGCCGAGTTCTTGTTGTGTGCGGCGCACATTGCGCGCCGATCGGCATTGCTGCCCGCGGCTGCAGCCAACCTTGCAGAGCTCAGCACACTCCAGCGTCAAGTGATGCTCTGCTCCTTGAAGAGGGGGCGACCGGATGGAGGGTTCAGCTTGCTGTGCTCGCAAGACTTCGAAGAGATGCTTTTGCGTGCTGAGTGGGAGCAAATGCAGTTGCTTTGGGACGAGGGTACTGCGGGAGCGGGCGCCGCGTCGCGCTCGGCGGCACTCGCGCTAGGTGAGGGTCTTGTCACGCGGCTCGAGGGCATAGCGTCCTCCATCACCGCTACTGGCTCGCCGAATGGCGCCGCGGCGCGTGCGTTGCTCACGGTCCGCGCATGCCGCACCCTCGCTGCGTGGCACGCGAGCGGGCACGCACTGGGGCCGAAACCGTTGGCAAGGGCACGTGGCGGCAGCATCGGCGGCGTGGCAGCGCTCTACCTTCGCGCCCTTGACTATGCCTCCTCACTCGCAAACGACCCGCGCACGCCCGCGCACAGCGTGACTGAGGCGCGTGCCGAGCTATGCGCAACGCACCACGCCTACGGCCGATGGCTCGAGGGGAGATTGCACGAGGTGGAGCGCGAGGCGGAACGCGAGGCAGAAGTACCTTGTGCTGAGCAAGCACCTTCCGATGCCTCAGAGCACACTCGGCGGCTCGAGGAGGGCGACACTTCACCTCCGCCGAGGCCATTTGATCCTTCCATCTCGCTGTACTTGCACGGCGAGACCTTGGTGCGGCTTTCCTCGCAGGGAGACACGTTGGCGCGGCTAGCGCTGCTGCAGCATGCGGAGAGCGCGCGCGACGGCGACGAATACAACTCTACTCTGGCTCACAGGCAATTCTCACAAACGTTGTCCCCATATATCACACCCGATTTTGCCCATTTGTCACCCGTCTCTTTTCCACAGCGCGCTCTTCTCGATCCTCGCCTTGTGGCTCAGCCGCCCAGTGTCGCTCGCTGGGGACGCAGAGAAGGCTCTCTGTTCACTGCCGCCTCGCAACCTGCTTCCGATCATCGGGCAGCTCACATGCCGTTTGGGGTCACCGGAGCGGCGGCTGTGGCCGGTGCTCGCGCGTGTGCTCGCGCGCGCCGGCCGCGCGCACGCTCATGCCGTGCTACCGCACCTGCTTGCACTGCAAAATGGCGGCTGCTTCTCACCTTCAGAGGAGGCGGTGGCGGTGGCACCCGAGCAGCTCGAGGCGGCGCGCGCCATCATCGCTCGTCTGCGCAGGGAGACACCGGAGTCGGTCGACGCGATGGATGCGCTCCTTAATTTCTACATCCAGATTGCGTGGGTCGACGTGAACTCTACACGCGAGATTGTTGAGAGCGCACGCCGGCGGCAGCTCAACCCGTCTCTCGACGAGCTCATGCGCAAGGCAGCCGAGCTGCGCACGCGCTTCGACCTGAGCGCCGGTCAGCGGCTCTACCGTCAGCTCAGCGGCGGTGGACGCGCCGCAGAGCTCGCAATCTCCCCGCACGCGCCGATACTCACGCTTCCCGGCGCGAGCGATGGAGAGCCGCCCGACATTTTGCTCGAAGGCTTCGCGCCGTGGGCATCAGTTGACGTGTTGCAAGGTGGTGCCGCAGATGGTGCGAGTGCCGGTGCGGCCGGCAGTGCAGGTGGTAGTGCGGGCGGGGGTGCGAGCGGGGGCAGGGCCGCCGGTAAAAGTTCCACGGGCGGCGGCGGCGTGATGCCTCGCGCCGAGTTCTCGGTCGCCGGCGGCATCAACCTCCCCAAGATTCTCCGTGCGCGCGGCAGCGACGGTCGACTCTACACTCAGCTAGTCAAGGGCCGTGATGATCTGCGGCAGGACGCGGTGATGCAGGAGGTCTTTGGTCTCGTCAACCGCCTCCTCCGCCAGGATGCGACGACGCGGCAACGGACGCTCCACATCCGTTCGTATGCGGTCGTGCCGATCGCACCCACCGCAGGCGTGCTCCAGTGGGTAGAGGGGACGATGCCTCTCTCGGCATACCTGTGCGGTGACTGCGGTGCGCATGAGCGCCACCGGCCGTGCGACCTCACGAGCGCCGAGGCGCGCAAGAAGATGGCCGCCGCAAACAAGGCGGTCGCCTCAGGCAAAGAGCCAGCCTCTCATCAGCTGCGAGAGTATGAGGCTGTGTGCGCGCGCCTCAAGCCAGTGTTCCACTACTTCTTCCTCGAGCGTTGGCGGCAGGCATCGGCTTGGTGGGAGCGCCGACTCGCGTATGGACGCTCGCTCGCCACCAGCTCGATGGTCGGCTTCGTCATGGGGCTAGGAGATCGGCACTCGTCGAATATACTCGTCGATCAATCCTCCGCCGAGCTCGTGCACATCGACCTCGGGGTCGCCTTCGACATGGGGCTCATGCTGCGCACGCCGGAGCGCGTGCCATTTCGGCTCACGCGCGACCTTGTCGACGGTCTTGGCGTCACCGGTGTCCAAGGCGCCATGCACAGCTCGGCAGAGGAGGTGATGCGCGTGCTGAGGGTCCACTCGGATGCCCTGCTCTCGGTGCTACAAGTGTTTGCACACAATCCGCTCTACCAGTGGTCACTGGATCGCAAGCGCTTTCAAAAGCGGGGGCGTATACAGGGGGCGCGCGGCGCGAGGGGGCACCTCGACGGGTGGGACGAGGTTGGCCAGGATCAGGGCGCAAAATGTCAGGACGGCCGCCGGCCCTCGCATGGCTTGGCTGACAAAGTCGCCGCCAACGGCAGCCGGGCGGAGCAGGCGCTGGCCGACGCTCTCCTTGAGGCGGATCGCGCCATGCTGCGCGTGCAACTCAAGCTTGACGGCAGGCTGCAGGGGCGCGACGAGAGGCTAGGCGTCCATGGACAAGTGCACCAACTCATCGAACAGGCGGCCGCCCCTGCCAATCTCTGCCGCATGTATGAGGGATGGGCAGCGTGGCTATGACGCCACGCCAGCTTACAGGTGGCATATCCGTGTGTACACCACACACTGTAAAGTGAAACGTGACATGAGACGCAAACAGTTCTGGGGAATCGCAAACGCCCTTCATGGTGTTACACCCAAGCCCAACAACCCCATTAAATGGTCACGCTCGAAAAAACAGGTCATGCAAAATGAGGTGTTTTTTGTGATGCAAAAAAGCGGCCTAAGTAGGTAAAAGTGTATTACTTTGATGATTCTGTTTACGAAATCTTGCGCAGGCAGTCTTGATCATATGAGGCGGGGTTCTAATGTAGCTTAAGCTTCACTCAAAAAAACCACCGAAACATGACTGTATAAGCCTGCAAAACTGCCCCGGTCGCTTGAGCAGCTTCCGCCGATTCGGCGCGCGTTGCGATGATGCCCGCCATTGCGAGCAAAACGGAGTAGATTTCGAAGCGAATTTCTTCGCCAAAGTGATCGAGGTTCACCCCCGCGCGCTCGAGCTTTGCACGGCCTGGGCCAGTTGATCCGAAAGTCCGCTCCGTGCGCCGTTCGGACGGATCGACGGAA
>MDSY01076284.1_pt1 | contig 11606 bp, 25 predicted proteins | sample 811131 | NCBI WGS metagenome assembly MDSY01 (sample SAMN05326643, study PRJNA326480) | marine metagenome | isolation source: seawater | place: Atlantic Ocean: South West | collected 2010
GTGCAGCTTTATCATATGCTGCTTTATTGAATGGAAACTGTCTACTTTGATATTCATCAGAAGCAGCGAGCATATCCTCAAGTCTTTTCTTTTTCTCTTCAGGAGAGAGACCACCACTTCCATCATTAATAAATGACACTGCCTCAGGACTATCAAGAGGAACAAAGAGACTTAGAGGTGCTTTTCTCTGATATCTAACATTTTTAATACCATAATTATCAAAACCAGTGCCACTATTTGTTAATTGATACAGCATGTATCTAAATGCTGCACCTCTGGCATAAGATGGAAGTTTAATTTGATAATCTTTCAAACCACTATCATCACTTCCAAGAGGAATAATGACATCATAGTCTGTAGGTTGAACTTGTTGACCTTCTGGATTAACACCAATAGATCTAAAAGCAGAACCACCAGGTGGTAGATAGTACAGTCTTAACTCCTCTCCTGTTTCATCAGGATCCTCACCACCATTAGTGTCGTTTCCTCTAATGGCACTAATAGTAAGGGTGTCAAACTTTGATGAGTCAATTGGTTTTAAGATTGCAAATCTTGGTTGACCATCTCCCTGAAAAGCAAGATGATTTCCAATATTAAATCCACCATCAGAACCTGAACCAGATCCACTCCCTCTTACAACTGTGTTTTCAAAAGCATCATTTCCACCAGCACCTTCAAAACTAGATGAAACTTCTGTTGAAATAGATTCAAGATCAGTTTCTCCTGTGGCAGGAAGAGTGGTAAAGAACACATTACCTGTATTCATTCCTTCAGTAACAGTTCCTCTCCAGTTAGAAAACTCTGGACTGTGTTTATCTCTTAATTTTGCAAGTTCTTTTCTTTTATCATATTCTTTAAGTAATTTTTTTTGATTCTTTTCTTCACGCATTGACTTAACGCGTGACATATCAATATGCTTTCTTGCTCTCTTGTATAGGTTCATCAGTACCTGAACTGTTCAACGTAATCTAATACCTTATTTAGGTATTGATCAGCAAGGAACTTATATTCAGAAGGGGCATTCTCCCCCCTCAACTCATCTTTTATTTTAAAAAGTCTAGATTGAATTTCATATCTGGTAATCTGTCCCCTCGGCATCTTCAATTTCCTTTGTAATTTGTCTAAGTTTACCTGCTCTTTTGTCCCAGGTATCCTTATCACCATATATATGTCCTATTTTGTGTCTTGGATTTACACAATCATGAAAATCTTTCAATCCACACACAAGATTGCTTAAGGTTTCATCATCACCTTTAACTCCAGTTTTCCAATAGTGTTGTCCATTTAACCATATCGCCCCACATCTGGGGCACTCAACCCTTGTAGAGGTAAAGTCTGATACTTCTTTGTCCAATGGAATGCATAAGTAGATTATGAACACTATTTATGTTCATGAAGTTACAATGATAAAACGCTAAATACACGCACGGTATCCTCCTCAAAAAATATGAAAAGGTTTATTCCTTTAATTATGATTTTGATGGCAGCACCCACAGCAGCGAATGCTGGTGGTCTGGTCCATAAAATGTCCAGCAGCGTTCAACTCACTGTTGACTCTGCAAGAACAACTGCAACAAGATTGGGTTCCCAATACAGTGTGTCAGGAAGTAATGTAAATACGACTGATGGAACCACAGCAGGAACTGTTACTGCAGGAACCTTGTCTAGTGGCATCTATGCTCCTGGCACAATCTCTGCAACTCAGGCAACTGCTGGAGAAGCATTCTCATTCAGTTCCTCTTACCTCCAAGGTGATGCAGTTCCCACTTCTGCTCCAACTGTAGGAACTGTTGGTAATTTCTCCAGTCAGACTTCTTACACTGCTGGAACCAAAGACACACTTGCTGGTACTATTGCAACAGATGGTGGTATTACAATGACAGCTGGTGGAGCTGGAACAAGTGCTGTAGGACAGTTTGTTAGTGAAATAACTGTGATTGACTAACATGTCTAGATTTCAAGAAGCAATCTGTTTGGGATTGGTTCTTGGAGTCATTCATGGTTTGGTACAACCTGCAAAATCTGTTCCTGTTGTACCAAACTTCACTCAAGGCTCCATGACCAGCCACACAGAAACCACATCTAAACAGACTGAAACGATTAACTCCATAGACTATGCAACAGGATGGCAATACACAGTATCTGGAACAAATGTTTCCAACAATGGGGCAGCACTTCTGCCACCAACAACAACCAGCAATGTGACAGTGACTCCTTTGGGTGGAATAGAGGGTCAAGTAACAAGTTCAGCAGTTGGATTGGACTTCAGCAACTCAAACTTCACGATTACAAACCCTGGAGCAGCATTTCAGTTCACAACCACATATCAGGGTCCAGGGATTACAAATCAGACTGTGATTCAAAGAACAACAGAGGTAACAAGCGTAACAGATACTACAAGTATCTTCACGCAATAGCAGCACTTGCTATTGCTTCACCTGTTAATGCTGCTGATGTTGGTGGTGTGTCTGCAACTGCAAATCCTATTGCAAATAGTTCAGGCTCAGTGACTAACCAAGCCATCCAAGTTTTGCAAGGTCCATATATCACTAATACTTATGGAGGAGGGATTAGTTGTCAGGGTCCTACTGCTAACTTCACTCCATACATTACTCATGCAAGGAGTGATAAGGATCCCTTTGAAACCTATTACATGGAACCTCAATATGATGCTAGGGATTTTGAAGGCAGATTGGTAGAAGTTCAAAAGAATGTCAAGAACTGGCCTTGGGAATCTTGGTATGACAATAGGACTTATGTTAATGCAGATGGTGAAACAGTAAGAGCATATGAAGATGGTCAAGATATGACCATCACAATCATGGAGATGCAGGGTGATGGTGTTCCTGATAACCCAGGAAGTCAACTCTGGCAGAAACCAGTAAGAACTGGCATGACCAGAAACTACAGCACCAGTATTGGTCTCTCTGCAACACTCTCCATACCCCTTGATGGTGGATTACAAGCACGTTGTAAGCAAGCAGCAGAAACACAGATTGCACTACAAGGTCAAGTACTTGCTAACAAAAGATTAGATTTTGAACTTGCAAGACTTAAAAATTGTGGTGAATTAATGAAAGCTGGAATTAGTTTTCACCCCAGGAGTCCTTATAGAAAAATATGTGCTGATGTTGTAGTTCAGAATGTAACTCAGATTCAAAATCATACACACTCTATTCCCTCTATTTCTTCAATGGGCGAACAGAGCGCAGTGCCTTCACAGCTTGATTCCTCTGCCTCTGCTCAGCAATCCTCTCAGCGGAGGACTGTGGCGGGATCTTCTTACCCCTTAAGACAGCAATCTTCTTCATCACCTTCTTTACCACAGGTTTCACCACTTTTAACAAAAGATCAGCAAGAGGTTTTGCAAGCAGTGCCGAGGACGTTGCCACAACAGCGATAGATGCAGTGGTAGTTACCATACCTGCTGATGGTATATTCTGAACAATTTGATCAGGTATTGATAACTTTTCCATCACAGGTAGACATTCCTTACCTACCATTTCATAATTAACAATCTTCTGATTACCCTCTAGGATCTTTCCTATGGGGTTTTTTAATTGTTGTTCTCTAGTTGGACACTCAGGCATAGATATCTCTGGTGTCTTAGGAACTTCTGGAGTTTTTGTTTGTGGTGGTTCAGGTTTTGGTGGTGGTTTATATGCAGGAGGTGGAGGTGGTTCTTGTTCTAATTTAATTCTATTGGCATCATAATCAAGTGCATTGAAACTAGGTGTTCCTGCATCACATAAGGTCACTACTCCTTTATCATCTTCTTCCTTTAAATTTGTATTCTCACTACTATCTTTATGAGCAGTAACACAACCAGGGATGTTTACAATAGGTGTCCCTAATTCTTGTGTAACTGGTGGATAGATTGGCAGTGCCACAGGAGGATCTGTTGTTAACCACCTGGGCATTTCATGTATTTCAACATCACCAATCTTAAGATTGTTTATTCTAATATCAGGGATTGGCATTAACAATCACTGATCATAGAATTAACAATGGACCCTGATGCCTCTCCAATGCTCTGTCCTAAGAGTAAAGCCCAACCACCTGCTAACCATCCAACATAAGGAATACTTGCAGCTGCAGGAACTGCTAAACCAGCAGCAAGACTAGTTCCTGCCATTGCACCTTGTGACCTTGCGCCAGCGTCCGCCACTAAACACTCTTCTTCTTTTGCAGTCAACTTTCCCTCACCGTCACCTCCAACACTTCCAATATTTCTAGTGCCTTCTGCAGTGAATTGATCTTTACGCCACTCTCTTCTGACCTCAGTGCCTCCACGACCAAAGAATCCTTTCCTTTCTTTGTCAAGACTCAGTGACTTCTGAGACTCAAGAATAGCAGGATCATTTGCTTTATATTCAATTTCATATCCATCCTTACCTGCTTTAATCTTGTAAGAAGAATATGGACCTTTTGGAATATTGATTGTAGGCACTGGGGCAACTGTATCTACAGGTTTTTTTAGAACATAACCCAATAAACCAATGTGTGCTACACCAAAAATACCAAGTACACCTATTAGACTATACTTTACTGCTTTGTTCATCTACCTAAAAGGGATTGCTTTACCTGTGATTCCGCTAATTCCACCAGTAGACGAAGGAATTTCAGGTATTGCTGAATCAACAATACCTGGTAGTGCATCTGCAACTGCTGCTATAGCAGCTTTAGTTACATTTTCTTTTGCATTCTCTATCAGAGAAACCCTATTTAAGTAGACATATCCTGTGACACCCACAATTGTGAGAGATACAAGACCAGAAAAGATTGAAATTACGTTTACAATTTTTTGCATGGTTTCATTGCTACTTTTAATGTATATAGCAGGGTTTATTTTTTCTTTTGTTTTTCCTTTGTTTTATTGTAGATGATTACTTCTGTTCCATCATGAGTGAAGACAAGTTCATCATCTACATTCCAACAAAGCTCTTCATAAAGAGCATTGAGTTTCTTCATGTCTTCAAAAAGAGCATTGGGGTTAGGCATTAATAGAGTTCCTCTTCTTTTTCTGTCTCAATTACACAATCAGATGTTGGGTAAGCAACACAGGTAAGAACAAATCCTGCTTCAATTTGATCATCATCCAAGAAAGATTGATCAGTCTGATCAACAGTTCCAGATACAATTTTACCAGCACAGGAAGAACAAGCACCTGCACGACAAGAATAGTTCATATCAATGCCTGCTTCTTCAGCAGCATCTAAAATGTATGAATCATCAGGGCAATCAATGGTCTTTTCACCATCAGGTGTTTTAAGTGTAATTGAATAAGTTGACATTAGTTTACGTGTACAGTTCCTATCATACCAGCCCCCTTGTGAGGACCACACCAATATGTATAATCCCCTGAATCAGGGAAAGTGACATCAAACTCCTCACCAGGCATCATTGCAAGTGCCTCATGAGAGAGTTCAGGGTGATCTTCTACCACAACATTGTGTGGAGGAAGCATGTTGTTTACAAAGTGAATTGAATCACCAGCATCAATTGTAACCTCTGATGGTTCAAAAATCAAGTTTCCACCTGATCCCATCTGAACATCTACTGCCCATGCAGGTGCTGCAAGAAAAAGTGTGGCAATAAAGGCAAATAAAAATTTCATTTAGTTCTCCTATACTAATGTTCCTTTTGATCTTCTAATTTCTCTAAGTTCTTCAAAGTTCTTTTGCTTGGTTCCCCCATCATATGCCCAAGCATATCCTTCCTCAATCATCATTTCATTGAGCGATAACTCGGAATCTGCGATGTATAACCACCCAAGGAGTCTACCATATTTGCCCATCCCACCAACAAGCTCAGTTCTGATAACAAGATCTTCCTTCCCACTAATTGCTTCCTCAAGATGTTTTTTAATCCAATTTGTAGCGTCAATTCCTAACTCCTTTTCTTCAAGATCTCTTGTGCGTTTCTCAGGTGTGTCAACACCAGCAACTCTGACTCTTTCTTTTTTGAATAAATCAAAACCCAGATCAATTGTTACATCTATTGTATCTCCATCAACTACTCTGTTGATTTTAATTACTCTAAAATTGTAACAACTCTTCCTGCTGGGTGGAACCATAGCTCCCATTCTCTACCTCCTTTGCATCTACTGCAGCAATAAAACCTACTAATGTAATGGCAGCAGTAATAACAGCACCAGCACCCCAAACCCATCTTTCTAGTTTACGAACACGATTACGAAGTTCTTCTGCCATTTTTTCAGCATCTTCAATCCTGTGTGTCAGCAGTGCTATCAGTTGATCTTGGTCCGCGTCCTTCTGATTGATTGTGGTCATGATTCAACTCATCAAAAGCCATACGCAATATATAGACAATATAGTAAGTAACACCTGCAAGAAGTATTACAAGACACCATACAATACTCCAGGTGACATCATTTACATCTTCAAGGGGTCTTAAAAATAAATTCATTTATCTTTTAATAAACTTTCTATAACTCTTCTTGTATCTTCTGATTTCTTTTTCTCTCTTTCACAGTGCCTGTATCCTTTCTTTCCGTGAAAAATTAAATGACCTTGATATATCATAGTCACACCAAAAACAAATAGTAGTATAGTGCCAAATAATTCAAGGTGTTTCATTTCTGAAATACTCTGGAGTAGGACAACCTTTAAATTTATCTATCTCTCTTACAGATACAACAAAACAAGTTGCAAAACCTATACAGAATGCTAGTAGATACTCATATATAGTGGTTCTCATGGGTTTCTAGGGTCTATCCCTAATGATTTAAGATAATCAATCCACCACTGAGCATCCTTGATATACCTCCAGTTGGGTACATCCTCTCCTCGTTCAACCACATAGTATTGGTGGAGAGCATCATCTATAGTCTGTGCGATCTCCATACTCTTCTTCCTCTGAGTCAACATCTTCATATGCATTTGCCACATATGGTCCGTGTGGTTTTCTGGATTCTGATCTGACATATCTTTGCTCATCATTGATTGCTGAAATCCAAAGACTTAATTTCATCACAATCCAAATAATTCCAATAGGGAGAAAACATGCTATTAAAATGATAGGTTTCATTTGTGTTTCTTAGCAAATGGTTCCCAGTGCTCCCAGCCATATTTATGAACTGCCCACATACCAAGGACAGGTACAAATATTAATGCTAGACAAAGGAAACTAAGTGAAACTGGATTGTTGAGAACATATGCTGCAAAGTGTGATACTTTATGCATCTTCATCCTCATGGTCATAGGTTAGTCTGCAATCCCAAAAATAATCTTCTTCCCATTCAGGTTCATATAGAGGACAAGGTTCCTCAAATAAATGATCCATTCTAAGTTGTTTGATTCTTTCTCTGAGAGATTTGTGAAACTCTCTCTTTTCGTCTGGATTCATGCAGGATAATCCCAGTGAGTGATTCTTTCTGTTTTATGATGTGGTCCCCATGATCCAGGCATATAGACATAGGGAGTAGTGCGGATGGGGCAATGTTCACCAACACATAACAAATCATCAACAATCCTCCAAGATTCTAACACTTCTTCAGCATGAACGAAGTGTGATTGATCACCATTCATGGCATCAAAGAAAAGTTTTTCATAACCATCTACAGCGCCAGGTGGATATGGATGTGTTAATGTTGCTGTTTCCACAGCATCATCAAGTCCTGGTGCCTTCATATCAATTCTAATATCAAGGTGTGGATTTGGTTGAAGTCTAATCACAATTCTGTCATTAAATTCATGACCAGTGAATAGATTCAATGGTGGTTCCTTCAGTTTGATGACTATCTCAGTGCAAGCATAAGGCATCTTCTTACCTGTCATAAAGTAAAAAGGTACTCCCTTCCAACGCCAGTTATTGACATGAAAAGAACCAGCGACATAGGTAGGAGTACTACTGAGAGGATCAACACCCTCTTCACTACGATAACTTTCATATTGTCCACAGATGAGGTCCTCCCCTAGTGAAGTGGCAGCAAGAACTTTAACCTTTTCTCTTCTTATCTCTGTAGCATCATTTCTACAAGGTGCTTCCATAGCAATCAATGACAGAATCTGAAGCATATGATTCTGTAGCATGTCTCTTACAGCACCAGCAGTATCATAATATTGAGACCTTCCCTCACAACCAATGGTTTCAGTTGCAAAGATTTGAACTTCTTCTATAAAATTCCTATTCCAAAGGGGTTCCAGAAGAGTATTACTAAACCTAGTAGCAAGTATATTATTAACACTATCTTTGCCAAGATAATGATCAATGCGATATACTTGTTTCTCGCGTAAACATCCAGCCACCACTGACTGTAAATGATTAGCAGATTGAATATCTGCCCCAAAAGGTTTTTCAATAACCACCCTGGTCCTTTCTGGATCATTTAAAAGTCCTGCTGCTTTAAGGTTTACAATGGCATCTACATATCTGTCTGGAGGAACAGACAGAAAGAATGTCATATCATCTGTTACAGGTATTGATCTAAGAGAATCAACATTTGCTAGATCACATTGATGATAGTCCATCTTGAGTGATAGACCTGCTTCATAATAAGCATCAAGACTTTCTAACCATGATTGTCTTGTGTGTTCTCTTCGTGCTGCACCAATAATCTTATAACTTTCAGGCAGCAGATTTTTCTTATAAAGATTGTTAAGGGCAGGAATAAGTTTTCTTCTACACAGGTCACCAGTTGCCCCAAAGATGACCAGGGTTTTAGTGGGCTGTTCCATTTCCATTATACTTATCTGATTCGTAATAGACATTCTCACCCTTTCGTAACCCGAAATATATTGTGGATAGTACAAAGGGTATTGAGATCCAGAATAAAACATTAGCGAACATGATGCCCTCCAAACATGTATCTCATTCCATTGAGGATTCTGTTTCCAAACTCTCCAAGTCTTCTTGAGTTGAATCTTTCAAAGAGTGCTGTAGTAATAACAGGAGCGGGTACACCAAGATCCACAGCAGCGTTGACAGTCCAACGACCCTCACCACTGTCTGATACTCTCCCACCGTACTTGCTAAGCTCTCTATCGCCGCGTAATACATTAGCGGTAAGGTCAAGCAACCAAGAACCAACCACACTGCCACGACGCCATAACTCAGCCACCTCAGCAACATCAATATCATATTGATAGTCTGCTGGATTCTCCATAGGAGCAACTTCAGCATCACCCTCTTTGATGTAAGCTGACCCAGCATCAGCTTCATGTAGGATATTAAATCCTTCTGCATATGCTTGCATGATTCCATACTCTACACCATTATGAACCATCTTTACAAAGTGACCTGCACCTGGTGGTCCACAATGCAACCAACCATACTCAGCACTAGTGGCTCTTGTGTGAGGGTCTGTGCGGGGAGCAGAGGCAATACCTGGTGCGAGTGCTCTAAAGATTGGACTTGCAATGGATACTGCAGTATTTGAACCCCCAACCATAAGACAATATCCACGCTCAAGACCATAAACACCACCACTAGTACCACAGTCAATGTATTGGATGCCCAATTTTTCCAACCTTTCTGCTCTCCTGCGAGAATCTTTAAAGTTGCTATTGCCATGATCAATAATAATATCACCCTCACAACAATCAAGTAAAAGCTCATTGAGAGTATCCTCCACTGTTTCTGCTGGTACAACCATCATGAAGATACCAGGACCATGACTCCTGACAGTTTGAACAAGAGTCTTAATGTCTATTGTTACACCATCTACATAACCATTTTCATATGCTTCTTGGGCTTTCTCATAATTTCTTCTGTAACCCCAGACTTCAATACCATCTCTCATCATACGACGAGACATGCCTAGACCCATTCTGCCAAGTCCTATAATTCCAACCTTCATTTAATCTTCTCCACTATTCCTTTGATAATACTAATATCAATGCCCATAAATGGTGGAACAATACCAAGAAGTCTTAATAGACCATCAAGGAATAAAGCAAGGACAATAGTACCCAAGATTGCACTGATAATTGAAGCAGTGTGATTGTGCTGTTTTATAGCAGCATCAATCATCTCCTGCACTTCATCCTTAGTTGGATGATGTACTGGTTTTATCTCCTCAAATCTATGAGACATTATACTCTGACACTTACTTTAATTCTACACCATCTAAAGATATGTAGGTATAATATACATACAAAAATTAATTATGTTATGACCTGCTAACCTTACATTTTGTAAGGTGGTTGATCTGAATCTGTTACAACTTTGACTGGTGCCTGCTCAATTCTGATGGTTTGAGTAGGGGCAGTTTGTGCTGCCTTTTCAATCAGTCTCTCCATCTGTTCTTTAGTGATACCACCTCCACCACCATTTGCCTTTTCACCATTTTTCTTTGCTGTCTGAACCCCAAACGTAGCTAAAACTCCGGTAAAGACACTGGCGATAAAAGTTGGATCGAGCTTCTGCTCTGGAATACCCAGAGCAGGTGGCAATTTAATATATGCAAGAGTCAAAATACCACCAGACCATACTAAAATTCCTAATCTAACAAAGGTAGAAAGAATAGCAAGTTGTTCCTCAGAATCCTCAATCTTATCTTTGAGTTTTCCAAGAGGACCTTTCTTGGTTTCTTCTTTCATTTGGTCTGACATTTACAGCAAGCAGTTAAAAATATTTAGAAAAAAAGGGACTTTTTAGGTCCCCTGTCCTTGATATACTGGTTGCATCAAACCTGAGTCAGGTCCATTGTCATCATCATCAACATCATCTGTCAATAGGGCAGCAAATATGAACCCTCCTACCAGTGATGTGGCTATGAGTAACATATCGTTCACCATACTCCAGGGATAAGTTGACCTGTGGCAGCATAACTGCCCATTGCTGCAATGACACCAATCATTGCTGCCCATCCATTGAGTCTTTCTGCTTTTTCGTTGAACATGGTTTTATCTCCTTTAAATAAAATAAGTTTGGGTAAGTGTCACGGATTATTTCCGCCAATTTGTAAGGTGTAGTTGAGCTGATCACTGGGTGTATTTTCGTAGATGGAGGAGTCTCCATAGGTCTTGTGATCACTGTAACCTACCATGCGTCCCTTAGTATTCTGAAGGGCAGGCATGAATACAATAAAAAAGAAAACTCCTGGTGCTCCCACAAAGAGGAGCAGCACAATCACATAGTAAGTTAGAAGTTCAATTAAGTCAGGCATTAGTAGGTCTCAGAGAGTTGTTGTACAGAGTATCCTAGCAGAACTAGGAATGCAATTGTGGTTGTGGTCCAGAGAATTTCAGTCATCAGAACCCAAAGGCACCAAAGAAAAATACACTACCACTAAAAGTATAGCTGACAAGAGCAGCAACAAATCCAAGCATAGCAGTGCGTCCATTCAACTTCTCTGCCTTCTCAGCATAGGTCTCGTATCCATAACGCTCAGCATCTGTTTTTGACACATACATTTGAGGTTCTTTGGCGAACATATTTTGTTGACCAAACTCATTGGTTGTAACAGTCATTTTACAATGTGTTATAAATCTTTACATATTATATATAAAAAAAATGAGGCTGTCAAGCCTCATCAGTCTGAGATTGTATCTTTCCTAACTCTTTGAGAACAAGCATGTGTTCATTCTCTAATGCTTCTATCCTGTATTGAAGCTTCTCAACCAGAGTATAGATGTCTTGCA